>RRZT010419323.1_pt1 | contig 21519 bp, 11 predicted proteins | sample 2165551 | NCBI WGS metagenome assembly RRZT01 (sample SAMN10456910, study PRJNA506462) | wastewater metagenome | biome: wastewater; feature: sludge; material: wastewater sludge; isolation source: wastewater sludge with Escherichia coli K12::gfp cells carrying plasmid... | place: USA: Moscow, Idaho... | reverse complement strand
GCTAGTGCCGCGTCAGGCAACGTTTGCGCGGTTGACGACCTCACGTAGGGCGCGGTCGTGGGCGTTGCGGTTCCGCCAGGCGATGTAGCGGCGGATCATGCGGCCTTGGGCCTGGTGGGTGGGGTGGTCGGTGCCGTCGAGCGCGAAGTACCGCAAGGCGGTGAACTGGGCCTCGATGCGGTTCAGCCACGACCCGTAGAACGGGGTGTAGGCCAACTCGACGTTGTTCGCCTCGGCCCATGCGCCGACTCGGGTGTCGGTCTTGGTCGACAGGTGAGGGCTGAAGTTGTCGAGCACGATCGCGATGCGGACCTCGGGCGGGTGCAGCGACCGCAGGTAGCGGCAGAACGCCAAGAACGCGGTGCGGTTCTTCTTGGGCACGATGTGGCCGTAGAGCCGGTCGGTCGACAGGTCGTAGCCGGCCATGAGATGCCGGACCCCGTTCGGGCGCTTGTAGGTGGCCCGCATCCGCCGCCGGCGAGGAGCCGTGGTGTCGCCCTTGCCGGCGGCGACCGGCGCCCACTGGCGTCCGGGGTGGGGCTGCAGGTTGAGGGGGCCGAACTCGTCCATGCAGATCACCACCGTCGGGTCGTCCGGGCCCGGCTGGGCCTTGCCGTCTGCGATGTCGTAGAGCTCGAGGATCCGGTTCTTCTTGGTCTCGAAGTCGGGGTCGTTGCTCTGCTTGAACGTCTTGATCACCTGAAAGGAGACGCCTTCCTCCCGGAGCAGGACCCGCAGGCCCTCATGGCTGATGTCGTCGACCACCCCCTCAGCCACCAAGAACTCGGCCAGCTTCGACAGCGACCAGGTCGAGAACGGCAGGTCGTGGTCGGCGGGGCGGGACAGGGCGATCTTCTTGATCTCACGGCGCTGCGGGAGTGTGAACGTCGGTGGCCGCCCACCCGCGTACTTCGGGGCCAACGAGTCGAACCCGTCGGCGTTGAAGTTGTGGATCACCTCGCGGACTCGGTCCTCGGAGGTGAACGCGATCTCGGCGATCTTCGGCACGGGCATCGCCTGCGCCGACCACAACACGATCTGGGCTCTTCGCCAGCGCACCACCGACCCCGATCCCCGCCGGATGATCGACAGCAGCTTGCGGCCCTCGTCCGGACTCAGGTCACGGACCTGCACACGTTCAGCCATCCCCCGATCAAAACAGACCCCGCCGCTCAACTGGTGGACGCGACACCCCGAACGTTGCCGGTCACGGCACTAGCTAGGGATCCAGCCTCGCCTCGGGGCCGGGGCCGGGGCCGGGGCCGGGGCCGGGGCCGAGGGCAGCATCGACGACCAGGGAATCTGCGGTTAGGAGGACGGGTGGAGTGGCGCCAGCTGGCCACAGATCGCCAGCGGCGGCCCACGCAGTCGGCGGGACGCTGAAGGCCGCCATGCCCGGCTCATCGCATGCGATCCTGCACAGCAGCCCCGCCTCGGCAAGCATCGACAACTGCGCCGCTACAGGGCTCGACCGCTCGATCTTCACAGCGGTGGTCCCGGTCGAGATCGCCCAGGCCTCAAGTGCGGCGTACAGACGTTCCGTGGCCGGACTCAGGAACGCCACCGACCTTCGGTGCAGATAGTCCTCCACGGCGATCCCCCTCACCGCGGCTGTCGCGAAGGGCCGGGGCCCAGAGCTACGGGCCAACCACTCGAAGACGCTGAGCGAGTGGCGGGGGTTGCACTGCGTGGCCCAGGCGATCGCGTCGCAGCTCGAACCGGGGTCGGCGAATTGGGTCGCCCAGCCGCGATCGAACGTCGATTCTGCGATCCTCCCCACGAACTCACCGCCAGCTTCGGCCAGGACGATCTGCGAGTGGGCCGCGTCGAGATCGACGACGTAGTCAAAATGCTCGGCGCCAGGCGGAGCGACTAGGCCGCCCGCTAGGTCGGCCAGCCATTCCTCCGATTCGATCCACAGTCCGTTCCGGCGCGCAGCAATGGCGATTGAAGTCGCGTCGGCCGGTACAGATCTCAGGAGGTAGCCGAACGCGCGGGTCTGAACGCTCGCGCTCAGATACTCGGCCTCATCGAGCGCGATCGACAGGCCGGAAAAGGGTCCGTATTCTACGAAATCTGACAGCGAGGCGTGCACAAGTCCGAGATCAACATGGTCGGATAGATCCCCCACTACTTGTCGCGTCGCGCTACTCGTCGCCTCCTCCCGTAGCGCGCGCCTTCGCTCGATGCTCAGCGATCTGAGCGTCGCGCCGATCGCTCCAATCGACTCGGTGGATAAGACGGAGGTCGTACTGCCGGACTCGGTGGCCTCACGGCCGTGGAGCGTCGGGCGGATCAGCCCCTCGGTTAGGTTGGCGAGGGCACCCTCGGCGCCGGGGAACTGGTCGCCGGATCTCGCCTGCTCAGCCGCAAGGGACCTAGCTAGCGAGTGCGCGATCGCCGAGACAACCTCGGTGTAGACAAGACGAGCACTCCCAGAGTGATCGTCGTCTGATGACTTGGGACCGGCGAAGGGGGCAATCGTGACGTTTACCGGTACGGCCCCGCTCGACTGCGCTTCCTCCAGCCACCCACGCAGGAAGTGCGTCTTGCCGGTTCCTCGGTGCCCGATAACGAGCGAGTTCCGGCCCGGCGAGAATCGAAGCGCGACCCCTGGGCGATCGACCCAGGTCTGCCGGGCGCGCATCAGCGGGTCTGCGGCGCTGTGCTCGTACCTCATCGGCCCACGATATCCGTGACCTCTCGAGGAGGGCCTCCGGGCTGGCCGGGTTCCCTTTAGGCAGGCGGTGCCCAGGCGGCCTGCAGCGAAGGCCGCGCCGCTTTGACACGCCCCTGCTACGCCTTCGGGTCGTCGGCAACCACCAAGGCGTCTCCGCGAGCGGTCTCACCGAGGCGCTGACACCCCTGGGTCGACCGAGGAGGTGCTGACCTCATCGATGCGCTGCACCACGGGCGCTTCGTCACTCAGTAGATGCTGGGGGCCACGGGCGTCACACGCCACCGGTCCGGTGGCGGCGGGCGAACTCCTCATAGGCGACCCGCATCTCCTTCTCGCGGTCGGGCTTGAAGAACGGCGGCTCGTAGATACGCAGGTCGACCGAGCCCGGCGCCTCGATCCACTCTTGGACCAGCTTCCAGTCGTCCTTCTCTTGGCGCACGCCGGCGGTCTGGTGGTCCTTGGCGATCTTCCGGCCGTGGGCGTCGAACACCATGTTGAACTCATACTTTCGCAGGACCGCGAACTGCGTCCGGTACATGGCGCAGAGCTGATCGGCCGTCAGTCCCAGCATCAGCGCAGCGAGGGCATCGAGCTCGACGAGTGCCTTGCGCCGGTCGAAGTCGGTGCGCAGCGGTGTCGCCATTGACCACGTCGGTTCGACATCGTTGAGGGGGCGCTGGGTGGGGCCCGGGTCGGTCCAGTCGTCGTACAGCCAAGCGGGGTCGAACAGCTTCTCCCAGAGTGGGGCGTAGTCGGCGGTTAGGGAGTTCAATCTGAGAGTGCGGAGCAGAAGCTCGGCGTGGAAGGGTCCCTCGTCGGGGAAAGGTGTGCCTTGCATCGCATCCATCCAGAGATCGGTCTTACCGGAGACTTTCACGAGGTAATCGAAGGGGAGGGATGACCAGAACCCGGCGAGGGCCACAGTCTTGGCGGCACCATCTCGCAAAGCCAGTGAGCAGCACGTGTTCACGTGGACTGGTCCGGGAGGAAGGATGCAGGCGTGAAGCGAACGAACACCCCCCGGTTGTGTCATTCGCCTCCATCCCACTCGCCATGCTTCGGAGCAAGGCTTCCCTGACCAGTGATCGATCGCTGCGTCATAAGCATCCCGTGGACTCGCTCGCTGGTAGTTGGTACGAGGAATGAGTCTCTCGGGCAGAGACTCGAGATCATGAGTCGAGTAGTCTCCCTTGCTGCGGCATTCCTCATTTGGCTGTTTCGCGAATGGGGTGGCCACTGTCATGTGCGGACCCTGAAGGATCACCTCCTGCCATGATTTAGGAATTCGCGTGCTCCACTCGATAAGCCCGTCCTTCTTGGCGGCCTTTTCGTGGAACCCTGCTGACCAGTCGAAAGAGGCATCTGCCAGACGAAACGATTGCCCAGCGATGACACGCAGGGCATCCAAGTCGTAAACAGTCACGGGGCGAACCAGCCTTGCCTCGGCGGGTGGTGTTCCCGGCTCATCAAAGAGGCGGGCCCACGATTCGAGAACCACCTCATCCACAACAGTGACGCGGCTGGAATGAGGACGAAGGTCCCAACCGCCCTGTTGATGCTGGATTCCAGGAATCTCTCCGGAACCATCGCTCAAGAGCGAACCGTCCACCTGAGAAGGGTGGAGCAGGTGTGCGAGCTGAACGAACCTGATCGGACTCGAGGAGCCGTACACGTGAATTCCGTAGTTGACAGGATGTCCCACCCCTTCGAAGAGCATCAGTTCATTGATGAATTGAAAGTGGCGTCGCAGTCGTGCGTAAGTAGCGCGTCTGAGCACCCCGGCCTTGGGGTCGGCGAAGTGACTCTCGGGATGAAGCAGTCCAATCGTTCCATCCCGAGCGCTGCTTCTCCAGGTATGGTCCATGAAAGCCATGTAGAGATTCGTCTGAATTCCAGCAGAGAAGGGCCGCATTGGCGGCGAACTGATGAAAGAAACTAAGCCTGCACTTAGAGCTATCTCGTTTGAGTATCCTTTGGCCTTATCAGTATTAGATAGTGAAGCGTGTCGGCGGGAACTGAAGGAGGATTCTGCCGGCTTGTCGGTGACCCCAAACCAGGGGTCGAGCTCCGCCAAGACCACGTCGTCGTCCCACGTCGGTCGAACCCACGGCGGGTTCCCGACCTGGAGGTTGAATCCGCCTCGCTCGAACACGGGGGCGAACTCGAGCTCCCAGTGGAAGAAGCCCTCCCGATCACGGATCTCGGCGATCTGCGTCAGCCACGGATGGTCGGCCCGCACGTTCTCGGTGAGCTGCATCGAGAAGTCGAGGGCGAGTTGCTCCTCGCGGGCGAGCAGAGCGTCGAGGTCGGCGAAGAGATCGAGCTGGCCCTCGGGGACGTCGCCGGGATCGGTGCCGAGGATCGCCTCGAGGGTGTCGAGCCACTCGCCGATGCTCGGCGGCTTCGGCATCCCCTCGGGGCCATCGACCGGCCAGAACCACAGGGCGCACCAGGCGTCCATCACCAGGCGGAGCCGGCCGAGCGCCGAGTCGGGGTCGAGCAGCGCCGCTTCCAACTCCTCCCGGGTGGCGCCGGCCGCCCGAGACGGCTCGGGGCCCTTCCACACCTTGATGGGGCGACGCAGGTCCTTCTCGGCGATGGCGAGGCGGCGGGTGGCCAGCTCCCACAGCGACTCGACCCGCCGGGCCAGCGCTTGCAGACGTGAGATCTGGCGGGCGTCGAGGTTCTTGTGGGTCTTCTTCCAGTCCTTGAGGTGGGCCACCTCGTCGGGGCGGAGCTCTTTGGCCTCCTTGGCGCCGGTGACCGCGCCCCAGCCGTCGGCGGGCAGGAGGAAGTGGTGGATCTCGCCGTCGGCGATGGGCCCGTCGGCCAGCTTCCGGTCGGTGGGCACCGCCTTGAGCCAGGCGCCCTTCATCAGCTTCTCGGGGGCATAGATGGCGCGGCGGGCGCCGATGAGGCTGTTGCCCCGGCGCAGGTGCAGGCCGAACCAGGGCGCTTGCAGGCCCGGGTGCATGGCGTTGAGCCACAGCGACACCTCGGCCAGCTCGGTGGCAGTGGCATTCAGGTCAACGCCATAGCACTGGTGCAGGGCTAGGTGGGCCTTCACCCGTTGCAGCTCGACGGTGTAGGTTTCGGGGTCGAGCGACTCGCTCACCTCGTCCTGCCGGCGGGCCAGGTACTGGGCGGCGAGCTGGTCGATGGCCTCATTGAGGAAGGCGCCGGAGCCGAGGGCGGGCTCGCAGATGGTGAGGTCGAGGAGGTCCCTGGCCGGCGTGGTGGTGCCGTCCTGGTCGAGCAGCTCGGCCAGGGCGTGCTTGACCACGCACTCGGTCAGCACCTTGGGTGTGTAGTAGCTGGCCGAGCGCTGACGGTCGCGTCCCGACAGGCGGAATACGAATTCGCCCTTGGCGTGGCGCACCCGCTCGGTGCCGCCGTTGTCGGTGGGGCGGGTGACGAACACGTCGTCGGGGTAGTCATCGGCATCGGTGACCGGGACCACCCACGAGCCCTTGTGGGGGTCGCCGTGCTTGGCCACTTCGTAGAGGTCCTCGGTGGCGAAGAAGCCCGAGTAGGCCATCAGCCCTTCGTAGACGGCGCCGAGCTGGTTGATGCCCAGGTTGGCGTAGCTGACGAACTCGCGGGCGGCGTTGCGCTTCTCCTTCGACAGCATCAGCAGGGCCAGCACCTGCTGGAGCACCTCGTTGCGCAGCTTCACCCGATCGAGCAGCGGCGTGGCCCGCTCGGAGAACAGCTCGCTCTTGAGGGGCTCGAACACCAGGCCGATGTGGGTCTCGGCCTCGTCGAAGGTCATCGACGCCTGGGCGCCGGCGTGGCGGTAGCCGTCGTTCACCAGCTCAAACAGCAGGCCCAGTGACTCCTGGAGGTGGGTGCCGTTGCGGGCCCGCTCGCTGTGCAGCTCGGTGAGGGCGACCTCGCGGAGGCGATCGAGGCCGTAGCCCTCGGCGTACTCGGGGTGGTCGACGGGCAGGATGCCCAGCTCGGGGCGGGCCTCGGCGAACAGCAGGAAGACCAGCCGGTACAGGTAGCGAAGGCACTGCTGGGTGAGCACCTTGGGGTCGACCTCGCCGTTGTAGACGCCCTGGTGGGCGGCCAGGCGCTGGACGATCACCTCGTTGGCCAGCAGCTCGATTGACAGGCGGATGCCGTCGCGCAGGTCCTCGCTGACCCCCACCGCCTGCTTTCGGGAGGCGGCGACCAGCTCGTCGAGGGTGGACTGGCCGTCGTCGGGCACCAGCACGTCGGCGCTGAACAGGCCGGCGATGGTCTCGAGCTCGCCCTTGGCCGAGGTGTCGTTGCGGCCGAGGGCATCGTCGAGGTTGGCGGCCAGGTACTTGCCCTCGCCCCACTTCTGGCGGTCGGCCAGCACCACGATGCCGCCGGCCAGCACCAACACGTAACGGGGCGGGTCGTCGCAGGCGAAAAGGTGGGCGACCAGCTCGACGGCCGAGCGCATCGCCGGCTTGGGCGGCAAGGAGTACCAGCAGCTCGTGGGGCTGGTCGGCGGTGGCGTCGCTACTGCGCCGGCGATGGACGAGAAGGTGGACTCGCACCTGCGGTTCCTTCAGGACGCCGCCGACGACGATGAGTTCGTCGAGATTGACCTCGGTCGAGCTGTCGCCGGGGTGCTCCACCAGCTCGTCGCCAGCATCGATCAGCTCGACGAGGAGGAGCAGGAGCTTGTGGCCGCCGCAGTCGAGTACTTCGCGCTGGCGGGGGACGTGGACGACGACGTGCGGAGTCCGATCGGGCTGGAGGACGACGTGCGGGTGGTGAACGCCGTCGCCACGGTCCTCGGACGGGACGATCTCAGGATCTGACGCCGACCACTTTGCTGTGGAGCTCGTCGGCGGTCCACCACGCGGTGCTCCGAGACTCCCAGCCCTCCCCAGCGAGCCACTCATCGCGCTCGGGTGTCAGGTCGGTGACGATGGCGACCTTGGCGTCGGGCCAGGCCGCCTCGACTTCCCAGCCGCCGCCCACCGGGCCGACGGGGTATCCCACCTCCGGAGGGGCTGCGCCGAGTTCGACCGCCTCTCGGACCAGCGGCTTCACGTCATCATCCAAGAGTGCGAAGTCGCCGGTGAGTAGCGGTGTTCCTGACGCATCCCGACCGAGGACTGTCAGCAGCACCTTCTCGGCGGCGCCTCTGGACAGTCGGTCGTGGAAGATCTGGTTCGAGTAGCTGCGGAGGCAGTTGTAACAGGAGGTCTCGGGGCCGCACTCGCAACCCTGCACCTTGTCGAGAGCGGCCTCGATGAGCGTCGGGATGCCCTCGGCGATGCGCTGGGCGTGGCCGGCGCCGCCGGGCACGGTGTCGAAGAGGACGAAGGCCATCGGCGCGCTGGGGGCGTAACGGTGCTGTGTCCCGTCGACGTCCTCCCTGCTGATCCGCAGCGCTGGGGTGGCTTCGAGCAGCGCGTAGAGGGTGCTGACGGCGGCGGCCTCGTCCATGGGGACATCGAAGCGGATCTCGGTCACGTCGGTGAGGTACTCGTGCCCGAAGTGACGATGAGCGAGCTGCCCAGCGCACTTGCGGCCCGGCCGTCGGATGTCCTCGTGCTCGGCGGAGCCGCGCTTGGTGACCCGTGCCGGCGCCGGCTCGCCGTAGCCGCACCAGCTGCAGACGCGGAAACCTCGGCCCCGAGGACCGCGGTTGACCACGGAGATCAGTCCCTGCCGGCTCGAGCGGAAGTGGACCCGGGCGAAGCCATCGAGCGGCTGGAGCGGCGGGTCTTCGTCCCGGTAGGAGCCGAAGTAGGTCTCGGTGGCCGACATGCGCGGTGGCCGTGACTCGCCGGTCTTGGCCGCCGAGTCGCCCACGAAGCCGAAGATCGGCGTGACGTAGCTGCCGGTCCGGCCAATCGTCTTTCCGTCGCTCCCACACACCTGGCATTGGTCGGACACCTTCTCCAGGTGCTGCCGGAAGACGCCGCAGTCCTGACATGTGGCCCAGTGGTAGGTCGGGAGCGCCTGGTTGGCCCTTATGACCACCCCCGTGCTCTTCCAGAGGCGTTTGGCGGCGACCACCTGCGAGCCGGGGGCGTAGTCGCTGATGGCCAGCGACAGATCGCGGGTGAGCTCGAGCTTGCTGGCATCGGCGTCGCCCGAGCCGCTCAGGTTGAGCTCGACCACATCGACGGGGAAGCCGTACTTGGGAAGAACGTTCCTGCTGGCGAGGAAGCCGGGGAGGTGGCGTGATGACACGGTGATCTTGACCTTCTCGAACCGAGCGGCCTGCCCTCCTCGACGTTCGTTGTAGGCCTCGTCGATCAGCTCGTCGAGGGTGTCGAGCTCGTCGCGGATCTGATCGGTGGCCCGAGCAAGCCAGCCGTGGGTCGGGTCGTCATCGGAGGGGTGAGCGAGGGCGTCGACCCATGCCCAGTCCGCAACGCCGAGCCCCGCGATGACTTCGGCCGGGACGACCCGATCCAGGGCTTCACGGATGGAGGGAGGGTGGGTCTCCAGCCAGGCGACGAAGTCGTCAACCGGTGCCGTCGAGTCAGCCGCGGGCCGGAAGAACTCGGCCACGTTCTTGTGTGGTTCCTGGCCGCTGTCGACGGTCCGTCGTTCGAACGCGGCAAAGGCCAGCGAATGGACATGGCGGCGGACGATCGAGGTGTTCTCGAGCAGGATCGACGGCGGCGCAATGGTGCCGTCGACCATGCGCCGCGGGTCGCCGAAGTGGCTCAGGTCGTGGTTGCGTCGTTGCGCGAACGTGACGACGAGTGCGGCGCTGTCGGTGCGGCGCCCGGCACGTCCGGCGCGCTGCACATAGTTTGCGGGACGGGGCGGGACGTTGCGTAGGAGCACGGTCTCGACTTCGCCTACGTCGACTCCAAGCTCGAAGGTGGTCGAGCAACTGAGCACGTTGATCTTCCCGCCGACGAACTGGTCCTGGATGTTGCTGGCGGCGGTGGCGTTCCACTGGGCGGTGTGTTCCTGCACCGCCATCCCGATCGGGTCGAGCGACTCGTAGAGGCGGGCGTAGTGACTCGCCTGCAGCTTGGCGAGATCCTCAATGGGGGCGACCTTGCCGGTGCAGCGCCAGGTGGCGCAGATTCCCCCGACGGTCCGCCACCAGACGCGGTTGCAGTCACCGCATCGGTGCGGGCGGTGCGCCTCGGAGACCGGCAGGAACTCGAAGCGCTCGTGACGAAGCCGCCACAGCGCCCCGTGCTGGCGGTCTTGGAAGCCCTCGAGCACCCGGTCCCACCCGGTGTTCGGGTCGGTGAGGTGCTTCCAGAACCGTTCGAGCACGTCCCTCGGGTCGGCGGTGATCTCTTTGGCCGCGAAGACCTTGCTGAGAATGTCGAGACGCCGGTTGAGCGATGTCGACGCGGGCGACCAGGCCAAGACGCCGGCGCGATCGGTGCTGCCCATCCCCCGGATGCCGTACTCCCGGTTCTTAGGCTCGAACCGGACATCGGTGGCGTTGACGCCCTCGGGCAGGGTGATCGCTCCGCCACCGCGCACGGTTTCGAGCAGCATCTGGAAGAGGTCGGTGGCCTCGTCGTGGCTGAACCCCAGGTCGATCAGCGCCCGGGGCGGCTCATAGTCGCGCGGAAGGGCGAGCGCGATCTCCGCTGTGCCCGTGCCCTCAAGTGACTGCCGGCGGTCAATTGCTCGCAGTTCGAGTGTGAGCCAGGCGCTCACCTCGCGGGTGTTGGTCAGGCGACTCTCCTCGGGGTCGAGAACCAGGCAGGCCTGGGCCCGCCGGCGTACTTCGTCCACGAGATCTTCGAATCGTGGCGCCTCGTCGTCGGCGAGCTTGTTGATGGCACCTGCGATCAGGCGTCGCTGGATGGCCCGCTGGTACGTGCGCTCGAGGTAAGGCGCGAAGAACGCCGCGTCCTGGCGGCTGTCCGAGAAGGTGAGGAGTTTCCGACCGCCGCCCACGCGCCGTGACTGTGCCGGGTCGCGCGACTCAGGAAGCTGCTGGTAGAGGTCGGTGGCGATGACCGCCACCGGGGCGTCGGTGCCGGTGACGAAGCGGGTGACCGATTCGCCCGAGGTGCGCGAGGCGCAGACCACGCAGGAGTGGAGGATGGGGTCGTCGTCGGGAAGGTTGACGTGGCCGACAGCGACCGGTGCCGGCCGGCTGGGGCACTGGCACGCCTTGCCGTCTTGAGAGACCGTCCCGCAGGAGGGGCAGAGGAGCAGTGCGGTGACCCCTTTGGCCGCAGCGACGCCCGACGCCGCCTCGTCGTCATCGTCGGCTTGGTCGGGGTCGTACGCAGAGCCGAGCACGTAGTACTCGCGGGTGGCGAGCCAGTCGCCGGCGGTCTTGAGTTTTTGGGCGTCGCCGTCGCCGCCTTCGTGGTTGCCGACCAGGTAGCCCGCGCCACAGTTTCGGCAGACGCCCAGCTCGAACATGGCTGCTTCGCGTCCTTGTCGGCTGCACGAGGGACACCACCCGAAGCGCTGGAGCACGAGCGAGGGCTCTCCGTCGGTGTGCTGCGGGTGCAGGCACACGAAGGCGCCTTCAAGCGACCGCAGGAAGAAGTGGTAGCGGGCTGGAATGAGGGGGGCGTCATCGACTCCCGACTTCGCCGCGACGCAGAGGTCGATCAACGCGACGACGTCCTGGCGGGCTGTGGGCCCGGAGAACACCCGGGTGGCGATGTCGCCGAGCTCCACCGACCCGCGTTCGAGCTCACCCTGCAGTGCGACGACGCTCTTGTCCCGCGAGAGCAAGTGGTACAGGTAGGCGGGCGGCTCGTGTTCCTCGGCCGGCACGTCGACCGAGGTCGCGGCACCGACCAGAGAGGCCATCTCGCTGACCGACGCCCCATTGCGAAAGGCGCGCTGGAGGTCAGCGAACAGCTCCTGGGGGATCTCGTGGGCAGCCTCGTCCCGGACGAGGTCCTTACGTGTCGCAACGACGATGTCCTGGCGGGTCCGGTCGTCGTCGACCCATTCGAAGGGCTCAGCGAAAAGCGACTTTGCGAACTCGACGAGCTCGGGGTAGTCCTGCCGGCCCTTTCCGAGGGTGGCGCTGGTGGCAAAGCAGCGGAGGCGCCCGGGCTGGCTCTCGATCACCCGGTCACGGAGACGACGGAGCAGCATCGCCACCTCGGTGCCCTGCGCCCCGTTGTAGATATGGGCCTCGTCGAGCGCCAGGAACCGCCAGTGGTCGCCGGTGGGACCATCGAAGAGCGTGCTGTCCTGGGGGCGCAGTAGCAGGTACTCGAGCATGGCGTAATTGGTCAGGAGGATGTGCGGAGGCTGCTCTCGCATGACCTCGCGTGAGATCAACTCGTTCGGGAGTCGCTCTTCGCTCGGATAACGGGCACGGAAGCTGTCCTCGGCCTCGACCTGTCCTTCGGCGGTCTCGCCGACGTAGCGGCCGAAGGTGATGTCGGGCAGGTCGGCCAGCAGTCGCCGCAGACGTTTCACCTGGTCGTTGGCCAGGGCGTTCATCGGGTAGAGCAACAGCGCCCGCACGCCGGGACGGTCGAGGGTGCCCGCGGAACGCTCACGGAGCAGGTGATCAATGATCGGGAAGAGGAAGCACTCGGTCTTGCCCGAGCCCGTGCCGGTCGAGACGATCAGGTTGCGATCCTCGCCGACGGACTTGCGAATCGCTTCTTCCTGGTGCCGGTACAGAGGCCGCTCGAGCGGGAAGCCGTCGCCGAGGCCCTCGAAGCCCTTGTGGAGCACGCCCTCGGCGATCAGGTCGGCTACTGAGGATCCGGTGACGAACGGGGGATCGACCTGGAGGTAGGGCCCTCGTGTCAGCCGGAAGGCGTGGCTGAGCGCGAGTTCGAACTCGCGGGCCAGATCCTGCTGGCGGGGACTGAACGAGGACCGGAGGTAGTTCCGATAGTTGTCGGAGATGCGTCGCGTTGTCGTCAGCGGATCGAGACTCACGTGGGGACCTCCTGGTCATCGAGCCACTGGAGCAGGCAGGCGAGCACGAGATCGCGGCCGACGAGCCGGGGTGCCCACGAGTGGGCTTCGGCGAGGAGGCTGACTGCGTCGGCACGACAGTCCTCATCGGTGATGGCGAGTGTCGAGAGGGCGAGCGTTGCCTTCGGCACACCTGCCCACGACACGGTCCCGTGTGGCGGCTCGCGGCTCTCGAGATGGGCGCTGAGGTTTGGCCCGGTGCTGCGGAGATGGCGTGCCGCTTGGCGGGCAACGTGCCACCACCGCTTCACGTCAACGCTGTCGGTTGCCGCGGCGAGCAGCCACTCGAAGTTGGCGGCGACGAGCGAGTCGATGTCGAGAAGACGCCGGGGGACCAGTTCGATCTGTGCCTGGATCGAGCGCAATGTCTCGGCGGGCATCGCTGCGAACAACTGGTCGACAGGTTTGCCCGTGGGGATGGGGTCGTCGGCGTCGGGTGCCCAACCCAGGAACTCGTCGAGACGGGCCGCCTGTTCGCCGCTGAGTCTCGCTGTCAGGTCGTATCGGATCGCCGCAAGCGGGCAGGTCTGCCACAAGCCGCGCATCTCGCCAGCGATCGATGTGCGGAGCTCTGGTGGCTCGATTCGGTCGATCAGCTCGAGGGCGACCCGTGTGGCCTCTGTTGACGTGCAGCGCCCGTCGGTGACGGCGGAGGTGATGGTCCTGGCGAAGCACGTTTCGTCGGCGGTCAGGAGGCTGCCGATGGCCGAGAACCGGGGCGAGCTGAGGTCGTGGCCGCGGTCATCGGTGATGGCGTGCAGTGCGGCGGTCAGCGCCAGTGGGCCGACCTTGGCGAGCTCGGCCTCGTCGAGGTGACGGGCGATCCAGCCGGTGGATGCGGCCACCTCGAGCACCGCAGCGGGGTCGTCTGGGTTCCGCGCGTTCAGGTAGTTCTGACGGTCGAGGTGGGTCCCCACGGTGATCTCGGCGGTGTGGGGCGCACCACGTGCTGGGCGTTTCGGGCTGCCCCAGCCGTCATCGATGGCAAGCTCGGCCCGGTACTCGCCCGGTGGGATGGAGTCGTAGCCCGAGATCTCGGCGAAGCCGAGCTGCCCGTCGGGGATGGGGGCTCCCACCGGCTCATCCCAGGGCCGATCACGCGACCAGAGACGCAGCACCCGATCCTTGACCGCACGCGGTTCTTCGTAGTCGAGGCGGATCGAGGTGAAGCCCTCCACGCAACGTGAGGTGGCGGTGACATCGCCGATTGCTAGCGACGCCCGGAGGCGGGCGACGGTGACTGGACGCATCCCGATGAAGAGGACGAAGTCGAGGGTCGAGTCGGCGCTCGTCTTCACGGTGTCACGGAACCGGGCGAGGTCGAAGACCCAACGCCCCTCACGACCCGAGGCGGTGTAGGTCTCACTCTTCTGCAGCGGGGTGTTGTCGCGATGGTGCAGGGCGAGCGTCAACTCATGGCCGCCATCGCCGGTCTGCACGACAAGCGCGCTCACGTGGCCATCGATGACGTCGTCGGCCCGGACGGTGACGATGTCGTTGCCGACCTGGGTGACGGGATCGTCCATCATCGACAATCCCCACTGGACGCGGGGGACCTTGACCAGAAGACGCATGGACCTCGAACCTGCCGCGATCTCGACAGCGATCTCATCCCCGCGATCGGGGACGTCGAGGCGTAGACCTTCGTCGCCGTGCTCACCGTTGACCAGATGGTCCGGGCTGGTACGGATCGTGACGCCTGAGGTCTTGTCCCCGGGGAACAGAAGCCGGTCGGGGCGGTACACGTGGAGGGCCGCAACGACGGCGAAGCTGGTGCGGAGGTCCGAGCCCAACGGACCCTGCACGACAAGATCGATGGCCGTGAAGGTGTGGTCGGGCAGGAGGTCGTGGAGGGCGATGATGCCGTTCTCGTCGGTGACCCCGTCGGCGCCCACGGTGACAGGCGCCGTTCGGTCGCTCTCGCGCACCGAGATGCGCAGCCGCCACTGATCGAGGTGATCGAGGGCCGCGGGTGGGAGTTGGACCGAGGGTGCAGCCGCGAAGACGGGCAGCCCGGCATCAGTCGTCACGCCGGGAAGAGGATCGTCGACGAGGTCGGGTCGCTCGGCGAACGCAAGCATGCGGACCGTGTGCGGTGCGTCGGCACCGGGCGGTGTCACCTGAAGGCTGCTGACACCGGTCAAGTCGAAGCACCGAACGGCGTAGCCGGACCACGAGCCGGTGGGTTCCGGTAGCAGCTCGGGCTCGAGCAGGGCGGCACCCGAGTCAGCCCGGTCGCGGGCCTCGTAGCGGGTGCCGTCGGGAGCCAATACCCACACCGACCGAAGGCGGAGCCCGCTGGCTGCGGACATCATACGCCCGGTTTCCGGATCGAAGAAGAGGGCGGGAAGGGGGTCGAGGCCCTCGAAGGAAGTCTGGCGGACCACACCCTTGTCGAGGCTGGCGAGCTCCACCCCCCAGGCCGGTGCAGGGTTGAGGGGGACCTGGACCGTCTGCGGTCCGGCGGCCACTCGGCTCCGTTGATCGGCTTGGACGTGCCACGCAGCGTGCAGGAGCGAGCGCTCGACAGCGGGCAACGTCAGCTGGGGACCCTGCGCGGTCCAGGGATCGAGGCTGATGATCGGCCGGCCGGCCGTGGTAGCAGGTCGACTCCTGCCCTTTGGTGTCTTGTCGTCTCGGCGAGCGAAGGCCCGGACGACATAGGAGGGGAGGCCGGCGTCCGCCGCGGACAGGATGGTGCCGGTGCGACTGTGCTCGCGTACCAGGTCGATGCACCGGTCGATGAGGTCGACGGCCAGTTCACCGCCGTGGAGCAGGAACCGCTGGACAGGGCGGTCGATGTTCTGGAAGCGGGTCCTGCGGGTTCGCCAGACCGTCAGCAGGTCATTTGCATCGGCGGACCCCTCGCCCAGATCCTTCAGGAGCAGGCCGAAGAAGTCGTCTAGGCAGTAGCTAGGGATGCCGCCGTGGGCGAGGATTGGCGTGATGAATCGCTGCGCTCGCTCGGAGCCGAGGAGATTGGTGAACGTCTCGAGGCCGAGTGAGCGCACTGATATCTCAAAGGCGACGCCGCCGAGGTCCCGGTTCATCTGAGGGACGGACTGGCCCGACCAGTAGTCGCCGGCGTTGTACTGGTACACGCCGTGGGCTACGAGGTAGGTGACTGTCAGGGCGGGATAGGTGTTAGCGAGGCGCTCGGGATAAGCGTCCAGCGAGTTGGACAGCACCTTCTTCATCGCCCGGGTGGTGGTTCGGTAGAGGTCGGGGTCGATGCCGATCTCTGCAACGAGGCGGCGTCCCTCGAGGCGCGTCCTTAGGTCGCGCTCGACCCTCAGCGGGTCCGTTGATTCCTCAGTCGCCGCGTGCTCCACCATGGCCCCCGTCTCCCCACCTGCGCCTTCTGTTCTCCTACCACGCCCGTTCATTGACTCCTGTCGGATCCTGGTGTGACAGGGCGCCAGGCGGAGTTCCTTGCGCTGCTATGACGTCCGGTCCGCCTCACGGATCGCGTCGACCAGCTCGACCCGCCTGCTTCTTGCCGACGAGCCAGAACACTCGCTTGCTCTCGGCGACCTCCAGGCGATACGAGTTGTGGTCCCAATCCCAGTCGCCCCTCGAAAGCTGATACACCCACACCACCGGAGGAACGGTCTTCGCCATTTGCGAGAGGGTAGGCGCGTCCACTCGGTGAAGCCGGTGCCTGTGTCCATCCACTCGGCGAACGACCTCGTTCGTTACCGTCACCCGTAGAGGAGGTGGGATGAGCGCAGAACGGCCGGGAGCGGCGCTCGGACCTGTTGTCGGAAGTCGGCATCGCTGGCGCGTCGGGCTTCTCGTGGCGGTGGCAACGGCGGTCGGCGCCGCACTGCTTGCTGCGGGGCCCAACGAGGCTCATCCTCCCTACGACCTCGGGCTGGCGCTGGTATCGGGCGCCACCGTCGGGCTGGTGTTCGTGGTCGTCGAGTCGCTCATGGCAAGCGCGGCCGACGCTCGGGCGGCTCGGTCGAGCCTGTTGCTCCAGCTGGCCATCACCGAGGCGTTGGAGGGCATCGACCTGACGGGCGCCGACCTGCGGGATCAGTACCTTCCCAACAAGCGGCTCATCGCTGCTCGGTTCGTCGATGCCGACCTCCGCGGAGCCCTGCTTCTGTTCGCCGACCTCCGTTCGGCCCAGATGTCGGGGGTGAACGCCAGCGGTGCCGACCTCGGGGGCTCGACCTTCGCAGGGGCCGACCTGCGAGACGCGGTTCTCGAGCGGACCGTGCTGTTGGACTGTGGCTTCTCGGGCACCGATCTCACCGGGGCGGTGCTGCGGAATGCCGATCTGCGGTACTCGACCATGAGAGGCACGATCCTCGACGGTGCCGATCTGACCGGAGCGCACCTCGAGCAACTCGACTTACGCGGGACGGATCTGCGACGGGCGACGCTCGACCCCGGCGGGGTTCGCCTCGCCGTTATGGACGACACGACGGAGCTTCCCGACGGCGTCGAGCGCTCGACGCTCACCGAACCCACGCACGCCTGGACGCCGGGCATTGGCCTCGCCGACTGGCTCGAGCGACGGGCGGAACTCCTTCGGGCCGGTCACCGCGACGAGGTCGGTTCCTGATCCTCGTTCGGGCCGCGGCGTCCTCCTGGTCGCCGCGGCGGCGCCCAACCCCGATGAACGCGATTCCACTCGGCTTCCAGTCCCATGGGCTCGTTGAATGCTGCGCCGCGGGCGAGGTGCCAGACGCCGACCCGCTTGTCGCGCAGCGAGCTTGCGACCAGCAGCGCCGCGGCACCGGGGTTCACGCCGGCCGAGGCGGCGAGCTGCGTGATCGCTCTGCGCCCCATCGGTCGCAGGCGGCCCCAGGTGCCGATCGTGCACTTCGACTCGACGATGGTCAGCCGATCGTCGCCAACGATGACCAGATCGTCGGACCTCGGGCCGGGGGTGGGGAGCGTGAAGTTCCCCTCGGCGGCGGCGTCGGCGGCGGTCAGCGCCGTGCCGCCCGGGCAAACGGCGGGCATCACTCGTTCGAGCACCACGTCACACAGCAGGTCCTCGGCGAGGCGGCCGATGGCGGCGCCGGCGCCCTCGTAGGCGATCAGAAAGCCTCGACCGGGCAGGATCCCCTGCTCGGATCCTTCGACCACGCGATCCCAGTCCTGCTGGATGAGGTCGGTCAGCAGCGGGAAGGTCACCTCGATCGTGAACGCGTCGAGGTTCGGGAGGGTGGACCGCACGTCGAACGTCCCGACGACCAGCTCGACGGCCAGGTCGACCGCTTCGGTGCCCACCGGGATGATCTCGGTGCCGTCGCCGTCGAACCAGGGCCCGAGGCGGTCGCGGTAGTGAATGCCCGGCTGGGGTTCGTCGACGTCGTCGTAGTCCACGAGGACCACGGCATGATCCCTACCACGGGTAGCGTCCATTTGGAGCCGCCGATCAAGGCGCCGTGATGACGATCGGCCCCTGCGGGAAGAACCCGGATTGGTACGGCCGGCCGTGCTTGTCGAGAAGGCCAATGATCGGGACGGCGTCCTCGTCGGCAAGGCGCCGGAGATCAGTCACTTCATAGAAGCCAGCCCAGGGGCTCTGGGAGTCTTCGGCACGAGTTGACGGAGGTCGGATCCGGCGCAGATCGGTCGTGCGGTACTTCTCGATGCGGCGATACCCGGTGAAGCGGGCGCGCCACGTGACTCGAGGCACGGCCGGCTCGTCGGTGTGCGACGCGTAGATGAGCACGTCGTCACCGATGTCGAGCGGGAAATCGTCGGACTGGAAGAGTTCCCAGGCGTTGCTGCCGAAGGCCACCCGCCCCTCCTGTGCGCACGTCTGAACTCCATCGCTGAGGTGCTCGAACGGCACTGGGGTCAGGAGGGCGAACTCGCTCATGCTCCTATGTTGTCCCGAACGCCGTCGTCCCATGCCCGAACACGGTCCGATGTCAGGGCCCGAGGAGCGCCGCGGGGACCACGCCGATCCCGTCGGCTCGGCGGTACGCGTCGGTTCCCGTCGTGACCACGATCGCGTCGAGCAACTGGTCGCCTATCTGGTCGCGCAGCCAACGAAGGTGGCGGACGTCACGGTCGGTGACGGCGTGGGCGAGCTTCACCTCGATGGCCACGACTCGGTGATCAGCCCGCTCCACGATCAGGTCGACCTCGCGCTCGCCGCGGTGGGTGCGCAGGTGCCCGACCCGGGCTTCCGCGTGCTGGGCGTAGACCCGGACGTCGAGGGTGACCAACGACTCGAACAGTTGGCCGAGGAACGCTCCGTCTCCTGGTCCTGGCGGCCCGACCGGCTGGGCGTCGAGCAGCGCCCCAACGTCCATGCCGACCAGGCGTGCCGCCAGTGCAGGATCCACGAGATGGTGACGGGGGGCCGATCCGAGCCGGCTGAGGTGGCTGCGCGACGGGCTCCACGCCGGCACCGCGTCGATCACCCAGAGGCGTTCGAGCGTGTCCCGGTAGGCCTGCACGGTCGCCTTCGCCGGTTTGTCCGCCTCTCCTGGTGTTGCCGCGTCCCGGATGGCCTCATAGGAGGCGGTGGTGCCGGTGGCCGCGCCGTAGGCCGCCATCCAACGCCGCAGCGCCACTGGATTGCGGATCGGGCGATCCAACTCCGGGAAGTCGCGGTCGACGACCCGCTCGAGGTACCCGTCGAGCTGACTGCGGAGGGCACGGTCGTTCAACGCTCGGAGGCCGGGAAAGCCCGATCGGCAGATCTCGGAGACGTAGGTCTCGAGGCCGACTGCGGTCGAGCCCTGAAGCAGCGGATGATCGCCCGCAACGAGGGTGCCCAGGCTGACCGTGGGTTGCTCGACCCCGCGTTCGGCGAGCGTGAACGGCCGCATCCGGACCCGCACAATCCGACCGGCGCCGGAGTGGGTGCCCGTTCCGGCCGGCGACGCCGACCCGGTGAGTAGGAACCGGCCGGGACGTGGATCGTCATCGACGGCTCTGCGGACGAGGTCCCACGACTCGGGGAGGCGCTGCCACTCGTCGATCAGGACAGGGGTCTCGCCCTCGAGTACTCGTCCCGGATCGGCACCCAAGACCCGGAGAAGTCCGGGCCGGTCGAGTTCGTGGACGGTGCCTGCCCGCTGGCGAGCCGTGATGGTCTTGCCCACCCCCTTCGCGCCATCGACCGCAACGGCCGCGAGACCAGCGAGCAGATCGTCGAGCTCAGCGTCCACGATCCTTGGCAGATAGCCACTTCGCATACCACTAACTTACCATTTTGCTACTGATAAATAGTACATTTCGTGATGCTGGTACTCCTCAGGCGACCAAGAGTTGGCCAAGCCGGCTACCCGTGGCCGCCGACACGCCGCCTTTGATGATCGCGGCGATCCTTGCGTCACGGATCAGTCGTAAACCGGGAGCATCGACGCCGACGTTGATCATGCGACCGCGCCGAACCCACCGTTCGCGGACGTGTCCGTGGAGGAGCCGGGCCTTCGCCGCACCCTGAGCGTCGCATTCGGGTTGTCACATCGAGCAGGCACAAGCTCGTCGGCATTCGGATATCCCCCGACGCGGCCGGCGCCTCAAGCTCGAGCTGTCAGCGACGGGTGACGGTGACCGGCAGGGTCGTGTACCCGTGCACGAAGGACGAGAAGGTCCGCTCCGGCTCCTGCTGGACCTCGATGCGCTCGAAGCGCTGAAGGATCTCCTCCCACAGCACCCGGAGCTGCAACTCGGCGAGGCGGCTTCCCATGCAGAAGTGGATGCCGTACCCGAACGAGAGGTGCCGGTCGGCATTGTGGCGCTCGAGATCGATGCGGTCGGCATCGTCGAAGACGTCCTCGTCTCGGTTGGCCGACAGGTACCACATCAGGACCTGGTCGCCCTCGAGGATCTTCTGGTCGCGGAGCTCGCAGTCCCGGGTCGCGGTGCGGCGCATGTACGGCAACGGGGTCTGCCAGCGAATGATCTCCGGGACCAGGTTCGCCACGAGGTCAGGGTCGGCGACCAGCTTGTCGTACTGGTCAGGGAAGGTGTTGAGTGCGTACACGCTTCCCGACATCGTGTTGCGGGTCGTGTCGTTGCCGCCCACGATCAGCAGCAGCAGATTGCCGAGATGGGCCAGGGTCGGCATGTCCCTGGTCGCCTCGCCATTGGCCAGCATCGAGACGAGATCGAAGCCGGGGTGCTCCCGCCGCTGCGCCCAAAGCCCCTCGAAGTAGGCGACGCACTCCATCAACTCGTCGATCTTCTGCTGCTGGGTCTCGACCACACCGCCCGGTTCAGGGACGGCGAACACGATGTCGGACCACCGGGTCAGCTTGCGTCGGTCGTCCAGCGGGAAGTCGAAGAGCGTCGCCAGCAGCAACGTCGTGAGCTCGATCGAGACCGTGTCGACCCAGTCGAACGTCTCGCCCTCGGGCAGTGACTCGAGGACGTCGACGGTGCGCTCACGGATCAGCGGCTCGAGGTTGCGCAGGTTGCTCGGCGCCGAGACCCCCCGGACCGTCTTTCGTTGCTCGGTGTGGGTGGGCGGGTCCATCGAGATGAACGAGGTGAGCTTCTCGAACTGGGCGTCGACCTCGGGGCTGGGCCGCAGCCCCAGGGTGATGCCCTTGGCCGACGAGAACGTCTCCCAGTCGCCGTCGACCGCCCGTACGTCGTCGTACCTGGTGACCGACCAGTACCGGCCGGATGTGTCCATCTCGTTGAGGTGCACCGGGTCCTCGGCCCGCAACCGGGCGAAGTGGTCCTGCCAACGATCCTCCTTGAACAGGTGGGGGTTGGCCGGGTTGATGTCGGCGAGCGCGAGGTCGGCGGCGGCCGGCACGTCCGCGCCGAGCTCGGCCATCTCCATCTCGGGCGTGCGGATGTCGGGGTCCAAGAAGTCGGACGGCTGGTCGGTGGCATCGGTCATCGGCGCGGCTCCTGTGTCGGCGACCAGTGTGGCCGATCGACGCCGCGCCAGGTTCGTCACCCGGCTAGATGCCGAGGCCGGTCACGAACCCGACGCGCCCTGGCGACGTGAG
>RRZT012895698.1_pt1 | contig 21557 bp, 26 predicted proteins | sample 2165551 | NCBI WGS metagenome assembly RRZT01 (sample SAMN10456910, study PRJNA506462) | wastewater metagenome | biome: wastewater; feature: sludge; material: wastewater sludge; isolation source: wastewater sludge with Escherichia coli K12::gfp cells carrying plasmid... | place: USA: Moscow, Idaho... | reverse complement strand
CTAATAATATCAATTGACTGCAAAAAAAACCTATGATATTATCAATGCATGAGATATCCAGTGAACGCTGGATGAAAAACCACAGTACTAAATGTATTGTGGTTTTTTACATTCTTAAATTTATTTTTACCATAATTTACTTATTTAACTAAACATGTGTATGTTATAAAGTTAAAAAATCTATATTTGAAAGTTTAAAATTGAATTGAAACTAGCTATTCAAACTAAATTGATTAAATAATAACGTTTAATTTGATGTTACATAAAATAAGACAATATTTAATATAATTATTCTACTAATGAAAAGAGATGTAAGGTCTCCAAAGTTTCCATACATCTCTTTAACGCTTGATTGTTTCGTTGCTTGTCAACATTTGAACCTATACATTTCAAACGAATTTTTGGTTTTTCGTCGCCAACCGACTTGTAGACCCATACGTTCTACACGAATTCCAAGTTATTTACGAGTCAAGCCTCGCGGTATATTTCAGCCTTTACCTCTAGATTATACCATCTAAGCTCAGAATTTCTATAACCATATCCCTAACATTCGCCGTACTTTATATTCTAAACGAAGTCCCTAAGTATAATCCATAAGTCTAGGAATATTTTTTAGGATCTTTTATGTACGCTTTAAATTATCTATAAAATACTTCCGCATCTAGTGTATCATTCGGATTTATTTATATAATATTGTATACAAAAAAGATATATGTTTATAGACACATATATCTCATTTTCATTAACTATTAATTATCCTTACTCTTATCATTGAACATATCATACATTTCACTAACAGGCGTATGGAGTTGAACCGCTTGAATGGTCTTCGCTAACATATAACCAATAGAGATTTGTTTGAGTTTAGGTTCTTTACGCTTTTCATCATTAAGAGGAATCGAGTTTGTGACCACAAGCTCTTTAATCTTGGAATCATGAATACGTTGTACGGCATTACCTGAAAGAATACCATGTGAACAAGCGCAATATACTTCAGTCGCCCCATTCGCATACAACATATCAACTCCACCCATTAAAGAACCACCCGTATCCACAATATCATCTACGATAATCGCAATCTTACCATTCACATCCCCGATAAGATTCATCGCTTCTGCTACATTTGGTTTCGTACGACGTTTATCAATAATCGCGATGGTACTTCCAGGTAAGGTGTCCGCTAAATTACGAGCACGAGTTGCACCACCATGGTCCGGAGATACCACAACAACTTCTTCTTTAAACTTCTTCGTTCTGAAGTATTGACCTAACATTGAAACAGCCGTTAAATCATCAATCGGAATATTGAAGAAACCTTGGATCTGAGGTGCATGTAAGTCTAACGTAATAACACGATCCGCACCCGCAACTTGAATCAAGTCGGCTACTAACTTAGCTGTAATCGGTTGTCTCGCTCTTGCCTTACGATCTTGTCTAGCATAACCATAATAAGGCATAACCACAGTAACCTTATCCGCAGAAGCACGTTTACACGCATCTAATGCGACTAAGACTTCCATCAATGTTTCTGATACAGGACTACAAGTAGACTGAACAATGAAAACATGTTTACCACGTACAGACTCAAGCGGTTCTACGATGATTTCACCATCCGCAAAATGTCTAACCGAAATCTCTCCACGCTTAATCCCTAAATGTGTACAAATTTCATCCGCTAATGACACGCTTGATGTAAGCGCAAAAACGATAATATCTTTCATGCTTCCTTGACCCCTCATTTCTTCTCCTTGTATCGTAATCCATATCCTGGTTTATTAATCTGATGTGCACGTGCAATTGCCATATCCGTATCATCAACGCTCCGTGTAATCGTTGAACCAGCCGCCACAACCGAATTCTCTCCAACTTCAATCGGCGCAATTAAATTGACATTACTGCCAATAAATGCGTAATCCCCAATCTTAGTCTTAAACTTATTCTTACCATCATAATTCACGGTCACAACTCCACAACCGAAATTAACTTTCTTACCAACAATCGTATCACCTAAGTAAGTTAAGTGAGCACAACGACTATCAAAACCAATTTGCGTATTCTTCATTTCTACGAAATTACCAATACGATTATTATCATCAATAACACAATGTTCTCTTAAGTGAGCATATGGACCCACATTCACTTTATTCTTGATCTCTGAATCCGTAATACGAGACGCATCAATCTTACAATCTTCTCCAATAATACTATTCACAATAAATGTATTCGGAAGTAATGTTGTTCCTCGTTTAATGTGTGTCTTCTTTTCTAAATAGACATTCGGATATATCGTCACATCTTCTTCAAGAACCGTATTCAACGATACATAGGACTGTTCAGGATTAACAAACGTTACACCCTTCTCCATCCACTTATGATTAATCGTATTCTGAATCCACTTAGACGCACGTGCCAAATCAACACGATCATTCACCCCTAAGACTTCATCTGAATCTTCAATTGCTAAAGCCTGTACCTTTAATCCATTCTTCAAGAAAATCTCAATAAGATCCGTAATATAATACTCTTTCGCCGCATTATCATTCTTAATATGAGACAAATACGTATGTAAAGCATCATTCTTTACACAATAAATCCCCGTATTAATTTCCTTAATCCGTTTTTGATCCTCTGAACAATCCTTATACTCCACAATCTTCTCAATCTGTCCTTGATTATCTCTCACAATACGACCATATCGTGCAGGATCCTCAAACACAGCCGTTAATACCGTTAAATCAAAGTCTTTATTAACATCATACAACCAATCCATCGTCTTAGACTGAATACAAGGTGTATCTCCATAAAGAATCAAAGAATCCCCCACATTCGGTAAGACAGGAAGAGCTTGCATCACTGCATGACCCGTTCCCAACTGTTCCACCTGCATCGCATACGAAACCGTATCCTTCAAACAAGCCTGAACAATCTCAGCCCCATGTCCAACAACCACTACACTCTCATCCACTTTTATTTCATTCAAATGTGTCATCACATGTTCAATCATGGATTCACTTAGGATAGGATGCATCACTTTGGGTAAATTCGACTTCATTCGAGTCCCTTTACCAGCCGCCAAAACAATCGCAGTTCTCATCACGTAATCCTCCACTTATATTTTAACAAAAAAACCTTATAAGAGACTTATAAGATTTCCTTTTATTTTATATTTTGTTATAAATATCTCTACGATGACCTAAAGAAATTACAAACACAATTAATTCATTGTCACATATCTCAACCACAATCCGATAATCCCCAACACGATAAGACCAATATTGATTTAAACCCCCTGATAATGCCTTCCCATGTCTTCTAGGATTCTCACATTGATCTAAATTCTTTTGTATCCAAGACATAAGAATAATTCTTTGATTCACATCAATCTTGGTAAGTCTCTTTAATGCATTCTTTTCAAACTTAACCCTATAGTTCATCATCGATTCCCAGTAATTTCTTTACTTCATCGAGTGAATAGAATTCTGTCGTATGATTCTTTTTATTCTTCTCATATTCTTCAATCATCTTAAGATCATATTCATCCTCAATACTCTCTAAAACTCTCGATTTGATAAACTCACTTAAAGAAACTCCTGTAAAGTCAGCGTACTTCTGTAATACTTTTTTCTCTTCTTCACTGACACGTAGTGTTATCATGCTCATAGATATTCCTCCTATGTATTACAATTGTAATACACCAATCAACTTATATCAACATTAAAAAAGTCACCCTAAGTGACTTATAAGATTTTAGTTTTACGCACAAATCGTACGTGTTTTCTGAGTGTTTTAATACACTCATCAATAACCGCTTCACTCTGAGAAAAACCCATCACAACCGAACCACTTCCTGTCATCATACTTCGATCACAACCCAACTCTATAAGGAGTTCTTTTAAACGTTTGATTTCAGGGACTAAAGTGATTGCCTTAGCCTCTAAACTATTATCAATTGAATGAATAAATTGATAATATTTATTATTCATCAGTGACTCTTTTATACGATCAATATTCGGATGAACTAAATTTGGAATATCCAATCCTTCAAATGCTTTCTTCGTAGAAACACCTTTACGAGGTTGAACTAAAACCATCCAAAACGAAGTTTTGTTTTCGAAGAACTCTAACTTCTCACCAATACCTGTAACTAAAGCAGGTTTCTCAAACAAACAGAATGGAACATCAGCCCCAACTTGTACTGCTAAATCAATCTTCTCTTGATCACTTAAATTCCATTTAAAATACTTATCCAAGTAATTAAGAATCGCAGCCGCATCACTACTTCCACCCCCAAGCCCTGCTTGAGAAGGAATGTGTTTATACAAACGGATATAAAAGTTCTCCGTAAAGTTAAACTTAGCTCTACAGACTTCAATCATCTTAAGTAAGGTATTCTTATCTGGATGAATCAAAAAGTTGGGAACACATTCAAAATGCATCTGTTCACTCACATGAATCTCAATCAAGTCATGAAGTTGAATCGGAACCATTACACTCTTAAGCTCATGATAACCATCTTCACGCTTTGATGCGACATCCAAGCCTAAATTTACCTTAGCGTATGCACGATATTTCATAGAGTTCTCTCCATTGAGCTAAGGTAAGTGCTTCGCCACGAACCGATTCAGATAAATTCATTTTGATTAAAGAATCTTTAATATCATATGAATCTTTCATATTATTCACTAAAGTCTTACGACGCTGTGTAAAACCCTTTTTCACAAACTCAAAGTAATCCTTCATATCATTGATATCAATGTCTTTACGTCTGAGCTGCACAACCGCAGACTCAACATTCGGTGCAGGGTGAAAAACAGCAGGCGGTACTTTCATGACCATCTTAATATCACATAAGGTCTGTAGGATAATCGTTAACGCATTATAATCCTTCGTATTCACACTCGCATTAAAACGCAAGGCAACTTCCTTTTGAACCATAATAGTCACAACCCGTATACTTGGTAAATTCTCTAAGATATGAAATAGAATCGGTGTTGTGATGTAATATGGTAAGTTCCCAACACAATGGGTTGCGCCAGTTGATTCAATCTCTTCAGCGCTTGTAGTAAGGAAGTCCTTTTGAATAACTGTTAGATTTTCACGATCCCCTAATCCTTCACTCAAGACCTGGACACAATCCGGATCAATTTCATAAGCGATAACTTTATTGGCTTTGTTGGAAAGTTGTTCCGTCAGGGCACCTAAACCAGGTCCAACTTCTATCACTGTCTTATTTTCCACATCCGCAAGTCTTGCAATCTTCTCCACCACCGTTGGATCAATAATAAAATTCTGCCCAAAGTGTTTCTTCGCCTTGAGTTGATGTTCGCGTAATATTTTAATCGTTTGTGCATGTGAACTTATTGGTTTTTGCATAGTTGTATGAGCTCTCTTAATTCTTCTTTAGTAATCTGTTTAAACTGACATTGTTTCAAGAATGACTTCGCATTCCCTTCCGCAATAAATAACTTATCTGCACAACATTTTCTAAGTGATTGACTCTCAGGATGACCACTCAAACCTAAATCAATCAAATCATTTAAGGTTAAATCTGAATGTTCATAACTTACAGTCATCACATTCTCTAATGCCTTGAGTAGTACTTCTGCAGAGGCATGTTCGACCCCAACTTTACGCTTATCTCTCGCATCCTTCTGCATCAAATGCGCATGCTTAACATCGGGTATTCTGTCTTGAATACGTTGACGAATCTTTTTCCCTGGTGTATCTGGATCCGTAAACACAATCACACCCGATTCTTTATGTGCTTCTTCAAGCACTTTAAGTGTTTTCTCACTTAAATAGGAACCTTGTGTAACGAGGATATTTGCCTCTACAATCTTTAATAAGGCTTGTTTATCGTGATAGCCCTCTACCACAATCGTTTCTTTTATTTTCATCGTTGTTATTATATCATTCAAGTCAAAATATGCCTATTTATAGAAGTATCTCTGTTCCTTCTCTTAATAACTGTAAATACGCATCATACGCAAACAATCGATTACGTTGTTTACCTTTGTATTGAATAAGTATTCCATGTTGAACAAATAAATTAACACATTTTAGAACAGTCGCAAACGTTAAACCTAAGTCATTTGATGCCTTTCTTACTTCAATAATCGGATTTTCTTCAATATATCTTAATAACTTTAACCCAGTATAAGAGATACGCCCAAGCGATTTAATCACTTCAGTATTTATCTCATTAAGAAACATCATTTGTCTTATTGTTAAGTTTGCGCTCTCTGCTGATTCATAAATAGCCCTTAAGAAAAACTTTAACCATTGTTCATAATTACCGGTTCGACGTACTTCAGTTAATCGATCATAGTACTCTGTACGATATCTTTTTAAATAATATGAAATACTTAAAGATGGTAGTTCTAGCACCTTAGTTTGAGTTAAATACAGTTGTATTAATAATCTTCCTATTCTTCCATTCCCATCTAAAAATGGATGAATGGTTTCAAACTGATAGTGAATTAATCCAGCTCTAATTAAAGGATCAACTGTACTATGCCCATTTATATATTTTTCTAAATCAGACATCGCATCAATCATATCTTGCACATTTGGAGGAATATACTGTGCAGTTGTTAATGTACTTCCCAATCCACCTAACCAATTCTGTGAACGTCTAAACTCACCTGGGTTCTTATCTGAACCTCTAATCCCATCCATAAGGATAGAATGTGTCTCTTTTATCAAACGATTGCATAAAGGCAATTCATTCAAACGTTTCATCGCAAAATGTGTCGCCTTTACCACATTTACCACATCCGCTACATCTAAATTCAAATTATCTGAATTACTAGGGTCTAGTATATCTTCAAGAGTTGCTTGTGTACCTTCTATTTGAGATGACATAAGTGCTTCTTTTCGCACATACATTGTTATAAATAAATCAATATTAGGAATATAATTTGATATTCGATCTAAGACCGCAATCTCTCTATTCGCTTTAACGAGCAGCTCTATCATTTCTGTATCCATAGTGATATCTAAATTATCAGATAAAGGATTTGGTATATATGATATATATGCAGATGATCCTGATAAATTCTTAATAAATTTTCCAGCTCGATTATTCATTGTTTAAACCTCACTTATACACAAATTATACATTCTTATTATATTTTATCAATTTATAATATAATTAAGAACGTTTTATTGAATTATTATTATAATTTAAAAACACTTTTACAAGTGTTTCTAATACAACCTATTTTTTTAACTTCGCAAATCCAATAAACGATAATATCGTTTGAACTAATACAAAGAAGAAATATGGAATAAAAAGCACCATTGAGACAGCATATAGTATTGCGCCAGTTAATGCGAAACCACGTTTATTCATACTCCAACCAAGAATATTAAATATTAATCCTAATAATACTAATAATGCATGTGGCATCACTAGCATACCAGCTAAACTAGCACCAATCTGTTCACTACCAGTTGATCCCCCAATAGCACCTGTAAAATAGACAACAAGATAAATAAAATACAAAGCACTCAGAATCCAAGATACTAATAATAATTTACTTTTTTTCATAGATTTTCCCCCATTATTTTATTTTAATACTATAAACCGATTCTTCGTCAAACCCATTTCTATAAAAAGATAACTTTAATCCAACATTCTTTGGTACTTCATATACCAAGATTCCGCTAACTTCTCCCCCACTCATTAATGTTGTACTTGGATACTCAGATTGATCAAACGGTCCAAAATATGAGACATCATATTGAACTCCATTATCATCCACAAGCTTCCAATTATAACTATTGATTGAAACGTTATCTCTTGAATTATTGATTGTCTTTAATGTAATTCCAATAAATGTATTTCCTGAGCTTGCTTTACTAAATCCTGAACCTGTTGAGTAATCAACACCAATAACTGAGTTTTGTACATCGTTATATGTGACTGTTTCATTAATATCAAATACATCCTTAGATAATTTAGGTACACTACAATCACAACTCATAATGTATTTAAATTCAGGTGTATTATCAAACATCGTTCGATAGTATGCTAACTTCAAACCAGAATTATCAACTGGTTGTTCAAAATACAAAGTACCTTCTATTTCTCCATTCGATAGTAATTCTCCATTAAATGAACTTCCCCCAAGATTACTATTCCATGAAGCATCTACTTCTACACCTTGATTGTTTTGCATCTTAAAATTAAATGTACTAATTGTTTGTTTACTTGAAGATAAATTCTTTACTCTTAATCGAACAGCCACAAATAAATACCCATTATCCAATAAATAATCATCCCCAAAACTACGATATGCTTCTAGAATTTGAAACTCAAAATCATCACTATTTACAATCTCGTTTTGTTCAAACTCTGTTTTGAGTTCAACTTTATCAGCTGAACCACATCCAACAAGCAACAAAGATAATAATAAAATAAATAATTTCTTCCCCAATACACTTCCCCCTCCACGCCATAGTTGGCCTAAGACTAATATATTCAACAGTTCAAGTGAAATCAAATACCTGTCCAAAAAATATCCCAGATAAATAAAAACAGTGTACTCAATACACTGTTTCTATATTACTTACAAATACGTTCGCCTAATCCATTCTTTGTCCACTTAAGGAACCCAACCACTGTAACCTTACTATTTGCAGTACGCTTATTTGTCACCACATTGATATTCTTTTCGCTACCAACAAATAGATCAAGTTTGTTTGTCGTAATCGCGCTTCCACGATCCACAACTAAAGCCTTGAATGGAACATCTGGGGATAATCCCATACCACTAAAGGTATGATTTGAAATTTCTAAAATAGTACAATTTGGGAATGCTTTATCAGCCGCCACAACATAATAACCATCATAGGTAATGCCATCCAACCAAGTACCATTGGATTGACGAATGCTTGTTCCATTTAGACGAATCCCAGCAGACGTTCCTGCTGCTCCATCTAAACCAATATAACATCCAGTACAATCATAACCATACTTCGTAATTGAACGTGCATTGAAGTAAGCACCTTTTTCAACTTTTGCACCATATTGGTAAATCGTTGGCTTACCATCATAATAAACTTCTGAATCCGGAATATATTCTTTTGATAGTAGATTCCCCTCACTATCATAGGTTGAACGATATCGAGTTTCAGTATAGCCTACGCTACCCTCACTCACTTTTGATATGAGCCAAGAATAACCCGTTCTTGTGTTATCCATTGGATTAAGGACCGTTTTAATGGTTGTCTTATCATAAGTCGTCTCAACGCTCTCTTCAAACGTAAAAGGTGAAACAATGGCAGCACTTAAGATTGTGTTCTCATCTGCTCTTTGCAAAACAATATGTGTGCTTTCCGTTGTTTGTGTACAGGCCGCAAGAAACAAGATTATCCCAGCAAACCATACTTTCTTTGTTTTAATCAATCGTTTGTCTCCTTTATCTGATGACTTCGTGATTTTAGCATAACAATATTATTCTTGGCAAATTTCACCTATTTTTCACATTAAAAACAGTTAATTATAAGGGCTTTCAGATGGTTTTCAGCTTATTTAAGTAGGACAAAAAGAGTTAAAATACACTAATTTATGAACAGATAACTTGACACTATGTTAAGTTTAATATACATTGTGTATAGATTAATAGTCATTTAAACAAAAAGGAGCAGAATTATGCCATATCAGGTTAAGAAAACACTCATAAGTTTAATCACTAGCCTAATAATATTCGTCTCATATACCACACAAATACTACCACAAATTGGGGTTCAAACAGAACCAAAATATTGGGCAACTGTCATGTTGGTGTATATTGGAATCGGTGTTGTGGTGATGATTATTTTACACATAGCCTTCCATATCTTCCTCTCAGTATCCATCGCAATCAAAGAAAGAAACAAAGACAGTAAGTCGATTGAGAAGTCCCTTAATGTCGAAATGGTCGAAGATGAAATGACGAAACTCATTGATCTTAAATCCATACAAGTTGGCTACTCCCTCACAGGGATTGGATTTGTGACAGGGCTTATCTATCTTGCCTTAGGTAATTCTATTGTACTAACACTCAATATTATATTTATAGCCTCATTATTGGGCGGAATTACAGAAGGTATCACAAACATCTATCTCAATCTAAAAGGAGTACGTAATGGCTAAGAAAATTAAGGTAAACAACCAAGTTCGAACCCTACGCTTCTTTGAGAATGAGATGACCCAACAAGAGCTTGCGGAAAAAGCTGGGGTATCTCGACAAACCATTATGGCCATTGAAGCAGGTAAATATGCACCCACCCTCGAACTTGCGTTTCGAATTGCGGATGCGTTTAACTGTCCCATCACAAAAGTTTTTAGTTACGAAGTAATAGAGGATTAATATGAAAGCACTGATCTATCAAAAGAAGAAGTTTGAAATCAAAGAAATAATTAAACCAGACTATAAACCTAATCAAGTATTAATTCGAGTTGTGAGTACTTCACTCAACGCAGGTGACTATCGATTAATCCAAATCAACTCTGTCCCTAAATCTGGTATTCTAGGCAATGCGATCGCAGGTATTGTGGAAGAAGTTGGAACAGATGTTAAAACACTTCATGTTGGAGATCGTATTGTATGTGATACTTCTGATGTTGGATTTGGAGGACTTGTGGAATATATCGCAGTGGATGAATCTTTGTGCATTCAAGTACCGCTTAACGTATCTCTATTAGAAGCCTCTGCTTGTCCTGTTGCGTCCACAACTGCACTCGATGCCTTGCGATTAATAAGACCGATCAAAGAAGATGAGAAACTACTCATCCTTGGCGCAAGTGGTGGAGTTGGGACTTTCCTCATTCAATTAGCTAAGTATTATAAAACACATGTGACAGCGATCGTTAGTACAAACAATGTCGAACAAGCACGTGATTTAGGTGCTGATGTGGTGATTAACTATAAACGCGATGATATCAACCAATTAAAACTTCGTTATGATCGTATTCTATCGGTTAATGGAACTTACTCCCATTCCTTCTATAACAAGCATCTTAAAGAGAATGGTATTCTTGTGATGATTGGTGGATCGATTAAACAGTTAGTTATAAATATGTTAATGTTTCCTATTTATTCCCTGGGTAATAAAAAGTATAAACTACTCGCATCTAAAACCAATATGAATAACTTAAAAGAGATCCTAGAACTTGTATCTAAGAAAGACATAAAACCAATTATCGAGAAAGTCTATCCTTTCCATAAATCCGCTGAAGCCTTAACAGAATTTTCTAAAGGTCATGCGAAAGGAAAGATTGTTATACAGATATCGAATGAAATCAACTAAAGGGCACTGCCCTTTTATTTGTAAGTAATTTCTTGACATGGAGTCAACTCCAGAGATTAGAATATCAACGAGGTATCAAATGAAAAATAAATTAACGTTATATGTTTTTACTCTTATGAACTTTGTGAGTACAATGACCGCATCTCTATTCAATGGGATATTGGATAAAGTTGCGATTGATTTAAATGTAAGTGTCGCTTTAACAGGACTTCTAAACTCTGCGTATGCACTTGGGGCTGCCATCGGTGTGCCCATTGTATTAATTGTATTCTTTAATGCGAATCGTAAACACTTAATCATCACCCTTCTATCCTTAACTTTTATCAGTACAATTGGACTCATCTATGCCCCTAACTTCGCAATACTTCTCGTCTTTAGAACTCTCATGGGTGTAGTGGCTAATAGTTATGGTGTATTGGCGATGTCAACGGTTATATCCATGTCAGAAAGTGGTAAACAAGGAAGATCCCTTGCATTTCTATTAACCGGTAATGCTTTAGCGCTAGTAATTGGTATTCCACTTACGCGTGTTCTATATACAGTTCTTGATTGGCGTAGTATTTTCTGGATTCTTAATATTCTTATTCTAAGTGTTATCCTTTACTTCCAATTTAATCTTCCTATTTCTAAGAAAAGATCAGAGGGTTCTCATATTAAGCATGAGTTAGTTCATCTAAAGAATCCTAAAGTACACTTTATCCTACTATTTACACTCAGTATGTTTATTGGATACTCTGCTTTATATACCTATATCACCCCATATATCATTGAACTTTACCCATCCGTCGAATCCTTTATGAGTATCTTGTTAATAGGAGTTGGCATCGCAGCGTTTACAGGTAATGCGATTGGTGGTTTCTTCTCAGATCATTTTGGTTATCAAAAATCCATCCTCTATGGGGCACTTCTTCAATTACTATTCTTAGTGTTCATGTTAGTAACTCGATCCATTCTCATATTAAATATTATTCTTACTATTCTATGGGTCATGAGTGCTTGGTTAACCGGTCTACAAATGAACTTAGGCATGATTCAAGAAACCAGTCATGATGCGAACTTCATTGTTAGTTTAACCGATTCAAGTATTCAACTATCCTCAGCACTTGGTACAAGCCTTGCCGCATTCATCATTACACAGTTCGGATTACCCTTTGTTATATTTATCCCCCTTATTTCGATTACTGTTGGCTTATTAATTCAAATTATTTCTCTTAAATCACAATCATCCGTTGATGCATTATAAAAAGACGTTTCCGTCTTTTTTACTTTATGGAGAATCTATGTTATATATAAACTAACAATCTATGGGGGACATATGATTCAAACAATTACACAAATAATTGACGTGATTATCCTAATTACTTTTTTAATTGTACTCTTTCATACCATTCGCTATTACAAAATTGCTTATCAAAATCAATCGATGATTGAAAATAAAGTCTTACGATCGATTGTATCGATCTTTGTATCCATGTTCCACGGAATATCGGTTATCTTTGGAGCCCCTTACATCAAGGATGAAAAATAAAAAGGAGAATTCTCCCTTTTTAATCGACTAATCGTCTATAGTTATCTTCTAAGATAACACTCAAATCATCCAAAGACATATTTCTAAGTTCCGCAATCGTCTTAGCGACCTCTACCACATAGAAACTTTCATTTCGTTTCCCTCGATAAGGATGAGGGGTCAAATATGGACTATCGGTCTCAATCAATAAGTAATTAATATCAATATACTTTGCGACCTCTTTTGGCGTATATGCATTTTTAAATGTGACAGGACCTGCAAGAGAGATATAGTACCCTAACTTAATAAACTCACGAGCCATCTCTAAACTACCTGAGAAACAATGCATGATGCCTTTGCGATTGACAGGATGTGCCTTTAGAATTTCATAAGTACGTTTAGACGCATCACGTGTATGAATACTAATCGGTTTATTGAGTTGATTCGCCCATTCAATTTGTTTGATAAAAAGATCTTCTTGGAGTCGATGTGTTTCAGGATCCTTATCCCAATAGAAGTCTAATCCAATTTCTCCAATTATTTTAACTTTCTCATCTTGCATGAGTTCAAACATACGATCATAATCCTTAGGACTTAATACATCCCCAGGATGAAATCCAATCGCCACATCAAACATATCATTTTCATGTGCTAACTTGAGTGCCTTTTCAGCCCCATCAAGCTCACAACCAATTAAAACAATCTTCTCAACTTGATTATCTTTAGCTCTTTGTATGACTTCATTTATATCGACTTTAAACTCATCCTCTGCTAGATGTGCATGTGTATCAATCCATCTCATAGACTTCTGTCCTTGCGAGCATATCATGGAGTGATGAATGTGAATCTCTAAAGATCATAATGAGTAATGAAATAATTGTTAAGATAAACAAATATGATTGGGCAAAGAATGCTTTCACAATCGTACGTAAAATAAATCTAAAATTTGAGACATCCCCATCAATTGAACGAACTCTTAAGTTCATAAAATACTTCCCAATCGTTGTCTTAAACACCATGAGTCCAATTGATTCATATGCAATATAAACCACAACTGAAGTAACTGAGAATGCCCAAAATGGATGACGTAAGAAACCCATAAATGGAAGTAAACTTAACACAAGCCGTACAAAACCTAATACAAGTGAAATAAGTAGACTTGGGAGTCCCACAATTAATCCATCGATACAATAAGCAATAATTCGTTTAAGTGTAAGTTCCATAGTTATTTACCTAAGCAGAAACGACTGAATATCTCATCGTTAATATTTGTATCCGAAGAAGTTGAACCAATCGCATGAAGCGCTTGGTACGCTTCTCTTAAATCAATGTTAATTAAATCAATTTCATTCTCCATCTCAATTGATTCGATCGCTTGATTCATTGCGAATAATGCTTGAATGGCTAAACCAATTGTACGTTGTGTACTGAGTACAGGGCGTTTAAACACGAATTGGTGAGGTTCATAACGCTCATTAATCACATCAATGAGTGCCTTAATATTCTTATTCATCGCACTAATCTCTAAGCGATTGGATTTAGACACAAGGTCAGATTTGTTATAGACGAGTAATACTTTATTGGGATCAATCTTGTGATAGATCTCTTTTTCTTCCTCATCCATTTCATTTTGTGCATCCACTAAGAAGAGAACGAGTTCCGCTTCTTCAATCATCTTATACGTCTTATCAATCCCCAACTTCTCAACCACATCATCACTTTGACGTATTCCTGCCGTATCGAGAAGATGTAGACTGACATTCTTAAGACGGACTGTTCCTTCTACCACATCACGTGTCGTACCTGGTATATCGGTTACGATGGCTTTATCTTCGTTAAGCAAAGCATTTAAAAGGGATGATTTCCCTACATTTGGTTTACCGATAATCGCCGTCTTAATCCCATTCTTCATCTCAACTCCAGACTTCGATTCTTGTACAATGACTTCTAATTTATGTTTAAAATCGGTACAGAGAGGAAGAAGTGTTTTTCGTGTCATCTCTTCAATATCGTATTCTGGATAATCAATATTGACTTCAATATGCGCAATAATACCCAATAACTCTTCTTTAAGTGGATCAATCAGAGACTTCAACGATCCTTTTAATCCTGCAATTGCGAGTTGTGCACTTTGTTCACTATCCGCATACACCAACTCATTAATGGATTCTGCTTGACTTAAGTCAATACGTCCATTCATAACCGCTCTTTGGGTAAACTCACCATTATAGGCGAGTCTAGCACCTAATCCTAAAACTAAACCCAAGATTTTCTGAGTCACATAGACCCCACCATGACATTGTATTTCCACAATATCTTCACGCGTATAACTACGAGGGCCCTTCATCACTAAGATAATGACTTCATCCACCACATTATTCGTAATGGGCTCATGCACAAAACCATAGGTAATCCTATGGTCCTGTTTTGATAAATCTTTATGAATTAACTTCTCTGTTATTTCAACCGCACGATCCCCACTTAAGCGAATAATCGACACCGCTTGAGTCGTTAATGCGGTAGAAAGTGAAACGATCGTATCTTGTATCATATTAATCTTCCAATGCGTCCATAAGATCAAGCAAACGATTCAAATCATCTTCTGAATCGAAATGAATCTGTATTTTTGATCCTTCTATTTTTACTTTTGTCTGCAATTTATTACGAAGAAGTTGTTCGGCATAATCAAAACGATGACTTACAACCTTCTCATGTTTAGGCTTCTTCTTCATCAGCGCTTCAACTTCACGAGCACTTAATTTTTCTTTCACAATACGTTTCGCAATACTTTCAACTAAAGCCTTATCTTCACAACTAATTAAAGGCTTCACTTGACCCATAGTGAGTTCTTGATTGTATAACATTTGAATAACCGATTCAGGGAGTTGGAATAAACGTAAGGTATTGGTAATATGCACACGGCTCTTACCCACTTTCTTACCCAATTCTTCTTGTGTCAAACCTAAACGATCAATCAAGGTTTTATACGCTCTCGCTTCTTCCACCACATTTAAATCTTCACGTTGAATATTCTCAATCAGTGAGATTTCCATCATTTGTTGGTCATCGAAATCAAGGACTATCGCTGGAATACGTTCTAACCCAACTTGTTTAGTCGCACGTAAACGTCTTTCACCCGCAATGAGTTGGTAACCACTAACCGCCTTACGCACTAAAACCGGTGTAAATACACCGTGTTCTTTAATGGACATCGCAAGTTCATCAATACGTTCTTGATCAAAATGTTGTCTTGGTTGATAAGGATTTGGATGAATTAATTTAACTTCAATCTCTTCTGAATTATGTCCACTGTGTTGAATCTCTTCAAGTACCGTCGTCACATCTTCCCCAAAGATTGCCTCTAACCCCTTACCTAAACCTTTTTTCTTCTCGGCCATTATTTCACCCCTTCATTCTGTTGGATGACTTCTTTCGCCAATGCGGCATACGCACGTGCTCCTTCAGAACGAACATCGTATTCAAAGATACTTTGTCCACGCGAAGGGGCTTCGGATAATTTAATATTTCTAGGAATAAATGATTTATAAACTCTTTCTTTAAAGTACTTACGAACTTCTTGTTGGACTTCAACACTTAACTTCGTACGAGCATCAAACATGGTTAATAAGATCCCCTCAATCATCAACTTCGTATTAAACAATTTCTGTACTAAACGAATGGTTGATAAGAGTTGTGTTAATCCTTCTAACGCATAATATTCACATTGAACCGGAATAATCACAGAATCAGCTGCTGTTAATGCATTGGTATTGAGTAAACCTAAAGAAGGAGGACAGTCGATCACAATATAATCATATTGATCACGAACCGCATCCAACTTATTCTTAAGTAACTTCTCACGACCTACTTTATATTCCACCATCTCTAAATCTGCCCCAGCTAAATCAATTGTGGCAGGGATGAGATGTAATGGAGGTTGTTTTAAATTCAACTTCGCTTGGTCAACGGTTTTATCAGACATCACCACATCATACACACTGTGATGAATGGATTCACGCGCTGCCCCAACCCCTTGGGTACTGTTTGCTTGCGGATCAAAGTCAACCAGTAAAACTTTCTTGCCTAAATAAGCGAGACCAGACGCAAGATTAATACTTGTGGTTGTTTTACCAACCCCACCTTTTTGATTCGCAATCGCAATAATTTTACCCATATTAACCTCTTTCTACTTCGGAAACCTCAATACTATTTCAACATGGTCCTCTGAGTCTTTCTCAGCCATTTCGACCACGATTCCAGTCTTCTTAATCATCTGTACCGCCGCATGAACGGTATTGAGCGCAACACGTAAATTACGAGTAATTCCACGAGTCACATTCTTCTTCACTTTCTTATCTTCCTTATGATGTTCCACCAATGCTTCCGTTTGTTTTACATTAAGGTTTTGTTCCGTGATTTTCTTATAAACATCCAGTTGTTTCTTCTCATCCATTCCAAGAAGAGCACGCGCATGACGTTCCGTAATCTTATGATCACTGACCGCAGCTTGAATCTCTTCTGGTAATTGAAGTAAACGAATCTTATTCGCAACACTGGACTGAGACTTACCAATCTTAGTCGCAATCTTCTCTTGTGTTAAAGCATGTGTTTCTAACATCACCACAAATGCTTTAGCTTCTTCAATCGCCGATAAATCTTCACGTTGAATGTTTTCAACCAACGCCATTTCAGCCATTTGACTATCATCCACATCTAAGACAAAACAAGGAATCGAATCAGCCTGTAAGTAACATAACGCACGATAACGACGTTCTCCTGCAATAATCTCATAGGTATCACCATTTTGACGTACAGATATGGGTTGAATTAACCCATTTTCTTTAATGGATTCGGCTAATTCTTTAATTGCGTCTTCATTAAAAGTTAAACGTGGTTGGTATCGATTGGATACAATTTTATGTAAAGGAATATCTCGAGTTTGTTTCATATTATAGAACTTTCTTTTTTATTTGTGCATACGCTCTAGGATACTGATTCGGGGTTTTATCCAACTTAGTCCATTCTAAATTAAATCGTTGACCCGCATTCGGTAAACTCTGTGCATGAACCATTGTATCACTAAGCTTCAATACTTTAATCGCATTTTTTGCGTCACTGATCTCTTCTTGTGCATTTAAGCCCTTCATCGCAATCATCTTCCCATTTACTTTAAGCAAAGGAACCGATAACTCCATTAACATACTTAACTTCGCAACCGCACGAGACGTACACACATCATACGATTCTCTTAAATCGCTACATTCTTCAGCTCTACGATTGAGCACATTCACATTCTTAAGTTTCAATTCTTGTATAACTTGTTTTAAAAACTGACAACGTTTCCCTGTCGGTTCAATTAAATCAAATTGACAATCATCTCTTACAATCGCCAGACATAAGCCAGGAAATCCTGCTCCACTCCCAATATCCGCAACCTTTGAACCTTCAGGAATAAGAGGTTCAATGAGTAAACAGTCCATAAAATGTTTCTCACGAACCGCTTCATCTTGATCAATCGCAGTTAAATTCATTACTTTATTAACTTCAACGAGTAATTTTAAGTACGTTTCGAATTGTTCTGATAGATGTTTTGCTTTATCTCCATACGAAGACAGTAAAAACTGATAAAAATTCTCTTGGCTTAATCCATTTTCCATGGATGTATTATAACAAATAACATCCCCATTAAGAAGACTAAGCGTCCGTCTTTTTACCTTTATTCAAATAGGTCTTCAATACCACCATATCTGCTGGATTCACCCCAGAGATACGAGAAGCTTGCCCTAATGTAAGTGGTTTTATCTTAGACATACGTTGTTTACCCTCTATTGAAAGATGTGGAATTGCATTATAATCCAAATCTTGAGGGATCTTCACATTATCTAATGTATGTAAACGTTCTACTTCACGAATTGCTTTTTGTATATATCCTTCATACTTTGTTTCTATTTCTGCCATATTTAAAACATCCAAAGAATACTTCTCTAGATCGATGTATGGTTTCAACTCAACAATACTAATTCTTGGTCGTTTTAATATTTCATAAGCTGTAATACCTTCATTAAAGTGTGGATATTCTTTTTCGACTAAGAATGGATAAATACCATCTTTCATGGTAAAACGTTTAGCCTTTAACAATTCAATCAATTCCGCTAAATCATTCTTCATTTGTACAACTTTAGCGTAACGTTCTTCTGTTAGTAGTCCAACACGATGTCCATGTTCACTCAATCGCATTTCCGCATTATCATGACGTAATAAGAGACGATGTTCCGCACGTGAGGTTAATAAACGATACGGTTCCACAACACCCTTGGTTACTAAATCATCAATCATAACCCCAATATACGCTTCATCACGATGTAAGATGAGTGGTTCTTTACCTTGTAATTTTAGAACTGCATTAATTCCAGCCATTAAGCCTTGTCCAGCTGCTTCTTCATAACCACTGGTTCCATTAATCTGACCTGCACTAAATAATCCTGATACTGTTTTAACTTCTAAGCTAGGATAGAGTTGTGTTGGATCAATCGCATCATATTCAATCGCATATGCATATTTATCAATGACACAATTTTCAAAGCCAGGTAATGAACGAATCATCTTATCCTGAACATCATGTGGCATTGATGTTGAAAATCCTTGAATGTAGGTTGTATCTAAATGTCTTGATTCGGGTTCTAAGAAGATTTGGTGACGTTCTTTATCGCTAAAACGTACGAGCTTATCTTCAATGGATGGACAGTAACGAGGTCCAACTCCTTCAACTAAGCCAGAATACATCGCAGAACGATTTAAATTTAACTTAATCACTTCATGTGTTTCTGGTTGTGTATAAATGAGGTAACACGGAACCTGTTCCTGAGGGTAATCTTCTGGTTTTGTATCTAAAGAAAAATGAATAAAATGTTCATCCCCTGGTTGAATCAAACCATGACTAAAATCAATCGAATTGGTTTTAATTCGAGGCGGTGTTCCAGTCTTTAACCTAAAGGTCTTTAACCCTAATTGACGTAAAGACTCCGAAAGTTTATTGGTTGTTCGTTGATTATCCGGTCCAGAACTTGTGGCAGTACTACCAACCAAGATCTTAGAACTCATGTAGGTTCCACTCGTTACAATCACCGCATCTGCTGCCATAAATCCACGTTTCTCACATTGAATTCCCTTCACAACCCCATCTTCGACCACAATGCTTTCTACCATATCTTCCACAACCTCTAAATTCTTCGTATTGTGTACGATATCATGCATCATTTTGGAGTATTCTATTTTATCGGATTGTACGCGTAAACACTGTACACCCGGTCCTTTTGTACTATTTAATAACTTAAATTGTAGTGCGGTCTTATCCGCTGTTATTCCCATTTGACCCCCTAGGGCATCAATCTCACGAACAACAATTCCTTTTGCAGGTCCACCAACCGATGGATTACATGGCATAACCGCAATCTTAGACGCGTCCATGGTTAAAAGACTGGTCTTAACGCCCATTCTAGCACTTGATAATGCGGCTTCAACGCCTGCGTGTCCTGCTCCTATTACAACAATATGCATATGTTCACCTTTTTGCCTTATTATAATACCATAGACGTCAATAGGCACGTGATATGACATAATTTAGTTAAAAGTGGTAAACTTATCATTGAGGTTAAAATTATGAATGAACAATTACTAAACGTCGTAAAAGCGATGCAAAAAGCAGAAATTACAGGCTATCACTCGTATCAAATGATTGCGAAGAAAGTCAAAGATTCCCACAATAAATCACTTATCCTAAAAATGGCTGGGGAAGAAATGAAGCACTATCAAATATGGAAGTCCTACACTAAGATGGATATCCAACCGGATCGTCTTCAACTTATGATTTATTCCATCTCTAATTTCGTATTTGGCTTTACTTTCACACTTAAGATTATGGAAAAGTTAGAAGATAAAGCGAATGCTCTCTATGAGAAATACAGTGTCGATCTTCCTGAAGCTAAACATATCTCTGAGGAAGAAGAAGCCCATGAAAAAGAACTCATTGCGATGTTGGATGAAGAACGTCTTCAATATGTTGGTTCGATGGTTCTTGGTTTAAATGATGCGTTAGTTGAACTTACAGGTACTCTAGCAGGTCTTAGCTTAGCTCTACAAAACACAAAACTCATTGCATTATCTGGCTTAGTGACGGGTATCTCCGCAACTCTATCCATGATGAGTAGTGAATACTTATCCTCTCGTAGTGAAGGTGCAGAACATCCATTCAAAGCCGCATCCTATACAGGTATCATGTATATTGCAGCGGTTATTATGCTTGTATTACCGTATTTACTCTTTGATTCACAACACTATCTATGGGCATTGGGAACAATGTTAATCATCGTTATATTAATTATCTTAGTGTTTACCTATTATGTATCTGTAGCACAAAATCTACCATTCAAGAAACGTTTTCTTGAAATGGCTACGATATCAATCTCTGTTGCGGCTATCGCATTTGTTATAGGGATTATTGTTAAACAAGTATTGGGCATCGATGTATAAGCACTTCGGTGCTTTTTTTATCTTTCTTCTAATACAAGTCTTAATCCTAATCCATCCACAATTCTTAATAAAGTATCTAAATTAGGTATATGCTTCTCTTTCTCAAGTCTAGATATTGCTTGTTGGGAGACCTGAGCTTTCTTCGCTAATTCCACTTGCGTAATATTAAGTTTCTTTCTCATTACTACAATCTGTTCAATCAGTTCATACTCTTTTTTAACTT
>RRZT010837229.1_pt1 | contig 21581 bp, 22 predicted proteins | sample 2165551 | NCBI WGS metagenome assembly RRZT01 (sample SAMN10456910, study PRJNA506462) | wastewater metagenome | biome: wastewater; feature: sludge; material: wastewater sludge; isolation source: wastewater sludge with Escherichia coli K12::gfp cells carrying plasmid... | place: USA: Moscow, Idaho... | reverse complement strand
GGTGCGCCACGTCGCGTTGCGTGCGCCATGTGGGCCGTTCGGTGCGTCAGGTCTGGGCGTTGCGGCGTGGTCGGGGACGCCGCCAGCGTGCTTGGCCTTGGTCCTGCTTGTTGTGGGTGCGGACGCCGATGACGGCGTTCGGGGCTGGGTCCCGGCGGGCGGTTGGGTCCGGGCGGGTTCCCGCTGGGCGTGGAGTCGCGCGAGCGAGTGTGGTGCAGGCAGCGCGCCCGACGTGGCGCAAGCAGTTTCGTCGTGAAGCACCCGCCCGCGACGTGGCGCGCTGAAGTGGCTGACGTGGCGCACTGAGTTTCGTCTTGGCGCGTTGAACCGGACGTGGCGGGCGGTGTACCGCTCGCCACGTCGCCTTGGGTGCGCCATGTGAGATCCGAGCGCGCCTCGTCGACGGTTTCAGTGCGCCACGTCGACCGTTTCGGTGCGCCACGTCAGGTCAGAGTGCGCCACGGCGACCGTTTCGTGCGCCACGTCAGATCTGGGTGCAGCAGGCTTGCGCAGGGCCGCGTCTTTCCCTGACGTATCAGGACGCCCCACCCCACCTCCTCAGGGCATCGGGGGGAAAGCCCGGGATGGCGCGGCAGCACATGCGCGCCGCCTCGGAGCCGAGCCGGCCTGCAGACGACATCCGGGGGGAGCGTCTGCGGCCGGCTCCACCGCGTCCCCACCGAGCTGCGCCGGCGTCCGGGCTTCACCTCAGTTCCCCGCACCCACGGCAACAGTGCGACTGAATCGCACCGGCGTCCGCACCAGCCGTAGGCTGACGGACGCCGCCCAGGCGCCTCCCTTCGACCGAGGCACAGCGTGACCGACCCCAGCCCGCCCGCCCCTGACCGCCGCATGTCCGACCGCACGGCCGGGTTCGTCGCGGGAGTCTCGGTGTACGCGCTGTGGGGGTTCTTCCCGCTCTACTTCGCGCTGATGCGGCACATCAATCCGCTGGAGGTGCTGGCCCACCGCATCGTGTGGTCGTTCGTCGGCGTCCTGATCGTGCTGGCCCTGCTCCGCCGCCCGTGGGGTTGGCTCCGCCAGGCGCTCCGCCGGCCGGTACTGCTGCGCATGCTGGCGGCGTCCGCACTCATTGCCATCAATTGGCTGACCTACATCTACGCCGTCACGGTCAACAAGGTCGTCGAGGCCAGCCTGGGCTACTTCATCAACCCTCTGGTCAACATCCTGTTCGGCGTCCTGTTCTTCGGCGAGCGACTGACGCGCGGCGGCAAGGCAGGCGTCCTGCTGGCGGTCGTCGGTGTGGCCGTGATCTCGTCCGAGTCGTGGCAAGGCCTGTGGATCTCACTGACGCTCGCCCTCACCTTCGGCCTCTACGGTGCGGTGAAGAAGGCGACCCCGCTTCCCGGCCTCGAAGGGCTCTTCGTCGAGTCAGCGCTCCTCATGCCCCTCGCACTGCCCTACCTCATCGCGATCGCCGCCGTCGGCACCGGCCACTTCATCACTGGCGGCGCAGGCATCACGTGGCTGCTGGTGGCGGCAGGACCCGCGACAGCGTTCCCACTCTGGCTGTTCGCCGTGACGACGAAGCGCATCGCGCTGGCCACGATTGGCGTCCTGCAGTTCATGACGCCGACGATCCAGTTCCTCCTCGGCATCACCCTCTTCGGGCAGCACGTCACCGCGTCCTACTGGGCCGGTCTGGTGCTGGTGTGGCTCGGCTGCGCGTCGTACCTGACCTCGGCGGTCGTCGGACGCCTCAAGCCGACCCCACCCGCCTGACCAGCCCGCACACATCCCGACACTGTCGCCATCGTTCACCTCCCATGACTACGGTGGGCCCTGTCATCGCACCACCGAGGGAGCACGCATGAACACATCACCGGAGTGGCCCAACGGCCCCAGCACACCCATGACCGACGAGGACGCCCGGCTGATCGACGCCTGGTTCCGCGCCGCGAACTACCTGTCGGTCGGCCAGATCTACCTCCTCGACAACCCGCTGCTGCGCGACGAGTTCACCAAAGACGACGTCAAGCCGCGCCTGCTGGGCCACTGGGGCACGACGCCGGGCCTGAACTTCCTCTACGCGCACTTCAACCGGGCCATCAAGCAGCGTGGCCTGAACGCGCTCTACATCACCGGCCCCGGCCACGGCGGCCCCGGGCTCGTCGCCAACACCTACCTCGAAGGCACCTACACCGAGGTCTACCCCGGCATCACCCGCGATACCGCCGGCCTGCAGAAGCTGTTCAAGCAGTTCTCGTTCCCGGGCGGCATCCCCAGCCACGTCGCCCCTGAGACGCCCGGCTCGATCCACGAGGGCGGCGAGCTCGGCTACGCGCTGTCGCACGCCTACGGCGCGATCTTCGACAACCCGAGCCTGCTGGCCTTCACCGTGGTCGGCGACGGCGAGGCCGAGACCGGCCCGCTGGCGACGTCGTGGCACTCGAACAAGTTCGTCAACACCGCCAACGACGGCGTCGTGCTACCGGTGCTGCACCTCAACGGCTACAAGATCGCCAACCCGACCGTGCTGGCCCGCATCCCCGAGGAGGAGCTCGCCGACCTCATGCGGGGCTACGGCCACAAGCCGTACTTCTTCACCGGCGGCTTCGAGGGCGACGACCCGATCGAGTACCACAAGCGCTTCGCGGCAGTCCTGGACGAGGCACTCGACGAGATCGCCCGCATCAAGAGCCTGCCCGAGGGCAGGGACGCCGAGCGTCCGGCCTGGCCGATGATCGTGTTCCGCACCCCGAAGGGGTGGACCGGCCCGAAGGAGATCGACGGCAAGCGCACCGAGAACTCGTGGCGCAGCCACCAGGTTCCGCTGGCCAGCGCCCGCGACACCGACGGGCACCTGCACGACCTCGAAGCCTGGCTGAAGTCGTACCGCCCCGACGAACTGTTCGACGATTCCGGTGCGCTCAGGCCCGAGATCGCCGAGCTTGCCCCGCCGACCGAGCTGCGCATGTCGGTCAACCCGGCCACCAACGGCGGCATCGTGCTCAAGGACCTTGCCCTGCCCGACTTCCGCGAGTACGGCGTCGACGTGGAGAGTCCTGGCGACAGCGTGTCCGAGGCGACCCGGAAGCTCGGCGCCTGGTTCCGCGACGTCATCAAGGCCAACCCGCGCAACTTCCGCATCTTCGGCCCCGACGAGACGGCGTCGAACAGGCTGCAGGACGTCTACGAGGTCACCAACAAGCAGTGGAACGCCGAGTTCCTCGACACCGACGCCACCGACGACCATCTCGACGTCGAGGGTCGCGTCATGGAGATGCTGTCCGAGCACCAGTGTCAGGGCTGGCTCGAGGGCTACCTGCTCACCGGACGCCACGGCATGATGAGCAGCTACGAGGCTTTCATCCACATCGTCGACTCGATGTTCAACCAGCACGCCAAGTGGCTGAAGGTCACCAACCACATCGGTTGGCGGCGTCCGATCGCGTCGCTGAACTACCTGCTGTCGAGCCACGTGTGGCGACAGGACCACAACGGCTTCTCCCATCAGGACCCGGGCTTCATCGACCACGTCGTCAACAAGAAGTCCGAGATCATCCGGGTCTACCTGCCGCCGGACACCAACACCCTGCTGTCGACGTTCGACCACTGCCTGCGCTCGCGCCAGTACGTCAACGTGGTCGTCGCCGGCAAGCAGCCGAACCCGAACTGGCTGTCGATGGACGATGCGATCAAGCACTGCACCCGCGGCCTCGGCATCTGGGAGTGGGCCGGCACCGAGACCGACGGCGAGGATCCCGACGTGGTGCTCGCCTGCGCCGGCGACATCCCCACCATCGAGGTGCTGGCGGCGGCGAAGATCCTGCGCAAGGAGATTCCCGACCTCAAGGTGCGCGTGGTCAACGTCGTCGACCTGATGCGCCTTCAGGACGAGAAGGAGCACCCGCACGGTCTATCGAACCGCGAGTACGACAACTACTTCACCGCCGACAAGCCGGTCATCTTCGGCTACCACGGCTACCCGTGGCTGATCCACCGCCTCACCTACCGCCGCACCGGGCACTCCAACCTGCACGTGCGCGGCTTCAAGGAGGAGGGCACCACCACGACGCCGTTCGACATGGTGATGCGCAACGACCTCGACCGCTACCACCTGGTGATGGACGTCATCGACCGCGTGCCGTCGCTCGGGTCGAAGTACGCGACGCTCCGCCAGCAGATGGCCGACCGCCGCATCGAGGCCCGGGCGTTCGCCCACGAGCACGGCGAGGACCACCCCGACGTGCAGGGCTGGGTGTGGGGCGACGGCGGCGACTCGACGGAGTCGGCCGTCGACGCCACCCTCCACACCGGCGGCGACAACGAGTGACGCTGCGGCCTGCGACCCCCCGGCCGGCCAGCCTGCAACGGGCGACCGGTCCGTGGGAACCTTCGCGGCTGCTGCGTGGGACCGGGCGCGACGTGGCCGAAACGCTGCGTCGCGCCGGGTCCTGCGTGGTGCTCACCGGCGCGGGCGTGTCGACCGACTCGGGCGTGCCCGACTACCGCGGCCCGGACGCCCCACGCGGCACCCCGATGCTCTACGAGGAGTTCGTCTCGGACGCCGACAACCGTCGCCGCTACTGGGCGCGCGCCTACCGCGGGTGGGCCGGCATGGGACATGCGCGTCCCAACGCCGGACACCGGGCCATCGCCGCGTGGGAGGCGTCGGGAACGCCGTGCCACCTTGCCGGCCTCATCACCCAGAACGTCGACTCGCTGCACCAGGAGGCCGGTTCGCGCCGCCTCGTCGCCCTGCACGGACGCATCAGCGACGTCGTCTGCCTGACCTGCGGTGACGTCAGCTCGCGCGCTGCGCTGCAGCGCGAGCTCGCCCGTCTCAATCCGGACGCCGCCCTCGGCGGCCCGCTGGGTCACGCCGAGCTGCGTCCCGACGGCGACGCGGTGGTCGAGGACTGGCAGCGGTTCGTGGTGCCCGCCTGCGGTCGGTGCGGCGGCGTCCTGAAACCTGATGTCGTGTTCTTCGGAGAGTCGGTGCCGGGCGCGCGAGTCGCGCAGGCGCGGGCGTGGTGCGACGAGGCGGACGCCCTGCTGGTCGCCGGGTCGTCGCTCACTGTGATGTCGGGATTGCGGTTCGTGCGTCAGGTGGCGGCGTCCGGCAAGCCCGTGATCATCGTGAACCGGGGCGCGACCCGCGGCGACGAGCTGGCCGCGTGGCGGCTCGACGCGTCGGCGTCCGAGACTCTTGAGGCCCTGGTTGGTGCAGGAACGGAAACGGCGGTGTGACGAGTCCCCCCAGAATCGTCACACCGCCTCAGCGACCTGATGAGTCCCCCCAGAATCATCGGTCAGCGTTCCGTCGCCACCTGAGTGGCGCCGTTGGTAACTTTAACATCACAGGGGTCTCGTTGACCAAGCCCTCGCAGGGGTGACTTTCCTGAGAAAATTCCCAGACTCCGTCAGAAGGAAGGCCCGAACCGATGCCCGAGACCCGCAAGCACCAGCCCGCGACGCGCGACCAGCTCGACGCCGACATCCTGCGCGCCATGGGGCCGGCGGTGCGTCCGAACGAGCCCGGACGCCGCGACGAGGCCGCGACGCCGGAGTCCGAGAAGGACGCCGCGTCCAGCAAGCCCAGGACCACGCCGCTCGGTAGTTGGACGTTCACCTCAAACCGCCCAGAACACGGCTGATTCACGCCGGACGCGACGCGTGCTGGTCACGCGCTGGTCACGATTGGGTTGCGTCTTCGCCTCCCGCTTGGGCTGAAAGCGGCCGGTGGGTGACACTGGACGCGACGCCCGGGGAGACGCCGAACGCTGGATCTGTTGTGGACCAGAGTCGAGAGTGACGTGGGCACACGTCAGCTAGGGGGAGTTATGCGCGAGGAGACAGTCCTCGTCACAGGGGGGACGGGCTACATCGCCGCCTTCTGTATCGCTGCGCTCCTGCGCGAGAACTACGCCGTTCGCACTACGATCCGCTCGCTCGACTGCGCCGACGAGGCGCGGGAACACATCAGTCGGGCGGGCGCCGACCTGGCCAGCGCTGACCTCACCTTCGTGGAGGCCAACCTGTTGAGCGACGACGGCTGGGCCGCGGCGATGGCCGACTGCATCTACGTGCTGCACGTCGCCTCACCGCTCACCCTCGAACCGCCCAAGGATCCCGACCTGGTCATTCGTCCGGCCGTCGAGGGCACCCTGCGGGTGCTGCGGTTCGCCCGCGATGCGGGTGTGCGGCGCGTCGTCATGACGTCGTCGAGCTCGGCGATCACCAACCTGGCCGTCATGCCGGGGCGCATGATGGACGAGCACGACTGGAGCGACCCGACCATCCCCGACACCAGCCCTTACGTGCAGTCGAAGACGCTCGCCGAGCGTGCGGCCTGGGACTTCATCCGCCGCGAGGGCGAAGGCATGGAGCTCGCCACGATCCTGCCCGTCGGAGTCGTCGGCCCCGTCGTCGGCGCCCAGCTCAACGGCACGAGCGAACTGGTTCGCCAGATCATCGAGGGAAAACTGGCGGGCATGCCCAACATCGAGATCGGGCTCGTCGATGTGCGCGACGTCGCCGATCTGCACCTGTTGGCCATGACCAGCCCGAAGGCTCTGGGTGAGCGGTTCGCGGCGTCCACGGGGCGCGCGGTGTCGGTGAAGGAGCTCGACGAGGTGCTCCTCTCGGTGCCGGGGGCGGCCATCCGCAAGCCGCTGCCGATCGTGCCGAACTGGGTGATGCGCGTACTGGCCCTGGTGCAGCCGCAGTTCAGCGAAGTGGTGCAGTACCTGAAGAGGCCCCTGTCGGTGTCGAACGAGAAGGCGACCACGCTGCTGGGCTGGAATCCGCGTTCGCCGCACGACGCCCTCTACCAGGCGGGCGAGTCGATCGTGGCCCACACCCGCCGCGTCAAGGCAGAGGCGTCCAAGGTCCACACGGTGGGGCAGGCGGGCAGTTAGCTGCTCCTGGGCACCCGGTGCAGCCAGCCGCGCCGGTCAGGCACCTGCCCGGTCTGGATGCCGACGAGCTGCTCGCGCAGCGCCAGCGTCGCGTGACCGGGGCGTCCGTCACCGACGATCGTGTCGTCGAACTCGTCGCCGCGGAACTCCAAGATGGGTGTGATGACGGCCGCGGTGCCGGCGGCGAACACTTCCGTGATGTGGCCGCGACGGAGGGCGTCCAGGAACCAGGACAGCTCAATGACCCGCTCCACGGGCCGCAGCCCGTGGTCGGACGCCAGTTCGAGCAGCGACTGCCGGGTCACTCCTTCGAGGATCGTGCCCAGGCCGGGAGTGAGCAGCTCGCCGTCGGTGGTCACCATCAGGATGTTCATGGCGCCGGACTCGTCGAGGGTGCGGCGGCCGGGTTCGCCGCCGGTGAAGAGCACCTGGTCGCAGCCGTGGTCGCGTGCCTCGTGCTGGGCGAGCATGCTTCCGGCATAGTTGCCGCCGGTCTTGGCACCGCCGGTTCCGCCCGGGCTGGCGCGGGTGTAGGTGGTGGTCGCCCACAACCTGATGCCCGAGATTCCCGACGCGAAGAATGCTCCCGACGGGCTGGCGACCACGGCATAGGTCGCTTCGAGCGACGGCCGCACGGCCAGCGCGGTTTCGGTGCCCATCAGGAACGGGCGCACGTACAGGCTGGTCTCGCCGCCTGACGGCACCCAGGCGCGGTCGAGGTCGACGAGCGCGTCGAGGCTGGCGAGGAACATCTCGACGGGCACGACGGGCAGCGCCAGGCGGGCCGCCGATGTGGCGAATCGGGCCGCGTTGCGTTCGGGGCGGAACAGGTACACCTCGCCGTCGTCGTGCAGGTAGGCCTTCAGCCCTTCGAAGACTTCCTGCCCGTAGTGCAGCACAGAGGTGGCCGGGTGCATCTCGAACGGACGCAGCGGCCCGACTGTCAGGTCGTGCCAGCCGTGCTCGTCGTCGTGGGACGCCACCGCCATGTGCTCGGTGAAGACCCGGCCGAAGCCGGGGTCCTGCATGAGGACGGCACGGTCGGCGTCCGGGGTGGGGGTGGTGGTGGGAGTGATGTGAAACACGGGGGCCTTCCTGCCTGACGGGTCGCGGCGGATGCGTCAGTCGGCCAGCCGCGGCCATGCGTTCGGGAGACAGCCTGCCAGATCACGTTCCTGCAGACTCATCACGGGCGCCTTCTTGCCTTTCGCCGGGCAGAAGGCGGTGCCTTGGCCGAGGAGGCGTCCGATCTGGTGGTTGATCACCCAGGCCCGGTACTCGTCGAGGTTGTTGTAGGTCGGCACCATGTACTGCCAGCGGTCGGAGTTGATGACGATCGTGGCTCCCTTGCGGCATGACCAGAGGCCGCCCGTCTTCGTGGGGGCGCACAGCGTGTCGGTGGTCGCCGGCGAGGCGACGTAGATGGTCAGCGACGCCTGCTTCGGGTCCTTGATGAGGCGGAAGTTGGTCTTGCCGTAGCCGGCCCAGCCGCGCGGGTCGTCGAGCACCGACTGGATCTGGGCGGCCGTGGCGTTCGGGTCGAGCTTCACCGAGGTTTCGACGACCACGACGTAGCTGCGGGTGCTGGTGGCCTTGAGCTTCGGCGCGATCCCGGTGGTGGACGCCGTGTACTGCCCGGTCGCCGGGGTGTCGGAACGCCACACCGTGGTGCGTGCCTCGTCGGGGATGGTGGCGCTGGCGCTCGGGGTCGGACTGGGGCTGGAGCTGGCCTGGGGGGTGGGGGTGGCTGTGCGGGCGGGCGGCTGACGCAGCAGAAGGAGGGCGACGGTCACGGCGACCACGATCGCGCCGATGAGCAGCAGGCCGATCAGTCTCTGCCGGGGCGGTACGGCCTTGCTGGTGGCCGGCTTCTGCGTCGTCACAGGCACACGATAGGCGAGCCGGACGCCAAGCGCCGGGAGGCGCTGCGCCGGGCTGGACGCGGCGTCCGGTGGACGCGAAACCGGCCGGCCCCGTGAGGGGGCCGGCCGGTGACGTTCAGTGTTGAGCTGTGCCTCAGGCGGCAACGACCTCGACGCCAATGTGCGCGGTGACCGCGTCGTGGAGCTTCACACCGACGGTGTGGGTGCCCACCGTGCGGATCGGCTTGCTGATCACGACGGAGCGCTTGTCGATGGCCGGGCCACCCGCGGTGCGGACGGCGGTGACCACGTCGGCTGCGGTGACCGCACCGAACAGCTTGCCCGCCTCGCCGGCGCGAGCCGGCAGCGTGACGGACAGCTCTTCGAGCTGGCCACGGAGCTGCTGGGCGTGCTCGACGCCTCGCACCTCACGCGCGTCGCGGGCACGCTGGATGCCCTCGATCTGCTTGGCGGCGCCTCGGGTCCACTTGATGGCGAACCCGCGGGGCAGCAGGTAGTTGCGGCCGTAGCCGTCCTTCACCTCAACAACGTCGCCTGCGACGCCGAGCTGGGCGACGGCGGCAGTCAGGATGAGCTTCATGTCGGTCGTCTCCTCTCTCAGCGGGCGGTGGACGCGTAGGGCAGCAGGGCGATCTCGCGTGCGTTCTTGATCGCGATGGCGATCTTGCGCTGCTCCTGGACGGACAGGCCGGTCACGCGACGGGCGCGGATCTTTCCACGCTCGGAGATGAACTTCCGCAGGGTTGCGGTGTCCTTGTAGTCGATGTGGCCGATGCGAATAGCCTTCGCCGGCGCGATCTTCTTCTTGTTCAGCGGCTTACGCTGCTGGGCCATTGTGGTGCTCTCTTTCCTAGCGAGCCCGGCGGGTGCCGGAATGACGGGTGGATGGACTGGTGACGATCAGAAGGGGGGTTCGTCGCTCTGGGCCTGCGCCCAGGGATCGTTGCCCGCAGGACGGTTGTAGCCGCCACCCTGCTGACCGCCCTGCTGGGGGGCGTTGTCACCGCTGGGCGACCACGAGCCTCCCCCCGAGTTGCCGCCTCCGGAGTAGCCTCCGCCGCCGCCACCCGTGGTGCGGGTGACCTTGGCGCTGGCGTACCTCAGCGACGGTCCGATCTCGTCGACCTCGATCTCGAACACGGTGCGCTTCTCGCCCTCCCGTGTTTCGTAGCTGCGGCTCTTGAGTCGCCCCTGCACGATGACGCGCATGCCCTTGGTGAGGGTCTCTGCAACGTTCTCGGCAGCCTGGCGCCAGACGGCGCAGTTGAGGAACATGGCGTCGCCGTCTTTCCACTCGCCGCTGTTGCGGTCGAACGTGCGGGGCGTGGACGCGACGGTGAAGTTCGCGACCGGCGCACCGGACGGGGTGAAGCGCAGGTCGGGGTCGGCGGTGAGGTTGCCGACCACGGTGATGATGGTTTCGCCTGCCATGGGATCCTCCTCCTCGAGGTTGATGTGTGAGCGACCCTCACAGTCTGTCGGCCGGGGCTGACAGTTTTCGAGGGTCGAGCGGGATCAGTGAAGATCCGGGCGGATCACCTTCGTGCGCATGATCGACTCGTTCAGGGTGAACTGGCGGTCCAGCTCCTTGACGGTCGCCGGGTCTGCCGACACGTTGATGAACACGTAGATGCCTTCGGACTTCTTCTGGATGTCGTAGGCGAGGCGACGACGGCCCCACACATCGATGTTGTCGACGGTGCCGCCAGCCTTGCTGAACACGTCGAGCGGCTTCTCCAGAAGCCCGTTGACCTGCCGGTCATCCACATCAGGGTTGATGATCACGGCAATCTCGTACTTACGCATACGCGAACTCCACCTCCTCTGGTCTTGAACGGCCACGGGAACTTCCCGTGGCAGGAGGGCGTAGCAGGTGCGTACGGACGCACCGGGGCAAGACTCTACCCGGCCTCCTCAGGCGCGAGCGAATCGCGGACGCCGTGGCCGGTCACCTGGGTCCACACACCTTGATCTGGTCACCGAAGAAGATGCCGATGTACAGGGGGGGCTGGAAAACACTGCGGCAGAGATCGCCGCTCACAGCGTTGGCGGAGTGCCCGTCGGTGACGGCGAGGCCGCCGCACGAGTTGAGGCTGAGCCACCTCTCTCGTGGACCGGACGCGGTGTCGAAGCGGAGCACCACCTGCGCGGTGTAGTCGAAGCCGTAGCAGCTCTTGGGGTCCCAGGTCGGGGCCCTGCCTGTCGCAGAGGTGACCCGGCGCAGCATGTCCGTCGCGGCAGAGCCATCGGTGTGGGTGGAGGCAACCAGCGCGGCCACGCCGGGCTTGGCGTGCTCGTACTGGCAGAGCGTCAGTCCCTCGGCACGCATCGGCTGGGCGAGCTGCGCCTGCAGTTCCACGGGCCCCGGGTAGTCCTGCACAGGCTTCGCCCCGGCTCGACTGGCCACGACTGCCTTGCTGGGCGGGGTGACCGCTGTACAGCCGTTGTGGTCGTGCTTGACGACTTCGGCGGTCGCGAACACCTGCTCGGCCAGTTCGGTCTCGTCAGGGCGCACGACCATGGTCAGCATGGCGCTGCCGACGGGCCGGCTGATGTAGAGGAATCCGCTCTTCGTCTGGGTGGTGGCCACGTCGCCGGCCGCCCGGCGCTTCCACGTGAGGTGGGTCGACTGGACCGCCTCCGGGGGTTCGTCGGTAGGACATGCGATGGCTGCCACGCTTCTGCCGATCGGAGTCATGTCAACGAACGGCGGCAGCGGGTAGCCGGGGAACTTCTCGCCCACGCACCAGTCCGACTGAAGGGAGAAGTTGTAGCCCCACTCAGCAGGAACCTGCACGACGACGTCGAGCATCGAGGTGTAGCGGAAGCCGGGAAGCGCGGGACCTCCGGGGCCCCCGTCACCGGGACCGGCCGACGGGGTTGGGCCGGAGTGGTCCTCGGTGTCGCTGGTGCCTGAGGTGCCGGAGAACGGGACGGTCGCTGTCCTGGGCGCCGGGGTGGCGCTGACACCGCTCGACACGCCGGTGGGGACCTGGTTGAGCACCACCACCGCGAGCGGCACGGCGATCACCAGCGCGGCGGCTGCGGGCAGCCAGCGCTGCCAGGTCACGCGGCGCCGGGGCGGCGGGTCGGCGCGGAGCTGGGCGCTGAGGTCGAGCGGCGCGAAGCCGGTGGACGCGGCGTCCTTCTCGAGCGCTTCGGCGAAGGCCTTCTCTTCTCGGGTCTGCCAGTCAGTCATCATGTTCTCCTCGACGCAGGCGTTGGCGCAGGGCGCCGAGCGCGCGGTGGACGTGTGAGCGGGCGGTGCTCTCGGTGCAGCCGAGGGCCTCGCCGATCTGGGCGAAGCAGAGGTCGTCGTAGAACCGCATCACCACGGCGGCCCGCTGATCGACGGGCAGTTCGACGCACAACCGCAGGGCCTCGTCGGCGTCCGCGACGCCGGAGGCGTGGTCGGCGACCACAGGGGCGTCCGGCCCGTCGGTCGGGTCAGCGACCGTCAGGGTGCCGTGGCGCTTGCGCCACCGCGACACCGAGGCGTTGACGATGCTGCGCCGCACGTACGCGTCCACGCCCCCGACGGCCCGCACGCGGTCCCAGCGCGGATACAGGCCGAGCAGGGCGTCCTGGACGCAGTCGCACGCCTCCTCGCGGTCGCGCGTCACGAGCCAGGCGAACTTCTGGAGCGCGACCGACCGCCCGGCGACGTACTCCTCGAACGTCACCGGGTCGTCACGGCGCTGGTCGACCACCGTCGCTCCTCCCACACCCCCCACACGCAGGGAAGGCCCCCAGCGTTGCAGCTTGCCGCGCTTGCGTCAGCCAGGTGCGGCGTCGCGACCGTGGGTCGCGACAAATAGAGCATCCGGTTGCCTGTGGATAGCGGAAAGTTATCCACAGATTTGTTTGAGACGGTTGCGCAGTCACAGTGAGGGTTCTCTATCGTCATCGCCGTATACGTAACACTGTCATGAAGGGAACCGAGCATGGCGAAGGCAGCCCCACCGCGTCCGGCCCGCCGGGTGCGGCTGCGCCGCAACCCGCGCTGGTTGCTGGCCGGCATCCTGGCGGTGTGCCTCGGCGGGCTCGGTTCGGCGTTCCTGTTCATGTCGCTTGCCGCCACCCAACCGGTGGTGAAGGTGAACCGCACCATCTACCGCGGCGAGGTCATCCAGGCGACCGACCTGAGCGTCGTGCAGATCGGCCGCGGCGAAGATTTGCGGGTCGTCTCGGGCGCACGGGCAAGCGAGTTGGTCGGCCAGGCGGCCGTGGTCGACCTGCCCGACGGTTCACTGGTGGTCGAGGGCACGACGGGACGCCCCGAGGTGCCGACCGCCTACACCCGCGTGGGGCTGCGACTGGCGCCCGGGCGGCTCCCGGTCACCACGCTCCCGTCGGGTTCGAAGGTGCTCATCGTGGCGCTGCCGGCACCTGCGGCCGCGGGCAAGGCCGAGCCACTGGAGTCGTCGGTCGGCGCCACGACGGTGGGTACGCCGACGCTCGCGGCCGACGGATCGACGCTGGTCGATGTCACCGTGCCTGCCGGGCGTGCGGAGGCCATCGCGCGCCTGGCGGCGTCCGATCGCATCGTGCTGGTCAGGCAGGCGGAGCGCTGATGGCCGTCCATGTACTGTGCAGCGCCAGTGGGGCGCCGGGGGTGACCACCACGGCGTTGGGCCTCGCGCTCACCTGGCCGCGTCCCGTGTTGCTGGTGGACGCCGACCGCACCCCCGCGCAGGCCGTTCAAGCCGGCTACCTGCGCGGCAGCATCGATGACGGGCGCGGGCTGGTGTCGATGTTGCAGGCGCACCGCGAGCGGCACGATCTGGGTGACGAACTGCTGGACGCCGCCACCGAGCTCCCGTCGCCTCCCCGACCCGCGTCACGTGGCGGTGCGGCAGAGCCGACGGTGACGCGTCGCTTCCTGCCAGGGTTCAGCCATCCGCAGACGGTCGACGTGTTCGCACCAGTCTGGCGCCCGCTGTTCCAGGCCTTGTCGGACGCACCTTTCGACTCTGTGGTTGATGCCGGCCGCATCGGTCACCGCGGCCTGCCACCCGAGGTGGTGGACGCCGCGGCCCGACTCTTGGTCGTGACGCGGACATCTCTCCCGGCACTCGCAGCGCTCCGGCTCCACCTGCCCGGGCTCGTCGACCGGGCCGCACCCGGCCGCGTGGGCCTGATCGTCGTCGGGCCGGGGCGTCCGTACGGCGCAGGCGAAGTGGCCGAGGCGTTCGATCTCCCGGTCGACGCCGAGATCCCGCTCGACGTGACAGGGGCGTCCGAGTTGTCGGAGGGGCTCGACGTGTCGCCCCGCTGGCACGGCCAGGCACTCCCGCGCGCCTATGCGGCCACCGCGTCCTCGCTGGTCGCCGCTTGGGAGAAAGACCGCCTCGCGCAGCGCACCGTCGCCGATGAGGTGGTGAGCGCATGAGCCGCCTCGCCGACGTCCCGCTCTTCAAAAGCCTGCCGAGCTTCCCCGTCAGCGCCGCCGACATCACCCATCCGATCAGCGGCGTCCCCGAGCAGCCCGAGGTCGAGTGGACGCGCGTCGTCGCCCTGCGGCGGCGGGCGTCCGAAGACATCACCCGCGAGCTGGAGACGCACGCGGCGCGCACGGGCACCCCGATGCACGACACAGATCGTCGCCTGCTGGGGAGGTCGGTGGTCAGGCGGCTCGTCCGGGAACACGCTGAGGAGCGCACCGCCCTCGGCGAAGCGCTGTGGACGATGGAGCGCGAACATGCCTACGCCGTCGCCGTCGAGAACGCGATCTTCGGCTACGGACGCATGCAGCCGCTGTTCGAGATCCCGGGCGCCGAGAACATCGAACTCAACGGCGCCGAGTCGGCCATAGTGCAGTTCTCAGATGGGCGTCGCGAGGCGCATCCGCCGGTCGCCGACAGTGACGAGGAGCTGATCGAGGCGGTGCGCTTCCTCGGCGAATCGGTCAACCCTCCTCGCCCGTTTGACGACGCGCACCCGACGATGACGCTGGCGCTCGGCGATCGCTTCCGCCTGCACGCCATTGGCTTCGGGCTTAGTTTCCGGCCGTCGGTGACCATCCGGCAGCACATCCTGACCAGCGTCGACCTGCCCGAGCTGGTCGACCGGGGCATGATGCCCGAAGAGGTCGGGCAGATCCTGCACGCCGCGATCCTGGCACGGAAGTCGCTGGTGATCAGCGGTGACCAGGGCGCCGGCAAGACCACCCTGCTGCGGGCGATGATCGCGTCCATTCCGCACACGGAGCGGTTCGGAACGATCGAGACCGACTACGAGTTGCTGACCCATCTGCAGCCGCACCGCACCAACATCCTGGCCCTGCAGGCACGCGTCGGCCTGGGTGAACGCCAGGACGGGCGTGCCGTCGGCGAGATCACCGTGGCCGACCTGATCCCCGAGTCCCTGCGTCAGAACCTGTCGCGACTCGTGATCGGCGAGGTGCGAGGCTCCGAAGCCGGGGCGATGTTCGAAGCGATGCAGTCCGGGGCAGGATGTTTGTCCACGACGCATTCGCACTCGTCGGAGTCGACCATGGACCGGCTGGCGGCGCGCGTGGCGCAGGGCGGCGTCCTCACGATGGACGAGGCCTTCCGGCAGATCGCACACCACATCCACCTGCTGGTGCACGTGCAACTGACCGACGACACCTGGCGGGGCGGGCTCCGCACCCGTGCCGTGACCGAGGTGCGGCGCGTGTCAGGCGCGATCGAGGGCAACCGTCCGGTGTCGCACCTGCTGTACAGGGCGGCGTCCCCGGGACGGCCGGAAGTGTTCCATCCGGAGCAGGACCTGCTCGATGAACTCGCTCCCTTCCTCGGAACCTGGCGGCAGTCATGACACAGACCCTCGGAGTGATGCTGGCGACTCTCGCCGTGTTCGGTGTGGTGCTCATTGTGTGGAGTCTCACTGGAGTGGTGAATGATCCACAACCCGGCACGCGTTCGTCCACAGGTCTGTGGACAAAGGTTGTGGACAAGTTCCACAGCCTCGGACGCCGCGACATCATCACGCTGTCGGCGGGCGTGCTGCTGGGCGTCGCCGCCGCCTGGTATCTCGCCATGCCGCTGATGCTCGTGCTGGTGCCCTTGGCGGTCTGGGGACTGCCTCGGCTGCTCAGCGAGCCCGCACAGACCGACATCGCGCTGCTGCAGGCGCTCGACCGTTGGATCCGCGTCATGACCGCCACACTCTCGACGGGCAAGTCGATCACCGATGCGATCCGCCTGTCGGTCCGGCAGGCGCCGCCGCTTATCTCGGAACCACTGTTTCGACTGGTCAAGCGTCTCGATGATCGCTGGCCCACCGGGCAGGCGCTGTTCGCCATGGCCGACGACCTCGATAGCGCCGACGCCGACGCCGTGATCGCGGCACTCATCCTATCGGTGCAGCGCGGAGGCAGCGGAGCTGCGGCCACCCTCGCGGCGTTGGCCGACTCCATCCAGGAGCGCCTCAAGGCGCTCCGCGAGATCGAGGCCGAACGGGCCAAGCCGCGCATCGTGGTCAAGCAGGTCACGGTGATCACGGTCGTGCTGCTCGGCCTCGCGATGACCTTCGTGAGCAGCTATTTCGAGCCGTTCACCACCCCGCTCGGACAGGTCATCCTTTCCGCGCTGATCGCGGCCTATGTGGTCTCGTTGCTCGCGCTGCGGCGCATGACGCTACCGCGTCGCCGTGGCCGCATCCTGAGGTCGGTGTCATGACGGGCCTCTGGATGGTGGTGCCCGGCATGCTGATCGCGCTGGGCGGCTGGTGGATGGTGTCGGCATTCCGACCTCAGCACCCGCAGCTCGCGGAGGCGTTCGCCGCCCTCGACGGCCGCGTCGCAGCCGACGAGTCCCACGAGAGTGCGTCGGGGTTGGACCGGTTGGGCAGCCAGGTGTTGCGCCGGCGTCCGGTCGCGGTGTCACCGACCCAGGCGCGCCAGCTCCAGCTCCGCGGACGGACTATCACCCGCCACTACGGCCACAAGGCCGTCGGCGCGCTGCTCGGGTTCTTCGCGCCCCTCCTGGTCGGCATCATCTGGTGGGTCGCGACCGGAGATGTGCCCACCCTGCCAGCGCTGCTCGCTGCAGTGGGCGCGGTCGTCGGCTTCCTGCTTCCCGACTGGTGGCTGCGGCGCACCGCCGCCGAGCAGAGCGAGGACGCCACCGAATCGCTCCTCACCTACTTCGATCTGATCACGCTCGAGCGCCTCGCGAACCAGTCGGCGACCCAGGCACTGCACACCGCCGCCGCCCTGTCAGACGTCGCAACGTTCTCCCAGATCCGCGCCGCACTCGACCGCGCACGCCTGCAGCAGCGCATGCCGTTCGAGGAGCTCAAGGAACTCGGCCGGTCGCTCGACCTGCCGGCCCTGGTCGACCTGTCCGACGTGATGCGCCTCGACGAATCCGGCGCCTCGCTCAGCGGCGTCCTGCGCGCCCGCGTCCGTGAGCTCCGCGACGCCCACATCACCACCATGAAGATCTCGGCCAGCGCCGTGTCTGAACGCATGACGGTCTTCATGGTCGTGCCCAGCCTGATCTTCGGACTGTTCTTCCTCGTTCCACCCCTACTCCGGATTATCACCGGATAACCCACCTGAAGGAGAAACCCATGTCCCTCGTCCACCTCGTTCTCGGAACCCTGCTCTCGCCCACCCCGTTGCCCGTCCGCCGCCGTCGCGACGAGCGCGGCCTCTCCCAGTCGACCGAGCAGGCCCTCCTGCTCGGCGGCGCCGTCGCCGTCGGCATCGTGATCGTCGCCGCGGTGACCCTCTTCGTGAAGGGCAAGCTCGCCGAAGCCGGCATGAAGGCGTGACCGACGAACGCGGCGCCTCCGACTCCATCGCGTGGGCGATCCTCACTCCGCTGCTGCTACTGCTGATCCTCGGCACGGTGCAGGTCGGCGTGTGGTGGCATGCGCAGACCGTGGTGAACAACGCCGCGGTCGCGTTGGCCGAGGAGGCTGCCGTGGCACGACCCGACGAGTCGGGAGCTCGGGCCATGGCCATGAGACTCGCTGCAGCGGGCGGCGTCAACGGCGTCGAACTGAGCCTCACCCGCTCCGGCGGGATGGTGTCAGCCACCGTGACCGGCCGCGCTCCCCTGCTGCTCGACCTCGGACAGACCCGGGTCAGCGCGACCATCAGCAGATCGATCGAGGAGGTGACAGTCCCGTGAATCGGACCCACCGACAGCAAGACGTGACCCCCGACTCGCACGAGCATGGCTCCGCCGCGGTCGAGTTCGCCGTGGTGCTGCCCGTCCTCCTGCTGCTGCTCGCTGTGGTGGTGAGCGGCGCGCGCATCTGGCACGCCCGCGCCACCGTGCAGCAACTGGCCGACTCCACAGCGCGGACTGCGTCCATCGCCCGCAACGCCGGCGACGCGGAGGCCCGCGCCCGGGCGCTGGCAGCCTCAGACGCCGCCGCTTCAGGAGTGCGGTGCTCCGGCGGCGTCGTCGTCTTCATCAACACGGCCGGCTTCTCGGTCCCCGTAGGACAGCCTGCGTCCGTCAGCTCCGAGATCGTGTGCCGGGTGCCGCTGTCCGACATCGTTCTGCCCGGCCTTCCCGGGTCGATCACCGTGCAGGCCGCCGGAAGTTCCGTGCTGGACACCTACCGAGGGAGGCGTTGATGCGCCGGATCCTGGCCTTGGTGGCCCTGGTCGCCATGCTGGTGCTACCACCGTTCGCCCTGCTCGCCTGGGGATTCACCGACTGGTCGTCCATCAGTCTCTGGACGCCGGCCGACCTCCGGCTGTTGCTGGGCGCCCTCACCGTGATCGGCTGGGTGGCCTGGGCCGCCTGGTCGGCGTCCGTCCTCGTCGAACTGCTGGCGCTCCTGACCTCTGGACGCATCGCGGTGAAGGTTCCGATGCTCGGCACGCCGCAGGCGTGGGCCGCCGCGATGCTGGCGGCGATCATCGCGACCGGTCCGGTCGGCAGCATGCCGGCAACCGCCTACGCCACCCCACTGGTTTCCCCATCGGCACCGCCACCGGTGACGCAGCCAGTGCTGCAGACCCAGGCCGCGCAACCACCCGCGTTCAACGACGTCGACCCGGACGCCCGCGTCCACACCGTCGCTCTCGGCGATGACCTGTGGAGTCTGGCCGAGCGTTTCCTCGGCGACGGGTCCCAGTGGCGACGTCTGGCCCGGGCGAACCCCGACCTGATCGGATCCCCGACCGACAACCTGCCCGTCGGTGCCCGACTGAGCGTGCCCCCGGCCGTCAAGCAGGTCACGGTGGTTGAGGGCGACACGCTGCGCAGCCTGGCGGCCGAGCACCTCGGCGACGAGATGGCCTGGCCGCAGATCCACAAACTGAACGCGTCACGCATCACAGACCCCGACCTGATCAAGGTCGGGTGGGTGCTGCAGGTGCCAGACCTGAACCGACAGGACGCCGCCCCACCCGCCAGCACCGCCCCGGCTCCGCCTTCCGCTCCGACTCCCGCCCCCGCCCCGGCTCCGGAACCGAGCACGGCGCCCACCCCGTCGCCCGTGGACACTGCGGCACCTGCGGCGTCCACGACCGAACTGGCTCCCCACGACGCGACGGACGCCCATGAGGTCGCCGCACTGGTCGGCGGCATCAGCTCGCTGACGGCCGCCGCGGTGCTCGGCAGCATCGGCGTCCAGCGGGCGGTGCAGGCCCGCGCCCGGCCCCTCGGACGCCGCTACGCGAGCCCCGCACCCGCCGTTCAGCGGGTCGAGACAGCTCTCGCCACCCGCGGTACGCACGACAGGCCAGAACTACTGGCACTCGCGATGCGTCACCTGCGCCGCTCGTGGGTCGAGGCCGGCTACGCCCCGCCTCCTCTCGTGCGCGCCATCGTCGGGCCACTCAGCCTCGAGTTCACGTTCGAATCCGAGTGCGAGGCGCACCCCGACGCCTTCGAGCGCCTCGGCGTTCGGCTGGCCACCTCATGGCAGCGCCTGGCAGGGCTGACAGCGTGCGACTCGCCGGTCGCGTGGCCGGCGCTGGCGACGCTGGGCGCCGACGACTCCGGCGACCTCGTCATGGTTGACCTCGTCTCGGCCGGCGTGCTCGGCGTCACCGGTGACACCGCCGCCGATGCCGTGGCCGCCATGCTGGTCGAGCTGACGTGCGCACCGTGGGCATCCGAGGTGCGGCTCGCCGTGGTCACGCGCGAACCCGCGTTTGCGCGTGCTGCATCGCCGCAGGCGATCGCCTGCTTCACCGGGGCGGACGCCGCGATCGAGCACCTCGAGCAGGTCTGCGCCCAGCGCCGCGCAGCACTCACGGCAGCAGGCGAGTCCTGGTCGGCCGTGCAGGCCGATCTCGACCGGGGCGACGCCTGGGCGCCGACCGTCATCGTCTTCGAGCAGGCCGCCTCGCCCGACGAGGTGCAACGCCTCGAGGACGCCGTCGCCGAGGGCACCCTCGGCGTCGCGGTCGTCCTGCCGGTCAGTCAGGCCGCGCAGGACGCCGCCTGGCACCTCACCTCCGGTCCCGCAGCGCCCACAGCCACCGACGCCACCGGCCACTGGTCGACCGGCGTCCATCCCCAAGCGATTCCTCCGGGCACCCGTCAGGCCATCAGCACACTTCAGGACGCCGCCACCGCGACCGCGACCGATCCCGCCCCGTGGTGGACCGGTATCAGCCGCGAACCGGCCGACATCGACGAGGAGACCGACAACGTGAAGATCCTCTCGCTCCGCGCCCCCACGTTGGCCGGACCCCGCCTCATGGTGCTGGGCCCGATCACGCTGAGCGGCTTCCGCGGCGACGAACCGGAGCGCGCCCGCCGGCAGTGCCTCGAGTACTGCGCATGGCTGCTCCAGAACCCGCACCACACGTCAACCGAGATGGGGACGGCGCTGCTCGTGGCCGAAGGGACGCGGCGTTCGAACATGAGCCGCTTGCGCGTCTGGCTCGGCGCCGACGACGAGGGCGAGCTGTTCCTGCCCGACGCCTACTCCGGACGCATCAGCCTCGCCGACGGTGTCAGCTCCGACTGGCACGACCTGCAGCTCCTCATCGCCCGAGGCGTGAACCGGACGCCGCCCGATCGCCTGCGGCGGGCCCTCGAGCTCGTCCGCGGAGCACCGCTCGCCGACGCCGCACCGGGACAGTGGGCCTGGGCCGAGGAGCGGCGCTCCGACATGGTCGGCACGATCCGCGACGTCGCCGTGGTGGTGGCCAAGCACGCCCGCACCGCCGGAGACCTCGAACTGGCCCGGTGGGCCTGCCACCGGGGTCTCGCGGCCGCACCCGACGACGAGCTGCTCGCCGTCGAGCGCATCCGCATCGAGCACGCGGCCGGCAACACCTCAGAGGTGTCGCGGCTCAGCTCCCGGCTGATCAGGCACGCCCGCACTCTTGGCGTCGACCTGTTCGACGAAACCATCGACCTGCTGCAGGAGGTTGTCGAAGGTGGACGCCGCGCCAGACGCGCCTGAGCGTTGCCGGCACTGGGCGCGGAGGCGGACAATCCCTCCCACCAGAGCGTTTTGGCACGATCCAATGCAACCGTCAGCAACACGCGACCAGTCGTTGCGCACGAACCACAGAACAGGCCTAACATGAGAAACGCCTGGGGAGTCACCGGTTTCTGTACCGTGGCTCCTCAGAGCCCGTTAAGGCGCCGCTCAGGCAGCCGGGTAAAGTGACCTCTCGTGTCCGCAGCCCTCAGCCCCACCCAGCGTCGCGCGCTCGACGCCGCAGTGTTGGGCGTCCCCACGATCGGCGTGGTGGCGTCCGCCTTCGCCGAAGCCGGCCACGACCTGCACCTCGTCGGCGGCCCGGTGCGCGACGCGCTGCTCGGGCGTCCGACCACCGACCTCGACTTCACCACCGCCGCCCGCCCCGACGCGATCGAACGCATCCTCACCACCGTCG
>RRZT010500555.1_pt1 | contig 21583 bp, 12 predicted proteins | sample 2165551 | NCBI WGS metagenome assembly RRZT01 (sample SAMN10456910, study PRJNA506462) | wastewater metagenome | biome: wastewater; feature: sludge; material: wastewater sludge; isolation source: wastewater sludge with Escherichia coli K12::gfp cells carrying plasmid... | place: USA: Moscow, Idaho... | reverse complement strand
TTACAATGTAAATAAAATTGCCTACGACCTCTTGGAGAGAACCGACACTTTCTCGAAAGAATACAGTCTGATGGAAAAACTGGATTTTGAAAAGTACCTCGAAAAGCAGTTAGGTAAAATTGATCTTGAAAATCGCGACGATGATTTCCTGTTACGAAAAATGCTTGAAATGTATGCCAATCCGCTTAAAAACTATCTGAAAAATCAATAATCCCGTCGTTTCTATGATAGCGCTAAGTTGTTGATATAAAAAACACAAGGGGAGCCGGGAAGCTTCCCTTGTGTTTTTTATGTTAATTTTTAAACCATTCCTGAAATTTTAATTTATCTTTGGTATTCGTTTGATTACTAAAATCTATTTCTAATAGCCTTTCCTTTCCTATCCTGATGAATAATAAAGTGGATCTTTTATAATTTTTGGATTTAATGCCTTCAGGCAAACTTCAATAATATAAACATTAAAGATTACCACAATGAAAACAAAACTACTTTCCTTGTGTATTACCTTTGCATTTTTAAGTGCTAATGGTCAGATTGCTATTCCAAATCCAAATTTCGAATCGTGGACACAAAATTCAATTGAAAATCTGATGTATTTTCAGGAGAATTCAAATTACAATTGTTACCGTGAAAATTTAGGCACTAATGTGTCCAAAATTACACCATCTTATCAGGGCCAATATGCAATTGAGCTGAAAACCATCGACCATTATCTGGCCTATTTTATAAATACCGATGCTAAGGAAGGAAACATGCCGGCCTGGACAAATGGAATGGCCTACAGTGGTCAGCCTACGGGAATAAGTGGATATTACAAATACAATGTGGCTACTGCCGACTCAGCATTGATTGTACTCATTTTCCGAAAAAACAGTACCGTAATTGGCGAATACATGTTTAAAATCGGAGGTGTGAAAACAGAATTCACATTATTCGACTTTGATTTTAATCCGGCATTAACTCAGACGCCCGATTCATTGATTTTTTGTATGGTTTCGAGTGATTTTATGAAAAATGAAAATGGCGTAAACGGCAGTACATTGGTGGTTGATAATGTGTTGTTAAAGGGAGTAGTGCAGCAACCTGTTGAATTAAACGGCGATTTTGAAAACTGGGAAATAACAAATATGCCTCCCAAAATTGATGATTGGGATGTAAATGATGAGGGATTTGAACGGACATCGGATGCGCAGAAAGGTGAGTATGCGTTAAAACTGACCACTTATGAGGGGGAAGAAAACGGGCAGGCTACTGCAAGGCCTGGTTACCTGAGTTCAGGATACTGGGACGATAATTGCGGTTGTTTAAAGGGAGGTTACCCTTTTTCGAACATGAAAGATACACTTGCATTCTGGTATAAGTATAGCCCTCAAAATGGCGATAAAGCGCAGGTATCTTTATCTTTCAAAAAAAACGGTTCCCAATTTGAATACAGGGAAGTTACGCTGAATTCTTCGGCAGCTTATACGTATATGGAGTTGCCATTTCAGTTGGGCACTATTCCTGATACAGTTATTGTACAGGCTATTTCATCGTTATGGACCAATAAGGATGTGGCATACCTTGGTTCAACTCTGATACTGGATAATTTATACTTTAAATCGTCATTGAATCAGACCGGGATTACAAACGTCCATCAAAAAGACCTCTGCATTTATCCAACTATTGTTTCGAAAGAAATCTTCCTGTTAAATACAAACAATGAAGTTCAGAAAATATCCATACTGGATGTGTCCGGCAAAAGAGTTGCTTGTTTCGAAACCGCTGATTATAAAATTAATACGGCAAACTTTAGGCCGGGCGTTTACCTGTTGACGGTTTGCAATAAAGATAAAAACAGGCACTTCAGGTTTATAAAAATACAGGAATAAAGATTTACAATAAATATAGTTATCTTCGCAACTCGAATGTTACATAGCTCCCTATAATGAGAAAGAAAATTGCTTTTATTGTTAATCCGATTTCAGGAACACAAAACAAACACAACATACCTAATTTGATTCGTGATGAGTTGAATCCGTATTTTTTCGACCCCGAAATAGCATTTACCGAGCATAGGGGACATGGAAAGGAACTGGCGGCTTCATTTGTAAGTAAGAATTACGACTATGTCATTGCGGTTGGCGGCGACGGTACTGTAAACGAGGTGGCTGCGGCTATCGTAGATACACCGGTTGCTATGGGTATTGTGCCCATTGGCTCAGGAAACGGCTTGGCGCGCCATTTATCCATTCCCATAAATGCCCGTTCGGCTATACAGCAGTTAAACCGATCGGAGGTCATTAAAATGGATTATGGACTGGTAAATAAACAGCCTTTTTTCTGTACGTGCGGAACCGGATTTGATGCCTATGTGAGTACTGAATTTGCGAAAAGCAAAAATCGCGGAGTAATGACCTATATCGAAAAAATGATAACAGGCTATTTTAACTACAAATCGCAAAATTATCATTTGGTAGGTCCGGGTATCGATCTCAAAGACAAAGCATTTGTTATAACATTTGCCAACGCATCGCAGTGGGGCAATAATGCCTATATAGCTCCACAAGCCAGTGTGCAGGATGGTGTCATGGATATTTCTATCATGAGTAATTTCCCTACCATTGCTATTCCATCGCTTGCGCTGCAGCTTTTTACTAAAACCATCGACAAGGACTTATTTGTAACTACGCTCAGAACAAACGAAGTGATTCTTTACAGAGATGAAGCCGGACCTTTTCATTATGATGGTGAGCCATATGAAGAAGGTCGGGAGGTGAAAATCAGTATTGTACGCGATGGTTTAAACGTATTGGTAAAGAAGCGATTCTGAATTTATTTATTCCTCAAAGCCGGAGCCTTATTTCCGGCTTTTTTTATTCATAGATGTCTGAATTGCTCAAACTAATTTGAGTATATTTGCAACTAATACTCAACTATTATTGAACGGCAATGGTTGAAGCAAAAAGTAAGATGGATTTTTTAAACGAACTGAATGATAATCAGCGTAAAGCTGTTGAATATATTGATGGGGCATCATTGGTTATTGCCGGAGCAGGCTCGGGCAAAACACGTGTATTGACTTATAAAATTGCCTATTTACTGAAGCGGGGTTTGCACCCCACCTCAATATTGGCGCTCACTTTTACCAACAAAGCAGCGCGCGAAATGAAAGCGCGTATTGCCACTATGGTGGGCGATAAAACAGCCCGCTATTTGTGGATGGGGACTTTTCACTCCATATTCTCGCGTATTTTACGTGCCGAAGCCGAACGGATTGGCTACACCAAAAACTTTACTATTTACGATACTTCCGACTCGCAGAGTCTGATTAAAAGCATCGTAAAAGAGTTTAAACTCGACGAGAAAATATACAAGGCGAATGTGGTACACAACCGTATTTCGGCGGCTAAAAACGACCTGATTACCCCTGAAGCCTACCGTACAAACACCGACATTATAAAGAGCGATACTTACTCCAAAGTGCCGCGTTTTGCCGAAATTTACAGTTTGTACAGTGCTCGCTGCAAACAGGCCGATGCCATGGATTTCGATGATTTATTGTTGCAAACTAACCTGTTGTTTCGCAACCACGCGGATGTGTTGGATAAATACCGTAATATATTTCAGTATATATTGGTGGATGAGTATCAGGATACCAATTTTGCGCAATATATGATAGTGAAAAAACTATCGGAAATGCACGAACGCATTTGTGTGGTGGGCGACGATGCACAAAGTATTTATTCGTTCCGCGGAGCGAATATCGATAATATTCTTCAGTTCAGAAATGGGTATAAAAACACGCAAACATTTAAACTTGAGCAAAATTATCGTTCTACTCAAACCATTGTAAATGCTGCAAACAGCCTGATTGATAAAAACGAACGTCAGATTCGGAAAGTAGTGTTTTCAGAAAAGGAAACCGGTTCGCCAATTAAACTCTTATCGTCGTTTACCGATATTGAAGAGGGCGTTATGGTAGCCGATGAAATAAAAAACCTGCGTTTGAAAGGATTTAGCTATCAGCAAATAGCCATTCTGTACCGTACCAATTCGCAATCGCGTTTGCAGGAAGAGGCCCTGCGCAAACAAGGTATTCCTTATCGTATTTACGGAGGCTTGTCGTTTTATCAGCGCAAAGAAATCAAGGATGTAATTGCCTATTGCCGACTTATTTGCAATCATAACGATGAAGAAGCCCTCAAGCGCATCATTAATGTGCCGGCTAGGGGCATAGGCGACACTACGCTCGCCAAACTGTTTGAATGTGCACGTACACATGCCGTAAGCGCCTGGGATGTGCTCAACGATATGCTCGGATATAACCTGGCTGTGAATGCCGGTACTGCAACCAAATTAGCCAATTTCCGTAACATGATATCGGTTTTTGCGGCGCAGGCCGATGCCGTTAACGCCTACGAACTGGTAAGTATGGTAGTGAAAATTTCGGGTATCATCAGCGATACTTTTGTAGATACTACCCCTGAAAGCATGAGCCGCCGCGAAAACGTGGAAGAGTTACTCAAAGCAATACATGAATTTTGCGATAGCAAAGAACAAAACGGCGAGTTTGGTGTCCTTACCGATTTCTTGTCCGAAGTATCGTTGCTCACCGATCAGGATACGGATAAAAATACCGAAGAGCCAAAGGTAACACTGATGACTATTCATGCTGCCAAAGGTCTTGAATTTGCAGCTGTTTTCATAGTAGGAGTTGAGGAAGATTTATTTCCATCGTCCTATTCGCTCGACAATGAACGTAGCCTTGAGGAGGAGCGTCGCTTATTTTATGTGGCTATTACGCGTGCCGAGCAGTTGTGCTATATCAGTCATGCCCGCTCACGCTTTCGCAACGGGCAGTCCAATTTTTCGAACCCCAGTCGTTTTATTCGTGACATCGATCCCCGCTATATTGAAGTTAGTAATGAACAGGTATTTCAGCCACGACAGCCCCGCTACAGCAACTGGGACGACGATGTGGAGTATGAGCGCAAGCGACTTAATCAAACGTATTCAAAACCGGTAATTGACGAACCCGTGTATGTGCAGCCTAAGAAACTAACCAAAATTAAGGCCGACAACAACCAATCGTATGCCACAACAGGTAATTCGGCTTACCCCGAAGGTACCGTTGTAAAACATGCTATATTTGGAACGGGCAAAGTAATAGGTTCAGGTATAATGAATGGCAACGAAAAAGTAGACATCGATTTTGGTGTAAAAGGCAAAAAATCATTGCTGCTTAAATTTGCCAAACTTGAAATTGTGACAGAATAACTTTTTTTGAAAATGATACATATTCACGTAATTCAGCACGAGAGTTTTGAGTCGCCGGCTGCTATCGAAAACTGGTTTTCGATGCATAAATGCCGGGTTACGTATACGCACGTATACAATTACGAAACTTTTCCGTCCGATGTTTCGTCCATCGATATGTTGTTCGTTATGGGTGGCCCACAGTCGCCACAGTCAACCAGGGAGGAGTTTCCTTACTTTGACGGGCCTGCCGAAATTCAATTTGTAAAACGGGTGATAGATGCCGGCAAAAAAGTAGTGGGCATTTGCCTCGGAGCACAGATAATTGGCGAAGCTTTGGGTGCTGCAGTAGTGCATAGTCCTAACCGTGAAATAGGTGCATTCGAGATACACAAAACTCCCGCAGCGCTAACGGATGAAGTGTGCGCTGCATTGCCTGATAAGTTTATGGTAGGTCATTGGCATGGCGATATGCCGGGCCTTACAGCACAAAGTGAAGTGCTGGCATACAGTCAGGGTTGTCCGCGACAAATTGTGCGGTTTACCCCCAATGTATACGGCTTTCAGTGTCACCTTGAATTTACAAGTCAGGCCATAGCCGGAATGATACAAAATTGCGGAGACGAATTAAGGCAATTTTCCGGGTTTCCATATGTATGGTCGGCTCAACAATTACAAAACTATCGCTACACAGAAATGAACGAAGTGCTGTTCAGAATGTTAGATATTATTGTGGCAAAACAATAAAAAAACGGACTTGCAGTGTTGAAAAATCCAATTTTATTTTAACTTTGCAACGCTGAACGTCGATTCAGCAGGGTACTGATTCTGTGAAAAATAAATCGTTTAATCAATTAAAAATCAAAGAAAAAAGATATGGCAGAAAAAGCTGTAGCCGATGTACGTAAACCATCGCTCGAAAAACTGAAAGCATTGCAACTGGCAATGGACAAAATTGACAAAGACCACGGTAAAGGTGCAATTATGCGCATGGGCGACAATAAAGTTGAGGACATTGCGGTAATTTCAACTGGCTCTATCGGATTAAATGTGGCGCTGGGTGTGGGAGGTTTTCCACGCGGACGCGTTATTGAAATATACGGACCTGAGTCGTCGGGTAAAACCACCCTTGCTATTCATGCCATTGCCGAAGCTCAAAAGGCAGGTGGTATAGCTGCAATTATCGATGCGGAACATGCATTCGACCGTTTTTATGCCGAGAAACTGGGCGTAAACATCGACGAGTTATTAATTTCGCAACCCGACAATGGCGAGCAGGCACTGGAAATTGCCGATCAGTTAATCCGTTCATCAGCCATCGACATTGTAGTTATCGACTCGGTAGCTGCCCTTACTCCAAAAGCTGAACTCGAAGGCGATATGGGCGATTCAAAAATGGGTCTTCAGGCACGTTTGATGTCGCAGGCTTTGCGTAAACTTACGGCATCTATCAATAAAACAAATACAACCTGTGTATTTATCAATCAGTTGCGCGATAAAATTGGCGTAATGTTTGGGAATCCGGAAACAACCACCGGTGGTAATGCCCTTAAATTTTATGCATCGGTACGATTGGATATCCGTAAAATTGGCCAGTTGAAAGACGGCGACGAAGCCATTGGTAATCAAACCCGCGTAAAAGTAGTTAAAAACAAAGTAGCACCTCCGTTCCGCAAAGCAGAATTTGACATTATGTTTGGCGAGGGAATTTCAAAAACTGGCGAAATACTCGATTTGGGTGTGGAATATGGCATTATCAAAAAAAGTGGCTCATGGTTCAGTTATGGCGATACCAAACTGGCTCAGGGACGCGACGCCTCAAAATTAGTCATTAAAGACAATCCCGAACTGGCAGCTGAACTCGAAACTAAAATAGTGGAAGCAATAAAAAATAAATAACTCGTAGATTATTTATAAAAGCAGGGCAATTACTTGTGGTACTCCACGGTAATTGCCCTTTATTTTCTCAGAGTTTTGTAAAAATTGCCTTTAATTGTTGTTCTCTGCGGTCGAATGAGAACAATTCCGTTACCCGTGCACGGGCGGCTCCCGGGTTTTGAAGCACCGATGCCCGCATTATGGCCTCTCTAATTTCGTCCACCTGGCGGTGTTTCACTATTACACCAGTGTCGCCTATAGCGTCGGGTATTCCGTTTATGTTCGAGCCCACCGGCACGCAACCTAACAACATCGCCTCGCTAAGCGTATTGGGCATTCCCTCTGTAATCGAACATTGAACAAACACGGCAGCTTTGTTATAACTCTCACGCAGTACTTCGTGCGGACAAAACGAAGGTATAATGCGCAAATTTCGTATCTCCGATACCTTATAGTTTTGCTCTGTCCACTCCAAAAATGTTGGTTTAAGTCCTATAAGTATAAATTCGAACTCGGGCATGGCAGCTGCCGCCTGTATAAACATATCGAAGCCTTTGTTATAAAAATCGCCAATCTGATTCATGGTTCCTACAGTTAGTACCAGATTTTTTTGTTTGGTTATCTGAGGATCCGGACTGAATTTTGCCGGGTCAATACCATTATACACTATCTCTACAGGTGTATGCAAATTTTTTACATAATGAGCAATTCCATCAATGTGCGGATTTTCAGCATTGTAGTAACTGTTTTCATGGTAGATAAGCGATTGGTGATTCGATATTATCAACGATGCTTTTCGGAGCGAGTAAGCCACAAAAGCCGACCGTATTTTTTTTCGATAAACACCCTTGTTCAGCTCGTGATAGCAGATTGCTTCCTGCCCTCCAATGAAAACAACAGATTTTGAGCCTGTTATTCGTGCCATAAATGTCATCACAGCCGAATGATAATCGGCAAACCAGCAGGCAAAAATGTATTTCCCGGTAAAGCCATTGACCAGCAATACAAAGCACATTTTTAATATATTCAGCAAATACCTGAAGTTACCCTTGTTTTGCTCCAGCGCTATGGCTTTCACTTCAAAATGGCGCGATAGCAATTCCTGGTCGCCGTTAATAAACGTAGCGCCGTGTGGTTTTATATAAATTATCTTTTTCAATGCAGCCCTGTTTTTTGTATGTATTCAACAATGCAAAGATAACTAACTATGCCCGTTGGCGCAAACTATAAAATGTGTAGCTTTCCATAGTTTATACCATTTAAATTTATTTTCTTTGGAAGTCTGTTTTGAGTCAATTGTTTGAGTAATCAGAGCTGGTCTGACGCCGAAATGAAAATGGACTTTTCCCTGAATGTATTAAGTACTTGGTACGAAATGAGTCTTTATCCGTCCTGAAATCAATATATACGACATAAAAATTTGTACTGCATGAAAAGATATTTTTTTGCCGGGCTTTTTGTTTTTGCCTGCTTTTTGTTGAATGCTGCTATAACTGTTCGTTCGCTGAAAACGGAAGGCATGACGAATCCTATGGGTATTGATGTGGCAACTCCGCGTTTTAGCTGGAAAACGCTGGCTACTACCGAAACAGGTGTGCGCCAAAAAGCATATCAGATTTTGGTGGCAAGTAGCGTCGATAAACTGGCCGCTAACACGGCTGATGTATGGAATTCGGGTAAAGTTAGTTCCGAAAATCAACTTTTTATACCATTTGGTGGAGCTGTGCTCAAAAGTAATCAGCAACTCTTTTGGAAAGTAAAGGTATGGACAAACAAAGGCGAAAGTGAGTGGAGTGAAACGGCGTTTTGGAGTATGGGCATACTTAGTGAGGTAGAGTGGAGTAAAGCACAGTGGATTGGTATGGACAAAGCAATGCCATGGGACGATGAAACTTATTATAGCCGGTTGTCGGTGCGCTATGTGCGCAGTGAGTTTGCAGCTAAAAAGGATATTAAGCGGGCTATGGTACATATTTCGGGATTAGGCGTGTTTGAAATGTACCTGAATGGCAAGCGTGTAAGCGACGAAGTGTTGGCTACAGCTCCTACGGATTATAATAAATCGGTTTTGTACAATAGCTATGATGTGACTTCATTGTTGCAAAAAGGTAAAAATGCTGTGGGAATTGCTCAGGGTACAGGGCGATACTACAACATGCGTCAGACCTACAAACCCTGGAAGGTACCCACTTTTGGATACCCAAAATCGCGTATGTTGCTGATAATGGAATACACCGATGGTACAACAGAAACGGTGCTTACCAAAGATAGCTGGAAACTGAATGCTGATGGACCTGTACGCAGCAATAACGAATATAACGGCGAGGAATACGATGCACGCAAGGAATTGAAAGGATGGGCCGAAGTGGGCTTCGATGACTCGAAATGGGAGAATGCAGAGCGTGTACGATTCCCTGAAGGACAGGTGCGTGCACAAATGATGCCCGGGATGCGTGTGGTAGATAAATTGGCTGTAAAGAAATTAACTACGCTTGGAGATAAATACATACTGGATATGGGTCAGAATATGGCCGGATGGTTACGTATAAAAGTGCGTGGCAACGCGGGTGATTCGGTGGTGTTGCGCTTTTCCGAAACTTTGCAGGCAAATGGCGAATTATATACCGAGAATCTGCGTTCGGCCCGCCAGAAAGATGTATATATATTGAAAGGCGATGCCAAAGGGGAGGAGTGGGCCCCGGCATTTGTGTACCATGGTTTCCGTTATGTGGAAGTTTCAGGTTTAAAATATGTTCCATCATCTGACGATTTTGTGGGCGAAGTAGTGAGCGATCAGATGGAGCAGACTGGGCGTCTCACCACATCGAACGATGTCGTGAATCAGGTGCTGAAAAATGCCTGGTGGGGAATTTTAGACAACTACAAAGGCATGCCTGTGGATTGTCCGCAACGCGATGAGCGTCAGCCATGGCTTGGCGATCGTGCTATGGGATGTTGGGGCGAGAGCTTCTTGTTCGACAATCAGCGCATGTATAACAAATGGGGTGGCGATATTCGCGATGCACAACGTCACGATGGATGTATACCCGACGTTGCTCCCAACTATCTGACTTATTATACCGACAATGTAACCTGGCCGGCTGCTTTACCCATGCTCAGCGATATGCTTTATACGCATTTTGGCGACAAAAAGCCAGTTGCCGATAATTATGCCGCCATTAAAAAATGGATGGCGCATATGGAGAAAAATTACCTGTCAAAAGACTATTTAATGACCAAAGATCAGTATGGTGACTGGTGTGTACCCCCAGAGGATTTGAAAATGATTCACAGTCAGGACCCAAAACGCAAAACCGACGGCACATTAATATCTACAGCCTATTACTATAAGTTGCTGAGAATGATGCAACGTTTTGCCAAAATTCAGGGTTTGAAAGCCGATGCAAAGACTTACGAACAACTGGCGGCTAAAATGAAAGATGCGTTTAATGCTAAATTTTTCCGTACTGATTCGCTTTTTTATGGCAATAATAGTACTACATCCAACTTGTTGCCGCTTGCTTTTAATATGGTGCCAAAACAATATATTGATTCAGTAGCTAAAAAAGTGCTTTATAAAACAGTACCTGCCAATACGGTTTCGCAAATTGGTACCGGCGACCTGAATATAAATGTGGGTGTTATAGGTATACAGTTTTTGCTGCGCGAGTTGAGCAAAATGGGACGTGCCGATGTGGCATATGCCTTGTTGGCTAATGAAAAATACCCATCGTATGGCTATATGGCTGCCAATGGTGCTACTACCATTTGGGAATTATGGAATGGCAATACAGCAGATCCGAGAATGAACTCGGGAAATCACGTTATGCTTTTAGGCGATATGCTGATATGGGCATACGAAAACATGGCCGGTATAAAAACGGATTACCAAAAAGTAGCTTTTAAGCACATTGTGTTGAAACCTGATTTTTCTATACCGAATCTCGAATTTGTAAATGCAGCCTACGAAACTCCCTATGGCAAAATAGTGAGCAACTGGAAGAAGACATTGATGAAATTGCATTGGGAAGTGACCGTGCCAGTTAATACTACTGCCGAAGTTCATTTGCCAAACGGAAAAGTGCATAAAATTGGTTCAGGTTCGTATACTTTTGATGTGGATATACCGCAAAAAAAGATGATAGTGGTTAACGAGTTTCTTTATGAAAAGGCCGATTTTCCACAATGCCATTCGGCTACTATCTGCGAAACAACAAACGGTGATTTAGTGTCGGCATTTTTTGGAGGTACGCGCGAGGGACATCCGGATGTGTGTATTTATGTGTGCCGTAAGGAAAAAGGAAGCACAACCTGGATTAAACCGGTTCTTGCAGCCGATGGCATATTAAGTGCCACCGAGCGCAAAGCCTGCTACAATCCCGTTTTGTATCAAATGGAGAACGGATTGTTATATCTTTTTTATAAAATAGGCAAAAATGTGGCCGATTGGAAAGGCTATGTAAAAACAAGTAACGATGGTGGAAAATCATGGAGCAAAGCGTATGATTTACCCGAAGGATATTTAGGTCCAATCAAAAATAAAATAGTGGATGTTGATGGCAAAGCCATTGCTCCATCGAGCACTGAATCGGGAGGCTGGAAAATTCATTTCGAAATAGCCGAAAATGGCGGACGTACAACTCGAAAGGTGGGGCCATTGCAGGCCGAAAAGGCTGTATTGTCGCAGGATATGTTGCCGGGTGAAATTACAGCTAAGGTTGATATTGAAGGTGGTGACAACTCTAAACAAACCACCATACAGGCCATTCAGCCAAGTATTCTGAAGCATAAAGATGGAAGATTACAAGTGCTATGCCGTACGCGCAACTGTAAAATTGCAACGGCATGGAGCTCTGATAAAGGCGAAACATGGACGCCTCTTACTCTGCTAGATGTTCCCAATAACAACTCGGGAACAGATGCTGTTACTTTGCAGGATGGTCGCCATTTGTTAATTTACAACAATATTGCTACGCCTGCCGGAGCCAAAAAAGGTATACGCACTCCCTTAAATATAGCTGTATCCGAAGATGGGATTAACTGGAAGATGATACTTACGCTGGAAGATTCGCCCGTATCGCAGTATTCGTACCCGAGTATTATTCAGGGCAAAGATGGTCGTATACATGCCGTTTATACCTGGCGACGCCAAAGAGTAAAGTATGTGGAGATAAAACTGTAAGCTACTGATGGGATAAGTTATAAAAAGTTAAATAATTGTTCGTCGCAGAGTTTAGGTATGACAATCTGAAATTCACTTACGTCAACTATATATTCGGATTGTGTAGTTATTGTATTTTATTCTATCCGATTCGTATTGTTATCTTAGAAAATAATTAATTGTTTAATAATCTTTTAAATTGAATGTTATGAAGAAACTTATTACTTCTTTTATTGTATTGTTCCTGATTGGATTCGGGACAAAAACCTATGCTCAGGCAGCCGGCGATTTTGTATATGTACAGGCTGCTTCAACCGATTCCTCATGGACAACAATTGCTAACTGGAAAATATCAGATGGAAATGGAGGCTATGATGCTACTGCTCCTACAGTATTGCCCGGTGCTACTAATAATGTGTGGATTGCTAATGGAAGTAAACTAGGTGTTGTTCCGGTTTCAGCGACAGGAGTTACCTGTTCGACAGCATCTGGTTCAACAACTATTACACTATCGGCATCAAATACCAATATTAAAGCAGGTATGGCGGTTCGTACAGATGATGCAAACGCAACTATGTATTTGTTGCAGCCCGGAACTTATGTTGAGAGTGTGAACGGGACTACGGTGACACTTTCCAAACCTGCTTTACGCACGTATATTTCAACAAAATTGCAATTTTATCCTGCATGTAAAAACCTGAACATTTCAGGTACTTTCCGTTCTTCTACTCAATTTGTAGTATTCGGAGATATTACTGTAAATTCAGGTGCTGTGTTTTTTCAAAACTCCGATTTGTATTGCAAGAATATTAATAACAAAGGTACTTTTAAGTCAACTGGTGGTTGGAGATCTCATAAAACACTCTATCTAGGATATGAAGGTGCAATTCCTGGTAACGGAGATTATTCCATTGTGAATGATGCCGTGTTTGGTTCTCCATCTGATGCTATTGTGATTCCTGCTGTTAATGATGGTAGTGGTATTGCGTTGATATATAGTAATCAGGCAAATAGTGTGACAATAAAAAAATCAACTTCGTCGGTGTCCGCTAATAAATTCAATATAAGTTGGATTCAGCCTACTGGATATATTAAAACAGAAGCCAATACTACGCTGAATATTCAACAGTCAATGTCGGTAATGAGAAATGGTGCCATCTGTTTGTCTGTTCAGAACAACGACTCGTCGTTAAACACGACAAGAACCTGTAATATTGACCCCGGTGTAACAGTCTACGTTGGATCCAGGTTTCATGCAAATGGAGGTGTGACTTCAGCTCCTCAGGGTAATGTTGTCTATAATGTATATGGTACGCTTGATTTGGGAACTTATTGCTCACAGAATAATAAAACTACTGCAGAAGCAGGTAATGTAACAGATTTTTGTTTAGCGATGACTACAGCAAGTGGTAACACTGGTTCACTAACATTTAACTTAGGTGACGGAACACAGGCTAATGCAGGAACTTTAGTTTTAGGTAGTAATGTCAAATTAATCAAGCAGCACACACAAAAACTGAATATTAACTTTACTGATTACTCAACTGTGGTCTTTACTGGAAATTATTCCTGGACTATGAATTATCAATTATTAAATAGTAATAACCCAGCGATATATTTGTTTCCTCGTAACTTTTATAACCTGACAATTAATGGGGCTGGAGTTTTGTTGCCTGTTTCTCCAAATATCAGAGGAACTCGTACTTATACATCAGGTGCTTATGCTGCAGCTAATTGGGTTGCAAATACAACGACAACTCAGGGTTCAATAGTAAAAACAGCCGATGGTAATTACTACTATACACCGGTTATCAGAACTACCACACCATCATATGCCAAAGCTGTTAAGGTATTGTCGCTTGATGGTGATACCATACTGCAATATATTAAACCGGAGCAGCTTTTGTCTGCGCCAAGTTTTGTTGCGACAACAAAAGTTGTTTCTTTATCTGGTAATTTACTAACACTAACCGACACTTGTACTAATGCTCAAACGTCATTAGCGACAGTATCGTTTGTATGTAAATCCGGAGCATCTGCTCCAACAGGTACGAGTACTGATAGTTACAATCCTGTTATTGACGGCACACAGCCACTTATCTATCTGGGTGCTCTTGCATATGAACAGGCTGTGACAGCAGTAAAAACAACTACAGTAACTATGAAAGAGCTAATCTACTCAAATGCATCAAATACAATTGTTATCGACAATGCAACTGCCGGTGACATCGTATCGGTATATTCTGTAAGTGGTCTTAAAGTAGCATCAAAAGTATTATCGGCAACTAAAAATACTTTGAATATCGCTTCAGGAATGTATTTAGTGAAGATTAATAACTCTGTAGCTAAAGTAATGGTGAAATAGTTGAATAGAATATTATAAGAAGAGGCTGGTTCGAAATCATTTTGAATCAGCCTCCTTTTTTTATAGGTATAATTTTAGATTTCCTGCATTCGTCCTTTTAGCCATTTCGAAATCCCAAACAGTACAACCGATGCTACTCCAGCCATTACCACAAACAGGATAAAGAAATCGTAGAGATTCCCCATTTCATACCCTAAAAATGAGGTGGTTTTGTTGTCGGGGTAGAGTTTGCTTAAAGTGCCGGCTACGTAGTACCCAAAAGCATTGGCTAAAAACCACACAGCCATTAATAGCGACGAAAATTTTAGTGGCGATAACTTGTTTACAAGTGATAAGCCTATGGGTGAAAGACAAAGTTCACCCCATGTGTGTAATAAATACATCCCGATTAACCATATCATACTAACACGAATACCCGGTGCCACATCTTTTACACCTATGGCTATCCATAAATACCCGGCTGCAAGGAGTAACAAGCCTATCGCCATTTTTGTAGGGGCTGCAGGCTCTTTTTTGCCCATTTTTACCCAAATCCACGCAAAAACCGGCGCAAAAGTTACCACAAATATCGAATTTAGCGATTGAAATGTACTGGCAGGTAATTCTTCGAGAACAAGATGAGTTTTCCCCTTACTAATAATCGATATTATCAGATATATTATAGCCAAACCACCAATACTCAATAAACTTATAATAGTGCGTCGGAGTGCTTTATCGTGTTCAGAAAACAGGGAGATTCTTGTTTTTTTGTAAAGTTTATAAATGCCGGTTAATGCAGCTAATCCCGCCAGATAAACTGTCCACACAGGCAATTGTAAGCCTAAGTGTCGGTTGGTTTGTTCATCGGCAAAGAATGTAAGTGATGCACCGGCTTGTTCAAAAGCACCCCAAAAAAAGATAACAAAAAATGCAACAATAAAAATAACACCTACGCGCTGTTTTTCTGTTTTAGTGAGTGTTTTGTCGGTAATTACTATGCCCAATATTGCCACTGCAGCAGCAACTAAAAGGTAAGGGAGATAACTGAAAATGATGGCATCGAGGTATAGCAGCCCAATGGCTACTGTTACAAATGCTGCCATGCCCAACATGATATACAATGGTTTCGACCATCCACTGTGGACACCTTCCGGGGTTTGTCCTAATGGTTTATTATCGGCATCGACAACATATTTCTTGGCAAATGTTAGCTGAATAATTACGCTAATTAACATGCCTACGGCTCCTGCCAAAAAGGCCCATTTAAAATCGGCAGGATTGCCAGTGTCGCCCACTAATCCGCAAATAAAAGGGCCCAATGCCCCTCCTACATTTATACCCATGTAAAAGATGGTATAAGCGGCGTCGGTTCGCCTGTCGCCCTTTGGGTAAAGCTGACCTACCAGCGACGAGATATTGGGCTTAAAAAAACCATTACCGGCAATCATAAGTCCTAATCCACTAAAAAACAGCATTGCCGAAAGCGATGATGCGTTGTCATAAGTCATTCCACAGAAAAAAAGCATTAACTCACCCAAAGCCATTACCAAACCGCCGGCAATGATAGAACGCTGATTGCCCCAGTATTTATCAGCAATAAACCCGCCAATAAGTGGTGTGAGGTATACCAGACTGGTAAAGCTTCCGTACAAACCGGATGCAAAAGCTTTATCGAAAAGCAATGCTTTGGTCATAAACAATACAAGTACGGCGCGCATGCCGTAATAGTTAAAGCGTTCCCACATTTCGGTGGCAAACAAAATATATAATCCTTTCGGATGACTGTTGTTTACTGTTTTTTCTGTCATTTTGATGATATAAAATAAAAATGAACGCACTTGTGACTTTGCGTTCATTTAGTATGTGACATATTGGTTACTTTGCTGCTGCAAATATAACATAATTACTTGTAAAAATCATTATTGATTGTCATTTTTATGCAATAATTGTGTGTAAAGTTTACATTTTGTATCTGTAAAAATAAAGACACCTGAATCAATCAATTGATATCAAGTGTCTTTACACATCAAACTATAAAAATCAGAAATCTATTTTTTTTCTTTCTTTTTTTGTTTTTCAATACGCTTATACCATTCCTGGCGTTCTTTCACCAAATCGTATCCACGTTTCGATAAATAATTATTAATGCGTCCTTTGTATTTGCCAAAGGCTTCGTGTTTTTTGTTTGAGTTTTCGGCATCAACTGCAAACTCTCGTGCTTCTTTTAGCCAAACTAATATCTGCGTTTTTTCTTCCTTTGTAAGCGTTGGAATCATAGCAAGAGTAGCATCGTACGTTACTTTGACTACGTTGTAGGTCATTCCATCTTTTATTGCTTCAATTTGCTTGTCGTTAATATAAAGCGAAAGATCGCTGGCAAAGGCAAAGTGTGTACGATAAAGAGTAGCTTCAGCTTCGTTTTTTGCTGCCGACTGTATGATTGCCAATTCTTCTTTCGGAAAGTTCGCTCTTTTTGCCTGAGCAATAACTGTATCGCGTTTTGAATATACATCGTTTAACGAAAAATACTTATTGCAAACAATGTTCAGTACGTTATTATATACTGTCTTATCTTTAATTTTTAGATTGTCAACAATTTTTTTCGAGCGTCCAACTATATTTACCACATAATTCGGGTCGCGTTTTACAGAGTCAAGTTCTACAGCTGATGCTGTAAACGACACAACTAGCAATACTAAAACACAGATGAAAGCCGTGTATTTATTTGAAAATTTCATTTTTTGTTTGTCTGATTTTTAGAAGTTATTTTGATTAATCTTCATCATTTAATTCATTCCTGAACTCAAAAAGTCATATCTCTTAACTTCTAATTCTACAACAGTTTTCCTTTTTTTGCCAATGTGTCGTAGTTGTTTTTAATATTAGTCCAATCTACTTTCTTTTTCGGATTAATGGCGTTGATGTATTTTTCGATATTGGTATAGCCATCGCCGTTACAATCTTTAACTGCATCCGATGGATCATTCGGATTTAAACCATATTTCTTTTCCCAGGCATCAGGCATACCATCTTTATCTGTGTCAATGTATGATTCGCCTTTGTATTCAGGATAACCACCAACTTGACGAATATCAGTAATAATACCATACTTATACGAATCTTTTGGTAATCGGCGGTATTTGAACTGGTAAAAATCAATAGAGTCAGCTTTTGTATCGTAAAAAACTTTACCTGTACGTACGTGTTCAATTACACGTTGGTCTACGATGTCGCGTTTAGGAATGTTGGCACCAACGTTTTCAAGCACAAAGTCGTACGCTTTTTGTGCACTCATGATGGTAAGTTCCGGCATTGGAAATGGCACATTCCATTTCATCGAGTCAGTATATTGTCCGGCATTTTCCTGGTCTTCCACCTGTACGCCTCCGTCCCAGTTGTTTTTTGTTACTTTTTCGTTGCCGTCCATTATATTACCATCGCAATACACTCTTCCGTACACGCGGTATCCTAACTTGCTTCGTCCTGATTCCGGTTTTACCATTCTGTAACCAATAGGTGTATCTTTTGGAGTTAATGGTCCGGGTTTATAATAATTGTTTATTATATTATAAAGTGCCGTATAATCGCCGCCATCAACTGAGCGATGCACCCAGTTAAAAATGACGTTATTCACGAAATTAAACACGCCATTCCAGCCAATTGAAGGGTTTCGGCCTGCGTTGTTTGCCCAAAGATTACGCATAAACGAGCAGTTTTCGCCCCCCAATGTACTACCAAATGCATGATTGTAAGTATCGAGTGCTTGTGCCGATATCGTATTTTGAATGGTTACATTTACAGTTGGAAGTTTCAGCTCTTTGCTGCCGTCCATGGGGTCGAACATGTGGCGATAAAACGAGATATTCTCATCCAATCCCCAGCTGGTTGAACAGTGGTCAATCATGATATTTCCCACAGGGTTTCCTCCAAAAGTATCGTCGCGACGCTCCACCTTGGTTTCGCCTCTGCGAAAACGCATATGACGAACCACTACGTCGTGCGTATTTACCCAAAACGATTCACCTGCTACGCAAATTCCGTCGCCCGGTGCAGTTTGTCCGGCAATAGTAATATATGGAGCTTCAATTATAATGGGTGAATTTAGTTTTATAATTCCGGCCACATTAAATACCACAATACGTGGTCCTACGGTTTCCTGACAAGCTTCGCGCAAGGTACCAGGTCCACGGTCGGCAAGGCTGGTTACTACCACTACTTTTCCACCTCTACCGCCAAAAGAGTATTTTCCTCCACCTTCAGCGCCAGGAAATGCCGGAATATTAGCCTGCGGTAAATCAGTTGGACGGGCAGCCCATTGAATAAATGGTTTACCTTTAACAGTCCACTCTTTCATTTCAGTAGCGTGTGCTTTTAGCACTCCTTTGGCATTAGCCGATTCTTCACGAATCATTTTCTCTGCAGCTGCTTTTAAATCAGATGGAACATCCGGATATTGTGCAAAAAGCATTGCTGGCACTAAAAGAAATAGTCCTGCTATCCCTTTTAATTTTCTGTTTTTCATCATTTTAATATCTATATGTAGATTTATACCTTAATGAATAATTGACGATTTTATACATATGCTGTACTCAACAGCGATTTTTTGAAATGAAAAAATCTGAACCATTTTATGTAATACTGGTCCAGATTTGAAAGTTTTAGTTGAATCGGAAAAACTCATGTGCCAAATTTAACTGTTAGCGATTTACCCGGTTGAGTCATTTTTAGTATGAAATTTCCTGATTTGTATTTCGAAAGGTCGATGGTGTGAGACTTACTGTGTTGGAGTAATTTCCCATCGGAAGTGTATAGCTGAACTTCAGTTTTTTCTCTGAAAACAAGTTTTTTATTCACTATTTTAAAATACGTCGATTCAATACTGCTAATACCGGAGGTTAGTCCTATTTCGTTGGAACTATCGCTTAAATTACCGTTAGTTCCAACAGATTTTACGTAAAAAACGGCATTGTTATCCATGCTAATTCCGTTCATGTCAAACGTATTATTAACTGAAAATGCAATGGCATTTTTGTTTTTAAATAATATATATCCTTTTATTCCTGTTAACTCGTTAATCAGTAATTGCCCATCGCTTATTCCGCTAATTTTAGGCGTTTCAGGTGATTGAATTAAACTTACCGGGTTGTAAGTTGTGCTGATAAAACTAAAGGTTTTATCTGTTGTATAATACTTCTCAACCGTATCTTTGGCAAGCTGAAAACTCCATGGTACCCTTGATGCAGTATTAATCAGACTTCCGTTTTCATCTTTACTGTTATATTCAGCAAAAAATGTAGACTGGTCGGTAGTACTATTTCCGGAGGTATACCATCCGGCATTTTTAACATTGGTCATACTGCAACTTATAAATACTGATGACGAAGTTCCCTGCCATGGCCTTCCCAAATAATAGCTTGTTCCGGCAGGCGAAGTAAGTGTGCAGTTCCTGAATATAAAACCGTAATAGTATTTTGTACTACCTACTGTTGTGTAGGATGTTATATCTTCGGGGGCAGTCAGGTATCCACCGTCGCGTATAGTATGCAATGTGCACGAATCAAAGAGAGTTGTGCCTCCTGCACAAATATAATCTACAGCACCTTCAATATAAGTTTTATAAAAGTAATACCGGCGCCCTTTTTTAAGATAATGTGTATCCTGGTAGCCAATAAGCTTACAGTTTTTAAAAGTTTGCCTGTCAGCTACATTGTAAAGTGCAACTGCTTGTTTTGCAGTATATGTATTTTTGATTGTAATGTTTTCAGCATAAAAGTCAGTTGCATTCACTGTAAAAGTAGCCGATTGTGGAGTTCCTGATGTAACTGAACGACCATCGTATGTAATTGTTTTACCGTTGTAATCGTCGTACACAATTATGGTATTATCTGCATCTTCGCCAATAAGTGAGATTTTCTTATTGGATGTTATAGAGTGTGAGCCAATCAGGATTTTTTCGTTGTAAGTACCTTTTTTTACAAAAATCAGTTTACGAACATTGTCAGGGCATTTATTTATTGCGGAACTAATTGTCAGGTCGGTACCACTACCATCCTGTGCTACAATGTAATCAAAAACCTGTGCATTTAATAATACAGAGCTTATAAGAAATAAAACCACTATAAAATATTTTGTGCTCATATTTATTCCTTGTTTGTAAACTTGAAGTATTCCTTATTGTTCAATTTGTCTGTAACTTCCATTATCAAAACACCTTTGGGTAAATTGGTTATAGAAGTAGAAGCAATTGTACTTTTCGGCTTTGTTTCAAAATGTATCTTTGCGTTTAAATCAACAATTCTCATTATCGATATTTCATTTTCACATTTTACAAATATACTGCCATTTGTTTTCCCAAATTCAAATACTTTTTTTTTTAGTATCTCCTTTTTGCCTGAAATAATATTCAATGGTATGCTTTCGCCAACAAGAGAGTTTAAGTAAACTTCCAATACAGTATAGCCTGATTCAGTAAGTAGATTCCGGTCACTGGAATCGGCAGGATTCAATCCGTTTGTGGTTTCCCACGCATCGTCCATACCATCGTGGTCATTATCAATTATGGCGTTATATGTGTTGTAGGTTGGGTATCCGCCTACTGCTGCAGGGTCGTCAATTATACCTAAAGTCTGATTATACATACTGCTTGGGTTTTGTACACCTCCACTGTAATAGTATTGTACTGTGCCTTTGCCTGTAGCAGTCCCGGTTTTTACCTCATTTACAATTCTACGATCTACCGTATCGCGCGGAAAAGCTCCGGCTTTTGCCAATACATTTGTGTAGGCATTTGCTGCAGTTTCGGTATTAACAGCATAAGGCACTGTAAAAGGTGTTGTGGATTTCAATGAAGCTGCATTTACACCTTTTGCTACATAGGCACTGGCATCCAAACCGGTATAGTTATCGGTATTCTTGCCGCTGTTGGCAGAACCTTCTATATAATTTCCGGTCATATACCAAAG
>RRZT011513129.1_pt1 | contig 21589 bp, 21 predicted proteins | sample 2165551 | NCBI WGS metagenome assembly RRZT01 (sample SAMN10456910, study PRJNA506462) | wastewater metagenome | biome: wastewater; feature: sludge; material: wastewater sludge; isolation source: wastewater sludge with Escherichia coli K12::gfp cells carrying plasmid... | place: USA: Moscow, Idaho... | reverse complement strand
GTCGAGCTGCATGTGCGCGTGGCCGTGCTCAACCGCTTCAGTCAGATCGGCCGGCCGCAGACCGTGCCGGTGGGTGCCGTGGCATGAGTCCGTCCGGGGTTGGGGTCAGGGCGTCTGCTCGTGGATTTGTGCAACAGAGCCTTTTCTGGCCAGACCTAACGTTTGCGGGTGTATGCGTTCTTCAGGATGACGCGAAAGCTCATCTTCTTTGCGTCCCTCAGGCGATGGGTCAATCGCTCCAGGACATAGCCGCTCTGGACGCGCAGGAGCAGGCGGCCCTTGCGCCTGCTGTCTCGTCTCACTTCAAAGAAGACAGCGTAGTTCGACGCAGGCGTCCCGGGCTCCGCGGGCTGGACCTCGAACGTCACGAAGTTGGGCCGGCTCGGATCGGCAACCTTGATGGATCTGGTCTGCAGTTCCTGAATCAGCCGGGGCAGGTATTCACGGGACAGTGCGTACCGTGTCTTGTCCAGGACACGGCGGATGCTGCCGTCCATCACGACGTGGGCCTCGTCGACCACTTCTCCTGGTTCGACTTCACGAGAGAAGCAGTGGTTCGAGAAGAAGACAACGACAGCCACGCTGACGGAGCTACCCGGGGAGGCCTCGACGGGCGTGTGGAATGCAAACGCCTCCAGGTGTTCGAATGTCCACAGCTCGCTCCCGTAGGCCAAAGGCGAGAACCGATGGTCATCTGTGACCGCGTCGATGTGGTCATCCATTGAAATTCTGGTCATCAAGCAGAGCCCCCCGTTCTTTTTTGACCCCCGACCTGATGGCCGTGTCACCTTGGTGGATGAGCGGCTTTGTGGGTCGGGGTAAAGAGTCTATGACACAGGCTGCTCTCGCCATGTTCCTGGTGTCGTGGAATGGCTTGGCGGTCACCCCCGCGCCGGCGGAGACCCACGACCACCACGCCCGCCGGCCACCCCCGCGCGCCGCTCGCGCATGCGCTGCCTGAGCCGCTCGCCCTCGAGGCGGTCGCGCTCGGCCTGGAGCTGGGCGAGGCGGGCCTCGAGGCGGGCGTGGCGCTCGAGCTGGGCGAGCTGCTCGGTGCGGGCCTGGGTGCGCTCGCGCTCGAGCTGGGCGGCGCTGTCGCGGGCCTGCTCGGCCAGGCGCTGCTCGGCGCGCTGGCGGGCCTGGCGCTCGCGGTCCATGTCGGCGCTAGCGCGGCGCTCGGCGTCGCGGGCGCGGGCGTGGGCCTCGTCGATGGCCAGGCGGGCCTGTTCGCGCTCGCCCCGGGCCTGCTCGTGCAGGCGGGTCTGTTCCTGGCGGGCGTGCTCGCGCAGCTGCTCGCGCTCGAGCTGCGCGGCGGCCAGCGCCCGGGCCTGGGCGGCGTCGCGCTCGGCCTGGGCGGCCTGGGTGGCGGCGAGCTGCAGGCGCAGGGCATCCAGCTCGGCGGCCTGCGCCTGGGCGAGGGCCTGCACGCGCGAGAGCTCCGCGGCCTGGGCGTCGCGCTCGGCGCGGGCCTGGCGGGCCTGGTCCTCGGCCTGGAGCGCGCGGGTCTCGGCGGCCTGGTGGGCCAGCGCCTGCGCGGTCTCCCAGAGCTGGCGGGCGAGATCGCGCACCGGCTCGGGCGCGTCGGTCTCGGGCGCGCGGAAGGCCTGCGGGTCGGCGATGCGCGCGCCCAGCCGGGCGAACCAGCTCTCCAGATGGGGACTGACGGTGTTGGGCGAGCCGCGGCCGATCTTCAGGCGCACGCGCTCGATGGTCGGGCGTGCGCCTTCGAGCAGCAGCGCGTCGGCGGCTTTCCAGACATCCTGTTCGGTGATCCCGCGACTCATGGTGAAGCGCCCTCTCTCGGTCGATTGATTAGCAACGATAATTGAAGCTTATCGTTAGTTGAGTACATGAACTGTCTGATATCATACAGCACATGGATATTTCATACGAACTGATCACGCTCGACCCCGCCGCCGGCACGCCGGTGCTGGCCACCGACGAGCTCAGCCCCAGCGCGGTGGCCGCGCTGCGCGATCTGCTCGATCAGGGCGAGTCGCCCAACACGGTGCGCAGCTACCGCTCCGCCATGCGCTACTGGGCCGCCTGGTTCAGCCTGCGCTACGGCCGACGCCTGGAGCTGCCGCTGCCGGTCACCGTGGTGCTGCAGTTCATCGTCGACCACGGCCAGCGCCAGGACGACGCCGGCCGCCTGCTGCACGATCTGCCCGAGCCGGTCGACGCCGCACTCGTGGCCGCCGGCCACAAGGCCGCCCTGGGCGCGCCCACGCTCTCGACCCTCACGCACCGCGTGAGCGTGCTGTCCAAGATCCACCAGCTCCAGGGCCTCGAGAACCCGTGCGTCGACGGCCGCGTGCGCGAACTCACCGCGCGCCTCAGGCGCGGCTACGCCCGCCGCGGCGCCGCCCAGCCCCACGCCAAGCCCGCGCTCACCCGCGAGCCGCTGCAGGCGCTGCTCGATACCTGCGACGACTCCCTGGCCGGCCTGCGCGACCGCGCGCTGCTGCTCTTCGCCTTCTCCAGCGGCGGCCGCCGCCGCTCCGAGGTCACCGCGGCGACGCTGGACAACACCCGCCCGGCCCCGCGCTCGCCCGGCCAGCCCAGCGCCCGCGACGAGCCCGCCTTCGTCCACCTCATGGGCGTGTCCAAGTCCAACCAGTCCGGCCGCACCCGCGCCGATTCCCACAAGCCCGTCGTCGGCCAGGCGGCCCTGGCCCTGCAGGCCTGGCTCGACGCCTGGCGCGCCCACCACACCGCCCGCGGCCTGCCGCCCCCCGAGGGCCCGATCTTTCGGCGCATCCGCAAGGGCGGCGCCATCGCCGAGCCCCTCACCCCCCAGGCCGTGCGCGCCATCGTCCAGGCCCGCGCCGCCCTCGCCGGCCTCGACGCCTCCGGCTTCTCCGCCCACTCCCTGCGCTCCGGCTTCGTCACCGAGGCAGCGGCACAGAACATCCCCATGCCCGAGACCATGGCCCTCACCGGCCACCGCTCCCCGGCTTCCGTCATCGGCTACTTCCGCCAGGGCGAGGTCCTGGGATTGCGCGCGGCGCGGTTGATGGAGGAGGACAACGCCGAGCCCACCGAACCGAAGAAGCGACGTTGAACCGGGAGGTTCCAGGCCGGTTGCGGGCACAATCGCGGGTTCCCGAGCGATCACCACATGAACATCATCATCCTGGACGACTATCAGGACGCGGTGCGCAAGCTCCAGTGCGCCCAGCGACCCGAACTGCAGAACGCCAAGGTCTTCACCAACACCGTCAAGGGCATCGGCCAGCTGGCGGTGCGCCTCAAGGATGCCGAGATCCTGGTGCTGATCCGCGAACGCACCCATTTCCCGAAGGCGCTGCTGGAGAAGCTGCCGCGCCTGAAGCTGATCGCCCAGACCGGGCGGGTCGGTCCGCACATCGATGTGGAGACCTGCACCCGCCTGGGCATCGCGGTGGCCGATGGCGTGGGCTCGCCGGTGGCGCCGGCCGAGCTGACCTGGTCGCTGATCATGGCCTCGATGCGCCGGTTGCCGCAGTACATCGGCAATCTCAAGCACGGTGCCTGGCAGCAGTCCGGACTGAAGGCCGGCTCGATGCCGCCGAACTTCGGCCTCGGGCTGACGCTGTCGGGCCGCACGCTCGGCCTGTGGGGCTACGGCCGCATCGGCCGGCTGGTGGCGGGCTACGGCCGCGCCTTCGGCATGAAGGTGCAGGTCTGGGGCAGCGAGGCCTCGCGCCAGCGCGCGGTGGCCGACGGCTTCGAGGCGGCGGCCTCGCGCGAGGCCTTCTTCACGGACGCCGACGTGCTGAGCCTGCACCTGCGCCTGACGCCCGAGACGCGCGGCCTGGTGACGATGGACGACCTGTCGCGGATGAAGCCGACCGCCCTGCTGGTCAACACCTCGCGCGCCGAGCTGATCGGCGACAACCTGCTGGTGACCGCCTTGAACCGCGGCCGCCCCGGCATGGCCGCGGTCGATGTCTTCGAGAGCGAGCCGATCCTGCAGGGCCATCCGCTGCTGCGCCTGGAGAACGCGGTGTGCACGCCGCACATCGGCTATGTCGAGCTCGACAGCTACGAGAACTATTTCAAGGCTGCCTTCGACAATGTGACCGCCTACCTGGCCGGGCAGCCGACCCACATCGTCAATCCGGACGCCTTCAAGCTCCACCCCGGTCTCTGAGGCCGGATGATGAGCGCGTCACCCTCGTCGCCGCCGGCGCTGGCCTCGGCACAGAACGCGCTGCGTTTCGGCAATTTCGCCATCGGCTGCGGCGTCATGGTGGTGGGCGGCTCGCTCAACGACCTGGTGCGCTCGCTGCAGGTGTCGGTGGCGCTGGGCGGTCAGCTCATCAGCGTCGGCGCGGTCTTCATGTGCATCGGCGCGCCGCTGCTGGCGGCGCTGCTGTCCGGCCGGGACCGCCGCTGGCTGCTGCAGATGACGCTGGCCTGGTACGCGGCCGGCCATCTGCTGTGCGCGCTGGCCCCGGACTACGCCACGCTGCTGCCGCTGCGGGCGCTGACCATGCTGGGCGCGGCGGTGTTCACCCCGCAGGCGGCGGCAGCGATCGGCTGGATGGCACCGCCCGAGCAGCGCGGCCGGGCCATCACCTCGGTGTTCCTGGGCTGGTCGCTGGCTTCGGTGCTGGGCATGCCGCTGCACAGCTACATCGGCGAGGCCTTCGGCTGGCGCTGGGCCTTCGGGCTGGTGGCGCTGCTGGCCGGGCTGGGTGCGCTCTGGGTCGGCAGAGCGCTGCCGGAGGGCGTGAAGCCGCCGGCCCTGTCGCTGTCGCGCTGGGCCGAGGTGCTGACCCATCCGGTGCTGATGGCCATCGTGCTGGTGACCGCACTGGCCGGCGCCGGCCAGTTCACGCTGTTCTCCTATGTGGCGCCCTACTATCGCCAGGTGCTGGGCGCGGGTGCGCTGGAGATCAGCCTGCTGTTCATGGCCTTCGGCGCCTGGGGGCTGGCGGGCAATCTGCTGCTGAGCCGGCGCATCGACCGCATCGGTCCGGCGCGGGCGGTGCGGCTGTTCCTGGCGGGCATCGCGGTCGGCCAGCTGCTGTGGCCGCTCGGACAGAGCGTGATGCTGATGCTGGTCGTCATGGTGCCCTGGGCCTTCGGGACCTTCGCGACCAACTCCGCCCAGCAGGCGCGGCTGGGCGCGGCGGCGCCGGCGCTGGCTCCGGCACTGCTGGCGCTCAATACCTCGGCGATCTATCTCGGCCAGGCGATCGGTGCGGCCTCGGGCGGCGTGATCGTCGATCTGCAGGGCTTCGGGGCGCTGCACGGGGTCAGTCTGGGCTGGACGCTGCTGGCGATCGCGCTGAGCGTCTGGGCCGAGCGCCGTCTGCGCCGTGATCCGGACCATGTCTGAGCGCCCTGCCTTGCCCGACACCGTCCGCCCGGCCTCGCCCTGGGCGCTGTTCGTGGCCTTCAGCCTGCTGGCGCTGCAGGGCTTCGGCGGCGTCATCGCGATCGCGCAGCGGGTGGTGGTCGAGCAGCGCCGCTGGCTGACGAAGACCGAGTTCCTCGAGCTGCTGGCCGCCGGCCAGGTGCTGCCCGGGCCGAATGTGGTCAACCTCTCGCTGATGATCGGCGACCGCTTCTTCGGCTGGCGCGGCGCGCTGGCGGCGATGGGCGGCATGATCCTGCCGCCGATGGCGGTGGTGCTGGCCGCGACCGTGCTCTACGGCCGGCTGGCGCCGGATCTGCCGGCGCTGGCGGGCGCCTTGCGCGGCATGGGCGTGGTCTCCGCCGGCATGATCCTGGCGACCGGTCTGAAGCTGATGGGCGGGCTGGCAAAGCAGCCGCTGGGCCGGCGCGTCGGCCTGGTCTATGCCGGGATGACCGCACTGGCGGTGGGCGCGCTGCGCTGGCCGATGGCCGCCGTGGTGCTGGGCCTGGGCAGCGTCGCGGTGCTGCACGCTGCCTGGGTGATCCGGCGCGCGGAAGGTCAGCGATGAGCCCCGCCATGCCGGTCGATCTCTGGGCGATGTTCCTGCACTTCATGGCGATGTCGCTGCTGTCGATCGGCGGCGCGGTGGCCACCGTGCCCGACATCCACCGCTTCGTCGTCGAGGAACGCGGCTGGCTGGGCGATGCGCAGTTCACCGACTCGATTGCGCTGGCACAGGCCGCGCCAGGCCCGAACCTGCTGTTCGTCGCGGTGATCGGCTGGAATGTCGCCGGGCCGGCGGGTGTGCTCGCCTCGATGGCGGGCATGCTGCTGCCGAGCACCACGCTGGCCTGGGCCGCGACCCGCTGGGGTCTGCGACGGCGGGATCACCTCGGGGTGCGCGCCTTCACCGGCGGCATGTCGGCGATCACCGTCGGACTGCTGCTGTCGAGCGGCTGGATCCTGTCGCAGCCGGCGTGGCGCATGCCGGCACGCCAGGCCACGGGCAGCGCGGTGCTGATGCTGGTCACGGTGGCCGTGATGCTGCGCACCCGGCTCAGTCCGATGTGGCTGATCGCGCTGGGCGCGGCGGTCGGGGCCCTCGGTCTGGCATGAGCGTGATCGCCAGCACGCCCGCCAGTGCCCAGGCTGCCAGCAGCAGCGGAAATCCGGTCTGCGGCGACCACTGCAGCGCCATGCCCCCCAGCGCCGGCGCCATCATGCCGCCCAGCGTGTAGGACATCACCAGCACGGCGGTGGCGCTGACCAGCGCGACGCCCTGGTGGCGGTGGCCGATGTCGATCATCGCCACGGTGTAGAGCCCGCCGCCGGCGCCACCCCACAGCAGCGCGATCAGCCAGGCCAGCGCACCGGCCTCGCCCACCCACGGCAGCAGCAGCGTGGCGGCCAGATTGACCAGCGCGCAGAGCTTCCACACCGCCTGACGGCCGAAGCGGTCGACCAGCTCGCCCACCGGCACCATCATCACCGCGCTGCCCAGGCCGCTGGCCGACACCAGCAGCGCCGCCAGTGCCGCGCCCAGCCCGATCGCCAGGCCGTAGAGCGGCAGCACGCTGGACAGGCCCGCCTCGAAGAAGCCGCCGATCAGGCCGGCGGCCATCACCGCCGGCGCGGCGCGCAGCGCGTCCAGGATGCCGCTCAGGCCCGGCCGGGCGCCGTCGTCCTCCAGATGGCTGTGCAGTGCCGGCACCCGCAGGCTCAGCAGCAGGGCCGCCGCCAGCAGACCGACCGCCAGCCAGCGGATCCAGCTCGCCTCCAGGCCGGCGCCGGTCAGCGCCGACAGGCAGGCCGGGCCGACGACGAAGGTCAGCCCGACCATCGTCTCGAACAGGCCGACGATGCGCCCTCGCCGCTCGGGGGGCGCCAGCTCGGCCACCATCGCCTCGGCGACGATCCAGCGCAGCGCACCCGCCATGCCGGCGATCAGATAGAGCAGCGCCCACAGCGGCACCGCATCGCTCAGATTGATGCCCGCATAGGCCACCAGCGGCACCGCCGCAGCCAGCAGCAGCGCGCGGCGTGCGCCGAGCCGGCGCACCCAGCCGGCGGTGAAGGGTGTGGCCAGCGCCATGCCCAGCCACTGCACCGCGCCGAACAGGCCGATCCAGGCCTCCTCCAGCCCGCGTGCCTTCAAGGTGAACAGCAGCAGCGGGCCGTACATGAACAGCCCGCACAGTTCGAGAAAGGTCGCCGCGAACAGCGCGATCAGCCCTCCCCGCATGGCTCCCCGGGACGATGCAGGCTTCAGAGCGGATCCAGCAGGCGGGGCAGCAGCGTCGCGGCGCTGCCGGTCAGGACGATGTGGGCCTCGTCGTCGATCTCGCTGGCCTGGGTGTTGAGGATGACGACATGGGCGCCGGCATGACGCGCACGCGCCGCCAGGCCGGCGGCCGGCCAGACCGCACCGGAGGTGCCCACCACCAGCATCACGTCGCAGGCGCTGGCGGCCTCCTCGGCCGCGGTCAGGTCGCGGTAGTCGAGCGACTCGCCGAACCAGACCACGCCCGGGCGCAGCCGGTTGCCGCAGTCCGGGCAGCGCGGCGGATGGCCGGGCTCGGCGCGGGAGGGCTCGCAGGGACGGCGCATCAGGTCCTCGCCGCGCGGGCAGGCGTCGAGCCAGCGGTCGGTCAGGATCGAGCCGTGCAGCGCGACGATGCGTGCGCCCTCGCCCGCCCGGGCGGCCGCGCGCTGGTGCAGGTCGTCGACGTTCTGCGTCAGGATCGTCAGCCGGCCCGGATGACGCGCCGCGTAGCGCGCCAGCGCGACATGGCCGGCATTGGGCTCGGCCTGGCGCACGCCGTCGCGGCGCATCTGGTACCAGTCCCAGACCCGCTGCTGATCGGCGCGAAAGCCCGCCTCGCTGGCCAGCTGCATCGGGTCGAGGTTCGCCCACAGCCCGGTCTGCGCATCGCGAAAGGTCGGGATGCCGCTCTCCGCCGACATGCCCGCCCCGCTGAGCACGCAGACCGACGCGGCCTGGCGCAGCTTCGCCCGCAGGTCGCGGAAAGGGTGGGCATAGCGGCGGTCGCGCATCAGTCCGCTTTCGGTGCCTCGGTCGGCGCTTCGGTCGGGATGTCTGCCGAGGCGGGGGTATCCGCGGCGGCTGGCAGCGTGGCGGTGCCCGCCTTCAGGCGCTGGCGCAGCGCCTCGTACAGGCACACCGCCGAGGCGACCGAGACATTCAGGCTCTCGACCGCACCCATCATCGGAATCCTCACCAGCCGGTCGCAGGTCTTGCTGGTGAGATCGCGGATGCCGCGGTCCTCGGCGCCCAGCACGAAGGCCACCGGGCCGGACAGGTCGAGGTCATGGATCGAGTCGGTGGCCGCATCGCTGGTGCCGACGATCAGGATGTCGCGCTCCTTGAGCTCGAGCATCGTGCGCGCCAGATTGGTCACCATGAAGTACGGCACCGTCTCGGAGGCGCCGCTGGCGACCTTGGCCACCGTCGCGTTGATGCCGACCGCATGGTCGCGCGGCACGATCACGCCGTGCGCGCCCACGCCGTCGGCCACCCGCAGGCAGGCGCCCAGGTTGTGCGGATCGGTCACGCCGTCGAGCAGCAGCAGCAGCGGCGGGCCCTCGACGCCGTCGAGGTGGTCGTCGATCGAGTGCGTCACCGGCAGCGGCGACACGAAGGCCATCACGCCCTGGTGGCGCGGGTTGCCGACCAGCTTGTCGATGCGCTTGGCATCGCTCTCGACGAGGTTGCGACCGGCCTCGCGGGCGCGGTCGAGGAACTGGCGCATCCGACCGTCGCGGCGGGTCGGATCGAAATGGATCTCGCGGATCGTGTCGGGCGCGGTCTTCAGGCGGACCTGGATGGCATGAAAGCCGAAGAGGAGGGATCGAGACATCCGCGCATTATCCGCCGCTATCCGACCCGCCGGCCGGCCTCGATGCGGATCTGCCGGTCGCAGCGCGCGGCGATGCCCGGATCATGGGTCACCAGCACCAGCGTGGTGCCGGCCTCGCGGTTGAGTTCGAGCATCAGCTGCATCACCGCCTCGCCGGTGGCATGGTCCAGGCTGCCGGTGGGTTCGTCGGCCAGCAGCAGCGCCGGACGCACCACGAAGGCCCGCGCCAGCGCGACCCGCTGCTGCTCGCCGCCCGACAGCAGCTTCGGATAGTGGCCCAGCCGCGCGCCGAGCCCGACCCGGCCGAGCATCTCGGTGGCCAGCGCCCTGGCCTCGCGCACGCCGCGCAGCTCCAGCGGCAGCATCACGTTCTCCAGCGCCGTCAGGTGGCCCATCAGCTGGAAGCTCTGGAACACGAAGCCCACGCGCTCGCCGCGCACCGCCGCGCGAGCGTCCTCGTCGAGCGCGAAGAGGTCGATGCCGTCGAGCTTCACCGTGCCGCTGCTGGGCACGTCCAGCCCGGCCAGGATCGACAGCAGCGTGCTCTTGCCCGAGCCCGAGGCGCCGACGATGGCCACCGATTCCCGCCGCGGCAGCGCCAGATCGATCTCGTGCAGAATCGTCAGCTCGCCCGTGGCGTCGCGCACCCGCTTGCTCACGCCCGAGACCTCGATGATCGCCGTGCCTGCCGTGTCCTTCATGTCGCCCTGTCCTGGATTCGCCCCGAATTGGAAGCGTCGCCACTGTATCGCGGCGCTGCTGTCCCTGGCTGTCGCCGGGTCCGCCTCGGCCCAGGCGCCGGGCGCGGCGACGCGACGCGTGCTGATCGTCGGCGACAGCCTGTCGGCGGAATACGGCATCGCGCGCGGCAGCGGCTGGGTGGCGCTGCTCGAGCGCAGGCTGGCGGACCGCAAGATCGCGGCAGGCGTCATCAATGCCAGCATCAGCGGCGACACCACCTCCGGCGGTCGCGCCCGGCTGGCGGCGCTGCTGGCGCAGCATCGGCCCACGCATGTGGTGATCGAGCTGGGCGGCAACGACGCGCTGCGCGGCCTGCCGCTGAAGCAGACCGAGGCCAATCTGGTGGCGATGACACGCGCCGCACGCGAAGCCGGCGCGAAGGTGCTGCTGGTCGGCATGCAGGTGCCTCCCAACTATGGCGCCGCCTATGCCCGCGACTTCGCGGCGCTTTTCGCTCAGGTGGCACAGGCCGAGAAGACCGCGCTGGTGCCCTTCCTGCTGGCCGGCATTGCCGATGATCCGGCCGATCCGCTGCGCTGGTTCCAGCCCGACCGGATCCATCCGGTCGCTGCCGCGCACCCGCGCATTCTCGACAATGTCTGGCCGGTGCTGCAGCGCTGGCTCAGCCCTTCGGGGGCGTGAAGCCGGACATGCCGGGAAAGAAGCTCTCGGCCTGCTTCTGCATCTGCTCCTGCATCTGGTTCATCAGCAGGCGCGACTGGTCGAGGTAGCCGCTCATCATGTTCTGGATCACCGGGTTCTGGCCGGACATGAACTGCGTCCAGGCCTCCGGCGTGAAGGCCTTGCCCTCATACAGGCCGCCGGTCTGCTCGCTCAGGTTGCGGTGCATCTCGACGAAGCCCTGCAGGTTCTTCTCGAGATAGGCGCCCATCAGGCCCTGCATGGTGTGGCCGTAGAAGCGGATGATCTGCGCCAGCATCTGGGTCGAGAACATCGGCATGCCGGCGCTCTCCTCTTCCAGGATGATCTGCAGCAGGATGCTTCGGGTCAGGTCCTCGCCGCTCTTGGCGTCGCGCACCTCGAAGGTCTGGGCCTCCAGCACCATCTGCTTGACATCGCTGAGAGTGATGTAGCTGCTGGTGCGGGTGTCATAGAGACGGCGGTTCGGGTACTTCTTCAGCACGCGCAGCCCGTCGGTGCGACCGGGCTCGGCCTCGGTCTCGGCGGTGCGGCGATTCGATGGCATGCAAATTTCTCCTGTGTGCGTTGCACAAAGATTCTAGGCATCCGGCTGACCGGGCTCCGGTCAGGGTTTGCCCCCGAGTTCATCGAAAGCAGTGGATCGCGGACAGACCAGAAATGCAAGAGTGTCGGACTCGCTTTGCAGGCATGGGTTCCGCGAGGAAGAACGAAGAAAAAAACCGAGCCCGCGAACAGGGCCAGAGAATGGCGAGGCACCAACGAAAAAGGCGCCGGGGATCAACCGGCGCCTTTTGGGATATCTGGTAGGCACAATTGGATTCGAACCAACGACCCCCACCATGTCAAGGTGGTGCTCTAACCAACTGAGCTATGTGCCTGTCGAGCCCTCGACTATAGCACGGTTCGAATTCGCGTCAATCATTTTCTTCGCGCACTGAGCACGCCGCCGATCTGCGCGACCTGCGCCAGCACATGGGCCAGCGCGGCGGAACTGCTGACCTCGATGGTGAAGGTCATCCAGGCCGTGCCGCGCATCGACTGGGTATGCACGCCGATGACATTGGTCTTCTCGCGCGCAAAGACCTCGGAGATGTCGCGCAGCAGCCCCTGGCGGTCGTGGGCCATCACCGAGACATTGACCGGATAGACCGGCGCCCGCCCCATGACCGGCGGCGCTTCGCCCCACTGGACCTCGATGATGCGTTCGGGATGGCGCGCGGCCAGCTGACGGAAGTTGGCGCAGTCCGAGCGATGCACCGCCACGCCCTTGCCGCGGGTCACGAAGCCGCCGATCGCGTCAGGCGGCGCCGGGCGGCAGCAGTGCGCCAGCTGGGTCAGCAGCGACTCCACCCCCACCACCAGCACTGCGCTCTTGCCCGACAGCGCGCCGGTGGCCGGGCGCGAGACCTGGACCTCCTCCTGCGGGGTCAGCGGCACCGGCGCGGGCGGCGGACGCAGCACGCTCTCGATGTTGCGCAGCGAATACTCGTCCTTGCCGACGAGCTCGAACAGCGCCTCGGCATTGCGGAAACCCAGCTGCGCGGCCAGATCGTCGAGCCGGATCGCGGTGCGGCCCTCGCGCTGCAGCAGCCGGTCGACCGCCTCGCGGCCGCGTGCGATCGTGTCCTGCAGCGCCCGCGCGTTGAACCAGGCCCGTGCCTTGGCCCGCGAGCGCTGGCTCTTCAGATAGCCCTGCTGCGGGTTGAGCCAGTCCAGCGACGGGCCGCCTTCCTTCGCCGCGATCACCTCGATGGTCTGGCCGCTCTGCAGCGGCGTGTTGAGCGGCACCATCTGGCCATCGACCCGCGCGCCGCGGCAGCGGTGGCCCAGATCGGTGTGGAGGTTGTAGGCGAAGTCGACCGCGGTGGCGCCGGCCGGCAGCTCGATCAGGCGCGCTACCGGCGTGAAGACATAGATGCGGTCCTCGAAGAAGCCCTGCGCCGGCATGTTGTGGCCGACGAAGTCGCGCTCCCAGGCCAGCAGCTGCTGCAGCACCGCACGCCGCGCCTGCGCGACCCGGTCCTCGAAGTCGCCGGCGGCGCTGACCCCCGCATAGCCCTTGGTGCCGGCCTCCTTGTAGGCCCAGTGCGCGGCCACGCCGCTCTCGGCACGATCGTGCATCTCGCGGGTGCGGATCTGGATCTCGATCGGGCGCGCGCCGTCTTCGGGGCCGTCGACCACGACGGTGTGCAGCGACTGGTAGCCGTTGGGCTTGGGCCGGGCGATGTAGTCGTCGAACTCGTCGGGCAAGGCCCGCCAGACCTCGTGCACCCGGCTCAGCGCCGCATAGCAGTCCGGCACCGAGTCGACGATGACCCGCATCGCCCGCACATCGAAGACCCGCTCGAAGGGCAGCTTCTTGCCCTGCATCTTCTTCCAGATCGAGTAGATGTGCTTCGGGCGGCCGTGCACCTCGGCGGTGATGCCGACGCCGGCCAGTTCGGCCTCGAGCCGGCGGCGTGCCGCCTCGATGCTCTGCTCGCGCTCGATGCGCTTCTCGTCGAGCAGCCGGGCGATGCGCTTGTAGTCGTCGGGCCGGAGGAAGCGGAAGGCCAGATCCTCCAGCTCCCACTTGATCTGCCAGATGCCGAGCCGGCTGGCCAGCGGCGCGAAGACCTGCTGCGCCTCGCGCGCCAGCGCCGCCGGGCATGGCAGCTTGGTCGCGGCGTAGAAACGCAGCGTCTGCAGGCGTGAGGCCAGCCGCAGCAGCACCACGCGCAGGTCGCGCGAGAAGGCCAGCAGCATCTTGCGCACCCGCTCGATCTGCTCGGCCTGGAGCTCGCGGTCGGTCTCGTCGGTCCAGGCCGCGCGCGCGTTGCGCTGGATGCGCACCAGCTGTCGGGTGTGCGCGACCAGGCTGGCGTAGGACGCACCGAAGGCCTGCTCGACCACCACTTCCGGCTCGGCGAGGAAGTCCCCGGCATAGACCAGGTAGACGGCTGCCTGCATCGACGGCGCCGCGCCGATGCCCCGCAGGATCGCGGCCACGCCGTCTGCATGCTCGAGCGCATTCTCGCCGGTGTCGAAGCGGCTGCTGGCCAGCAAGGGCTCGGCGAAGCGGCGGGCCCGATCGAGACGCTCATGCTCCTCGGTGACGCTGTCGATGCTCGGTCCGGCGGTGGTGGAGTCCGCGAGCTGGACGATCGCGGCAGGCGCCTCGGTCGGGTCGAGGCTGAAGGTCTTCATCAAGGCAAGGGAATCACGAAGAAAGGAAACACACCGGAGCGGCCTCAGCCGCCGAGCAGGAAGTCGCGCACGCAGTCGACCTGGTCGGGCTGCATCAGCATCGGCGCATGGCCGACGCCGGCGAACTCGACGCAGCGCGCCTGGCGGCCGCGCTGCACCATCGCCTGCGCGGTCTGTGCCGACAGCAGATCGGACTCGGCGCCGCGCAGCAGCAGCAGCGGATCCTCGATCGACGCCCAGGACTGCCACAGCAGCGCCTCGCCGAGGCGGCCGATCTCGGGCGTCCAGCTGCGGAAGGGCACGGCGATGGCCGGGTCGTAGTGCAGCCGCCAGCCGCCCTCGGGCGCCGGATGCAGCATCGGCCGGCCCAGCTCGGCCCACTGCTCGGGCGTGTGCGGACCGAAGCTGGCCGAGATGGTCTGCAGGTAGGCGATGCCCTGCTCGACCGACTCGAAGCGCAGCGGCTGGCCCAGGTACTGGCCGATGCGCGCGATCGCGACCGGCTCCAGCGCCGGGCCGACATCGTTGACCACCATGCGGCGGATCAGTGGCGGCTGGCCGGCGGCGCGCAACCCGGCCAGGCCCATGCCGATCAGGCCGCCCATCGAGGTGCCGACCCAGTCGACCCGCTCGACGCCCAGCCGCGCGATCAGCGTGACCATGTCGGCCACATAGGTCGGAATCTGGTAGAGCGACGGGTCAGTCAGCCAGTCGGAGCGCCCGCGCCCGACCACGTCCGGGCAGATCACCCGCCGGTCGGCGGCCAGCGCGCGCGCCAGCGTGTCGAAGTCGCGGCCCTGCCGCGCCAGGCCGTGCACGCAGACGACCACCTCCGGATTGGCGGAATCGCCCCATTCGGCATAGGCCATGCGGTGCAGACCGCCGGGATGGGCACAGGTGACGTGGTGCAGTCGGGGTTCTTGCATGGCGGCAGCGTTGAGGTTCGACATCGACGATGGGGCTGTCAGGCGAAGCAGGAACTTCGCGTCCGATAATGCATGTTAACCAACCCGCTCCCCAACCCCCATTCTTCGGAGGAAGACAGATGCTGAAAGGCAAGACCGCGCTGGTCACCGGATCGACCAGCGGCATCGGCCTGGGCGTGGCCCTGTGCCTGGCACGTCAGGGTGCCAATGTGATTCTCAACGGCTTCGGCGATGCCGAAGGCCCGAAGGCCGAGGTCGCCGCGCTGGGCGTGAAGGCCGGCTATCACGGCGCCGACATGAGCAAGCCCGCCGACATCGAGGCGATGATGGCCTACGCCGAGGCCGAGTTCGGCGGCGTCGACATCCTGGTCAACAACGCCGGCATCCAGCATGTCGCGCCGGTCGAGGACTTTCCCGTCGAGCGCTGGGATGCGGTCATCGCGATCAACCTCAGCTCGACCTTCCACACGACGCGGCTGGCGCTGCCGTCGATGAAGGCGAAGAACTGGGGCCGCATCATCAACATCGCCTCGGTGCACGGCCTGGTGGCCTCGACGCAGAAGGCCGCCTATGTCGCGGCCAAGCACGGCGTCATCGGCCTGACCAAGGTGACCGCGCTGGAGAACGCCACCACCGGCGTGACCTGCAACGCGATCTGCCCGGGCTGGGTGCTGACGCCGCTGGTGCAGAAGCAGGTCGACGCGCGCGCCGCCCGGGACGGCGTCGACAACGACGAGGCGGTGCGCCGGCTGCTTGGCGAGAAGCAGCCCTCGCTGCAGTTCACCACGCAGCAGGAACTGGGCGAACTCGCGGTGTTCCTGTGCTCGCCGGCCGCCAACAACGTGCGCGGCGTGGCCTGGAACGTCGATGGCGGCTGGACGGCGCAGTGATGCCGTGAGGCGTCGTGCCTGACGCGCTCAGCGCGTCATCGTGACGGTGCCCTGCACCGTCACCCCGAGCGTGGCCTGGCCGCCTTCGGTCGGCAGCGGTGCCGCCGCCTCGGCTGCGGCCATCGACGGGGACATGCGCGCCATCACCATCGGCGGGCGCATGCCGCCGTCGACCTCGGCATCCTGCACCGTGACCTCGCGCACCGTGTAGCCGCCGTAGCCGAAATGGCGCGACATCTCGGCCGCCCGCTCGCGAAAGCGCCGGATCGCCTGCTCGGTCAGCGCCGATTCATGCCGCTCGCGGGCCTCCCGCGACAGGCTGTAGCCGGTCGAGACGATCGCCATGCCCGGCAGCCGCCCGGACAGCGCGGCGATGCGTGCGGCGTCACGCCCTTCCAGCGTCAGCCCGGCGCTGCCGCTCCAGCCGGAAATGCGACCGTCGCGGCCATGGCGGGGCTGGATCGAGAAGCCGCTGGTGCGCACCGTCATCTGCTGGCCTTCGGCCGCGCGGCGCGCCTCGTTCAGGGCGGTGTCCAGCACCTGCTTGAGTGCGGTCTGCACCTGGGCGGCATCGCTGCCCTCCCGGGTGACCTGCAGCATGACGGCGAGCTGGTCGCGGGCGACCTCGGTCTGTGCGCTGGCCGACAGGCTCAGCTGATGCGCCGGCCCACTCGCGATGGGCGGCGTCTGCGCCTGGGCGGCCATGCCCAGCAGCAGCGCGGGCAGCAGGGCCAGCAGCCATGCGCGCGACGAAGTGCGAAGAACAGAGGACATGCAGCTTTCCGTTCGATGAGGACGATGAAACCCTGTCAACGGCACAAACCACCGGACCGCTGACAGACATCGTGAATAATTCAACGGCAACCCCCTGGAAAGCTGCATTCCGTGCCGCACTACACCAGAGCGCAATAGATGTAACAGGGGGTCAGACTGGATGAAAAGCCGGTCCGACCTGCGCAGAATCGCCACTGTTACAAATCCGGAGCCCCTGATGAACACCGCCAACGCCCAGCGCACCGACCGCATCGTCGTCGTCGACGACGACGCGCGCATTCGCGACCTGCTGCGCCGCTACCTGACCCAGGAAGGCTTCGAGGTGCTGCTGGCCGAGGATGCCAAGGCCCTCAACCGCATCCTGACCCGCGAGACCATCGACCTGATCGTGCTCGACCTGATGCTGCCCGGCGAGGACGGCCTGTCGATCTGCCGCCGCCTGCGCGCGGCCAATGACCTGACCCCGATCATCATGCTGACCGCCAAGGTCGAGGATGTGGACCGCATCGTCGGCCTGGAGGTCGGCGCAGACGACTATCTGCCCAAGCCCTTCAATCCGCGCGAGCTGCTGGCGCGCATCCATGCGGTGCTGCGCCGCCGCCCGGTCATGGAGGCACCCGGCGCGCCCTCGCGCGAAGCCCAGACCGTCGTCTTCGGTCCCTTCGAGTTCGATCTGGCGCTGCGTCGCCTGACCCGCGACGGCGAGGTGATCTCGCTGACCACCGGCGAATTCTCGATGCTCAAGGCCCTGGTGCGCCATCCGCGCCAGCCGCTGAGCCGCGACAAGCTCGCGCAGCTGGCACGCGGTCGCGAGTTCGAGCCCTTCGACCGCAGCCTCGACGTGCAGGTCTCGCGCCTGCGCAAGATGATCGAGCCCGATCCTTCGCAGCCGCGCTACATCCAGACGGTGTGGGGTGTCGGCTATGTGTTCGTGCCGGATGGCGCGGCATGAATTCACAATCCTGATACATTTCGTTTCAAATAGCCTGAAGAGTTGTCTGAGACGCTGAAATGCATCAGGGGAGTTCATCGAGCCGCAGCCCCGGGCCGTGGTGACCGACAGACGCTGCCGACCTGATTCCATGGCCTCCACCACCCCATCCACCTATCCCGTGCCCGAGCGCGAGCCCTTGTCTCGGGTTCTGCTGCGGGGTCTGGGCATGCTGGTCCGGCGCTACATGCCGATGAGCCTGTTCTGGCGCACCTTCCTGCTGCTGTCGCTGATGCTGGGCGCCGGCATCCTGGGCTGGGTCTACACGCTGCGCTTTCTCGAGCTCGAGCCGCGGGGCGTGCAGGCGGCGCAGCAGATCGCCAGCCTGGTGAACCTGTCGCGCTCGGCGCTGCGCTACACCGACCAGGTCAACCGGGTCGCGCTGGTCAAGAACATCGCCGAGCAGGAGGCGGTCAAGCTGCAGCCGCGCGAGCCCAACGACCGCTGGCAGCCCTTCGAGGTCGACCGCTTCACCCGGGCCATCGGCTCGGAGCTGCGCAGCCAGCTCGGACCGCAGACCATCGTGGCCAGCAGCGTCAACGGCCAGCCGGGGCTGTGGGTCGGCTTCCTGATCGAGACCGACAACTACTGGCTGCAGGCCGACCGCAACCGGGTGCAGCCGGCGGTCACCGGCAAGACCACCTTCGTGGTGATGAGCCTGACCTTTGTGCTGACGCTGGGCGGCTCGGCGCTGATCGCCGGGCTGATCAACCGGCCGTTGCGCCAGCTCAGCTTCGCCGCCAGCCGCATCCGCGATGGCGAATATGCCGAGCGGCTCGACGAAGACACCACCACCCGCGAGATCCGCGAGGTCAACCGCGGCTTCAACCGCATGGCGCGCGAGCTGGCCAAGATCGAGGACGACCGCGCGGTGATGCTGGCCGGCATCAGCCATGACCTGCGCACGCCGCTGGCGCGCATCCGGCTGGAAACCGAGATGAGCGTCTACGACGAGGAGGCCAAGCGCAACATGGCCGCCGACATCGACCAGCTCGACGCCATCATCGACAAGTTCATGGACTACGCGCGGCCGACCGAGGTCAAGCTCGCGCCGATCGTGCTGGCGGTGCTGCTCGACACGGTGATCCGCCGCGTCAACGGCGAGCATCTGAAGGTGGTGGCCCGGGTGACGACCGATGTGCGGGTCATGGCCGACGAGACCGATCTGGACCGCGTCTTCGCCAACCTGTTCGAGAACGCGCGCCGCTACGCGCAGGGCGAGGACGGGGTGGCGCGGGTCTCGGTCACCTTCGCGCGTGCCGGCGAGTGGGTGCTGGTGAGCGTGCGCGACGAGGGCCCCGGCGTCAGCCCGGAGCAGCTTGCCCGGCTGACCACGCCCTTCTACCGCGGCGACAAGGCCCGCACCCACACCCACTCGACCGGTGCCGGCCTGGGTCTGGCCATCGTCGACAAGACGGTGACGCGCATGGGCGGCCAGCTCGAGCTGGGCAACGCGCCCGGCGGCGGCTTCGTCGCCTACGTCAAGCTGCGCCGGGCTCCTGCGGCCTGAAGACGGCTGCGGGCAGCGTCAGCACGAAGGTCGCGCCCTCGCCGGGGCGGCTCTCGGCGCGCACCGTGCCGCCCATGCGCTGCATCGCCTTGCGCACCAGTGCCAGGCCGATGCCGGTGCCGGGATAGTCCTCCATGCGGTGCAGGCGCTGGAAGATCTCGAAGATGCGGTCGTGATAGGCCATGTCGAAGCCCACGCCGTTGTCCGACAGCCGCAGCTCGATCGCGGCCGAGGCCTCGGGGCCGAGCCGGCGAACGGCAATGCGCACCCGTGGCGGCTGGCTGGCGGCGCTGAACTTGATCGCGTTGGCCAGCAGGTTGCGCAGGGCCAGCATCAGGCCCTCCCGGTCGACCCGCACGCCCAGCGGCGCTTGAGGCACCTCCAGCTCCAGCACCACGCCGCCGCGCTCGAGGTCGGTGCGGGCGTCCTCGATCACCTGGCCCAGCACCGACGCCAGCTCCACATCCTGCACCGAGATCGCACGGCGCTCCATGCGCGCGTAGGCCAGCAGGTCGTCGATCAGCTGCCCCATGCGCAGCGTGCCTTCCTGGATGCGCTCGGCGAACAGCCGGCCCTCCGCATCGAGCTGCTGCGCATGCTCCTCGAGCAGCAGCCGGCCATAGCCCTCGATGCCGCGCAGTGGCGCCTTCAGGTCATGCGAGACGGTGTAGACGAAGCTCTCGAGCGACTGGTTCAGCTCGGTCAGCTCGCGGGTGCGTGCCTCGACCCGCTGCTCCAGCTCGATGTTGATCCGGCGCAGCGTCGCCTCGGCCTGGCGGGTCTCGGTGACATCGAGCGTGGTGCCGACGAAGCGCTGGATGCGGCCCTCCGCGCCCAGCTCGGGGTAGATGGTCACGCTGAACCAGCGCGCCGGGCCGAGATCCGGATGGCGACGGAAGACCTCGACGTTGCGATCGGGCGTCACGCCCTGGGCGAAGCTCTGCAGCATCATCCGCACCGCCGGCTGGTCGGCCTCATGCACCCGGGCAATGAAGTCCTCGAAGCTCGGCACGCCGGCGGACGGGTCGGCGTTGAACAGCGCATACATCTGCGCCGACCACCAGCCCCGGCCCTGCCCGACGTCATAGGTCCAGCTGCCCAGCCGGGCGTGGGCCTCGGCCTCGTGCAGCCGGCGCACCTGGATCGCCAGCTCGGCCCGCGCCGCATGCAGCTCGCTCACGTCGATCAGCACGCCGTGAATGTCGACCACCTGCCCGGCCGCATCCCGCACCAGCCAGGTTCGGTCCTCGATCCACATCCAGCGGCCGTCGCCGTGGCGGATGCGGTATTCCTGCCGGTACTCGTCCTGCCCCTGCGCCAGATGCCGTGCCACCTCGCCGGCAATGCGCGGCAAGTCCTCGGGATGCATCAGGTCGGCGTAGCGGAGGCGGCCCGACAGCAGATCCTGGCGCCGGTAGCCCCAGAGCGCGATGCTGTCGCTGACATAGCGCGCCGGCCAGCCTTCGGCGTTGCGCCAGGTCATCACCACCACCGGCGAATGCGAGATGCGGTCGGCCAGCTGCTGCAGCTCGGTCTGGCGCTGCTGCAGGTCGGAGGCCATCAGGTCGACCGCCCGGCCGATCAGGGCCAGCTCGTCGGCGCCCCGCAGCCCGGCCCGCGCCGACAGGTCGCCCCGACCGAGCTGCACCGCGGTGTGCCGCAGCTGGTCCGCACGCCGGAACCACAGCAGATGCAGCAGCAGTCCGAACAGGCTCACGCTCAGCAGCGTCAGCAGCAGCTGCTGCTGCAGGTCGGAGCGGGCCTGGGCCTGCCGCACGGCCAGCGCATGGCTGATGTCGACACGCACCAGCAGCAGACGCGCCGGCTCGACGCCGACCGCGCCGAACAGCAGTCGCGCCTGCCCGGGCCCGTTGGTGGTGCGCAGCCGCAGCTCGGACGGCACCGCCTGCTGCAGCGCCATCAGGGCGTCACGCTCGGCCGGTGGCAGCGCGATCAGCACCGTCGAGAGGCGCCGCCCGATCTCGGCACGCGAGAGTGCGGCAGCGATGCGCCCATCCTCTTCGATCAGCCAGGCCTGCATCAGCCCTTCGTGCAGCGCCAGGCCGGCCACCAGCCGGCGCGCCTGTCCCATGTCGCCCTGGCCGGTCGCCAGCGTCAGCCGGCCCTGCTCGAGGGCCAGCCGCTCGCGCAGGCGCTGCTGCTCGGTCTGCAGCACGCTGGCATCGAGTTCGCTGACACGCAGGCGATGGCCCAGCAGGCTGACCGCCAGCGCAAAGAGCAGCATCAGCACCGGCAGCAGCAGCCGGGCCGGCCAGCGCAGCAGCCAGCTGCCGCGTCCCGGCGATTCCACGGACTTCTTCTTCTCGCCGTTCATGGCTGACCCTTCGTGGCCGCACCGGCCTGCCACAGGCGCAGCGCCCGGTCGTCGATCAGCGTCTTCCAGTCGACCGGCCGGCTCAGCAGCTGCAGGCGCTGCAGCGTGCGCTCCATCAGCCGGCCATGCGCGGCCAGCGGACTGTGTCCATGCTCGTCCTGCCGCAGCTCCTGCAGGCTGATGTCCAGCGGCAGCAGCTTCAGCCCATCGCATTACACACAAGTCAGACAAGTAGCTGAGCCAGCCAGTCGAGGCAGACTATCGGGATGACGAAGTGGGCCGAAGAAGAGTTGAAGACGCTGTCGCTGGGGGATGCGAGGCTGGAGAGGCGAGCGGCGCTGCTGG
>RRZT012274091.1_pt1 | contig 21591 bp, 19 predicted proteins | sample 2165551 | NCBI WGS metagenome assembly RRZT01 (sample SAMN10456910, study PRJNA506462) | wastewater metagenome | biome: wastewater; feature: sludge; material: wastewater sludge; isolation source: wastewater sludge with Escherichia coli K12::gfp cells carrying plasmid... | place: USA: Moscow, Idaho... | reverse complement strand
TATCGTCGCCTTGGTGGGCTTTTACCCCACCAACTAGCTAATACAACGCAGGTCCATCTCCCAGTGGAGCAATTGCCCCTTTCAATCCTTCATCATGCGATGAAAAATATTATGCGGTATTAGCTATCGTTTCCAATAGTTATCCCCCGCTAGAAGGTAGGTTACCTACGCGTTACTCACCCGTTCGCGACTCATGATAAATGGTGGAGCAAGCTCCGGTATCCATCATGCGTTCCACTTGCATGTATTAGGCACGCCGCCAGCGTTCGTCCTGAGCCAGGATCAAACTCTCATTAAAATAATCGTTTGTCCGGCTAAGCACTCTGGCTTATCCGTTTATTGTTTTTTGTCATTGACGATTTATATTCCTATAAATCACCCTGCACGTTTGGTTTGTCTTCTTTAATTTTCAAAGGTCTTGTTTGTCCCCCTACCGGGCGACAACTATATTAGTTTATCAGATTCACTTGGGGTTTGTCAAGGGGTTTGATGAAAAAATTTAAAAAAATTCTTTGCCCTTGCCACAAGTGACCCTAGCTCTTCTGACAGCTGTTATACTATATCAGATACCCTCTCAAACTGTCAAGACTTTTGTTTGGTGGTCTGATCGTAGATAAAAAGATGGGGGCGGTGTTCGCCCCTTCTTCCTATTCTCTAAAGTCGGCCAGGTAGGTTCTGAGGTCTTGGAGCATTTGGCTGCGGCCCTTGAAGCGTTGGCCGCTGATGAGGGCTGAGTAGTTGGCCTGGTCTTTATCTGAGAGCTGTTTGCGATAGCTCCGTAACATATCCTGAAGGAGGACCTTGTCATCACTGAGCATACCACCTTCTGCGACTAGGTGGCTGAGCTCGGTGATGTCTTCGTGGTTCATGCGGTCGAACTTGCGTTTTTGGCTTTCCTGGCGGCGGACCTTGTCCTTGATGTAGTTGCGGAACTTGACCTTGAAGTAGGTGTAGAGTTTGGCTGGGTCTTCTTCTATCCCTGGATGGGCTTGGAGCAGTTGGTAGAGGATGAACATGCCTTCTTGGTCCCAATCGCTTTTTTCCCATAATTTGATGAAGTAGTCCTTGCGGGCCTTGTGGACAATCCCTTGTACTTTTTGGTAGTGGTGTTCAAATGACATAGCGTCTCCTTTCATATGCCATTAGTATAGAATGTCAACACCAATCTGAACAGGACATTTTTGTCAGGAAAAAAAGAACCTCATGCTGAAGTTCTTTCAATATAATACTATAAGTATTCTTTTTTGTATTGGGCCAGTTCAGCCTTATTGCACCAGACATAGTGTCCCGGTTTGATTTCAACCATCTCCGGTTTATCTACACTATAGTCATGCTGTTCCGGATTATAGACTACCAGTTTTTTCTGGCGTTCCAAGATTGGATCAGGAATTGGTACAGCCGAGAGAAGAGATCGGGTGTAGGGATGGATAGGATTTCTAAACAGTTCTTCTGTTTCAGCTACCTCAACAATAACCCCCTTATGGATGACGGCAATCCGATCAGAAATAAAGCGGACTACTGATAAATCATGGGCGATGAAGAGGTACGTCAGCCCCAACTCCTTTTGTAGTCTTTTCAGCAGGTTGAGAACCTGGGCGCGGACAGAGACGTCCAAGGCCGAGATGGGTTCGTCTGCAATCACCAATTCAGGATGCATGATGAGGGCCCGTGCAATCCCAATCCGCTGGCGCTGTCCTCCTGAAAATTCATGAGGGAAGCGGGTCAGATGTTCTGCTAGCAAACCAACTTCTTTCAGGATGGTCCGAACCTTGGCCTGTCTTTCGGCTTCATTTTCAAAGAGATTGAAATTGTAGAGTCCTTCAGAAATGATATAGTCGACCGTCGCCCGCTCGTTCAAACTGGCTGCAGGGTCTTGAAAAATCATTTGGATTTTTCGGATCAATTCACGGGATTTTTCCTGAGAAATTTTTCCGTTAATTTTTTCCCCCTGATACAGAATATCTCCAGCACTTGTCTCATTGAGGCCGATGATGGCCCGACCAATGGTGGTTTTACCAGATCCTGACTCACCAACGAGCGAGAAGGTTTCTCCCTTATTGATAAAGAAATTAGCATTTTTGACGGCAACAAATTTCTTGTGTCCCTCTCCGAAAGAAATTTCTAAATCCTTAATTTCAATTAATTTTTCAGCCATTCCTTCCTCCTAACTAATTTCTTCTACTGACATTTTCGCCTTAATTTTTGCATGCAAATCTTGGATAACAGCTGGTTTTTCAGCAACCGGTGCTTCTGGATGCAGGAGCCAGGTTTTTGCCCAATGACTTTCGGTCAAATGGATAATTGGCGGTGCTTCTTCAAAATCAATCTGCATGGCAAAATCTGAACGTGGGGCAAAGGCATCCCCGACAACTGGGGTAAAGAGTGATGGTGGCGTCCCTGGAATGGAGAAGAGCTCGCCTTTTGAGTTGGCCAATTGTGGCAAACTGGAGAGCAGGCTCCAGGTGTATGGGTGACGTGGGTCGTAGAAAATATCTTCCACCGTTCCGAATTCAATCACTTCACCAGCGTACATAACGGCGACCTTATCAGCAATACTGGCTACCACACCAAGGTCATGGGTAATGAAGATGGTGGTGAAGTTGTATTCCTTTTGCAACTCTTTCAGCAGGTCCAAAATTTGGGCCTGGATGGTCACATCGAGGGCTGTTGTGGGCTCATCACAGATGAGAATATCTGGGCGGCAGGCTAATGCAATCGCAATAACAATCCGTTGCCGCATCCCTCCAGAATATTGGAAGGGGTATTCGTTGTAACGTTTTTTGGCGTCTGGAATCCCCGCGCGCTCCATGTAGTTGATGGCCATTTCTTTGGCTTCAGAAGCTGACTTTCCTTGGTGCTTGACAATAACCTCAGAAATCTGACGGCCGATGGTGACCAAGGGGTTCAGACTGGTCATCGGATCCTGGAAGATGGTCGCAATCTTGGAACCACGGATTTTTTCCCAATCTTCATGGTGCTTGAAGGCCGTCAATTCTTGACCCCGGTAGGTGATACTACCTGAGGCCACACGGCCATTTTCTTCCAACATGCCTGTAAAGGTCTTGGTCAAGACCGATTTCCCCGAACCAGACTCTCCTACAATGGCCAATACTTCTCCTTCAACCAAATCAAGCGAGACGCTGCGAATGGCTGTTAGGACGCGGTTTCGGACATCAAATTCCACAACCACATCTTTGGCAGATAATATTACATTCTTATTTTTTGTCATATTTTCTCCTTATCTGTGGGTACGTGGGTCACTAGCATCGGATAGGTTTTGTCCTACGATGAAGAGGGAGAGGGAAACGAGCACCAAGGCCGTCAATGGAATCCAGAAGAGGTAGGCATTGGTGGTTACGTTCTGTGAGTATTTGGAAATGAGGCGCCCCAAACTTGGTACGGTAACTGGAAGACCGATACCAAAGTAGGATAGGAAGGCTTCATAGGAGATGTAAGCAGGCAAACTCTGAGAGGCCTGGGTTACGATAACAGAAACCAACTGTGGCAAGAGGTTTTTCACAACCAACTTGTAGGTCGGAGTTCCCAGGGTTCGGCTGGCCAAGTTGTACTCCAAATCGCGGTAACGCATGATATGGATACGGATGGTGTAGGCCACCCCGATCCAACCGGTCAAACAGAAGGCCAAGATCAAATTCCAGAAACCGGCACCCAGGGCATAGGACATGACGATAAAAATGAGGAGGGATGGGATATTCGAAATCACATTGTAGACTTCCATCATAATCTTGTCAAAGGTTTTGGATACACCCCAGATTCCACCGACGATAATGCCTAAACCAAGGTTGATGACGGTCGCAATCAGGGAGATAATAATCGAATTTCTAGCTCCATACCAGACACCATCAAAGAGGGACTGGCCATTGGCATCTGTTCCAAACCAGTATTCTGCATTGGGCCAGATGTAGCGGGCGCTAAAGTCATTGATTTTACTTACGTCATTAAAGTCGTAATTGGAAAAGAGGGGATAGATGAAACTCATGAGCACGATGGCAATCAATACGATGAGCATCCAAATGGTTGATTTTTTCTTCAAAAACTGACGAAAAACCGAGTTCCAATAAGAATATGCTGGACTGTCAATGGCTTCAGAGGCAAAATCATCACGTTTGACAAACTGAAACTTACTTTTATCAATAGCAGACATTATTTACCTCCTTTCGTGTCTAGTTTAATCCGTGGGTCAACCAAGGTCATGAGCAAATCTCCAACAAGGAGGGCTGCAATGGAGAGACCTGCAAAGATAAAGGATAAGGCAACGACCATATTGTTATTGCTGACATTAACGGAATCAATCAACATCTTGCCCATACCTGGAAAGGCAAAGACTGACTCAGTCAGGGTCGCCCCTACAATCACCCCTACAATCGATAGGGGAATGCTGTTTACCACAGGAACCATTGCATTTCTAAACATGTGGTTTCGAGATATTTCAGACTCGGACAAGCCCTTGGCTCTAGCAAATCGAACAAAATCGCTGGTCTGCAAATCGATAAAATAGCGTCGAATCCAGATTGCTGTCAATGGGAAGCTCAACAATCCAAGCAGAAGACCTGGGAAGAGATAGGACCTTGGATCCGATGCCCCCAAAACGGGGAAGGTATCGGGTAGGTTGAAGAGTTTTCCCAATGCAAAGCGGAAAATATAGATAAAGGCAAGGCTTGGAAGGGCCATCAAGAAACTAAAGGTCGCAGTCATCCCCACGTCAAGGGGCTTGTTTTTATAGCGGGCCATCAGGATGCCCAGTGGCAAGCCCAAAAGGTAGGAGATGGCTACACCAATGAGACCGATGATGGAGGAATTGACCAGCATGGATGGGTCTTGGTAACGGGTCTTGGTAGCCGTGTAGGCATCCCCTTCACCAAAATTGGCAATGTCCTGCTTGTCCGCAGAGGCTGGTGACTTATAGGTTCGGCTGTATATATTGATGGAGGACTTCTTGGTCACACCCGTAGGGAAGGTGACATCTGTACTCAAGGCCTTGCCCTGTCCCTGGGTCAAAACCTCAAGAACTGGGATGTTGGCATAGGTTGGGTAAGAGAGTCCCATATCCAGATTCACAAAATTCTGGTGAATAAATGGAAATTGGCCATTAAAGTAGAGAAGGTACTTGTGTTTGGTACCCGAACCAACCAGGGACCAGCCAATGGATGGGTCGTTTTCAAAACGCAGATAGCGCTCTAGGTCGGGATTGGCTTCATCCTGAATGCGATTTGGGTGATCAAATTGAAGCAGGTTGCCATAGAACTCAAAAACCCGCTGGTAGATTGGAATCTCCCGAGTGGCATAGAAATACTGACTTCCTTCAAACTGGTGTAGAACCCAGTCATTGCCCAAATTCACAACATAGTCTTCATAGATTTTTTTATTGGCTTTTGTCGGTTCGATGGTCACACTGCTATCCACTTCCGAAGCAGCTTCCAGAAGTTCCTTGGAGGTTAGATAATCAATGTAGCCCATTTTTTCATAGACCGTGTTGACATAGTCTGCCTTGCTATCTGGATCCTTTGCCATTTTGGTGTATGTTGGATCCTTTTCAAAAATCTTCTTCCTAGGTACCATCGTATAAATGATTGTATAAATCAAGGTGGTTACCATAAAAAGAGAGAATAATGAACGCAAGATCCGATTAAAAACATACTTCTTCATTCTAGTCATTCCTCTCAAATTTCAAAAGAACTTTCTCTAAAACTCGTAGAGAAAGTCCTTTTTGAAAAAGTTCTTTAAAAGTCCTTTGTTATTCTACATGGTCAGCAAGCTTCTCTTGTGCTTCTGCATTTGATTTGGCTTTTTCTTCTAACCATTTTTCACGTTTTGCATAGACATCTTCAGCAGCGTTGATTTCAGTTCCAACTTCCATGTACTTGAAGTAGTAAAGTGAACCACCCTTGATACCTACATCAGCTGTTGCTGCTGTGTAAGGCACTACCTTGGATACGCTTGGTGTTCCACCTAATGACATGTAAGGGATAACCAGTGCGCTGTCTGTCAACCAAGCTTGAGCTTCTGCATACTTCTCATACCGTTTAACAACATCTAAGTTTTCAGCAGATGCTTCCTGAAGAAGGGTATTGTAGGTGTCCAAGCCGATGGCCTTGATAGACTCTTCGTTGCTTGCAGATACACCGAGTTTATCAGTGTTCGCACCACCTTCAATGGCGAAGACTTCTAGGTAGGTGGATGGGTCTTGGTAGTCAGCTCCCCATCCTGAGTAAGTGATATCATAGTCGTTTTGCTCAGGCGATTCAGTATAGAAAGCCATGTTAGAGAAGGTATCTTGATCTACCATTTGTAGGTCGATGATGACATTTTCTGTACCAAGGGCTGCTTCGATGGATTGTTTCATAGAAGAACCTTGTTGAACAGACAATTCACTTTCTTGGATAACAGGCACATCCAGATGGATTGGGAATTCGACTCCTTCTGCTGCAAGAGCTGTTTTGGCTTTTTCAAATTCTGCCTTGGCTTTTTCGACATTGTAAAGGCCGTTTTGTGCGTCTGAGAAGTCTACGTCAGCCCACTCATCTCCGTAAGAAACAACTTTTTCGGTTACAAGCTCGCCAAAGGATTTTTCACCAGCACTTACAAAGGTTGGTGGCACCACTAGGTTCCGAAGTGGTCTGTCAGCAGCATCTTCCCCTACGTTTTGAGCCAGATAGTTTTGGCGGTCAAAGGCAAAGGTAAGGGCTTGACGGAAGTCCTTGTTGCGCAAGGCCTTGTAGGTAGAGGTCTTTTGTGCATCAGTTGTCTTAGAGGTGTGGGTATAGTTTGTACGGTTAGTGTTTAAGATGCGGTAGTAAATAGTTGAATCCTGTAAGCTGTAATAGATATTGTCAGCATACTGTTCTTTTACTGAAGCGTAACTAGAAGAGTTTGGATAGACACGGGCCTGGGTATAGGTGCCGTCTGTGAAGCCTTTAATCAAGGATTCAGGATTTTGTCCATCGTAGAAGGTCAACTTGACATTGTCAATCTTAACATTGTCCGCATCCCAATAGTTTTCATTTTTGGTGTACTCAATGGAGGACTTAGAGGTCATGGAGCTGATGAAGAAGGCACCATTGTATAGAATTCCGTCTGGTTCAGCTTTACCAAAGTCTTCACCTTTAGACTCCAAGAACTCTGCATTGACTGGCAACATGATGGACATAGTCAATTTTGAATTCCAATATGGTTCTGGCTTAGCCAGGGTGTATTGGAGAGTGTAATCGTCAATAGCTTTCACACCAACTGTCTCGAAATCAGTTGATTTACCTGTCACGTAGTCATCCAAACCAGCGATAGAGTCTTGGATAATGTAGAGACCTTCTGATTGAGTGTCAACAGCATGCTTGATAGAAGTGACAAAGTCATGGGCTGTTACATCAGCATACTCTTCACCGTCTGCAGTATACCATTTTACGCCCTCACGGATGGTATAGGTATAGGTCAAGCCATCTGCAGATACTTTCCAGTCTTCAGCAAGGGATGGAATCAAGTTTCCATACTGGTCGTTTTCCAGCAATCCGTCAACCATGTTGGTCACGATATCAGATACCTGAGCACGGTTGTAAGCGATGTAATCCAAGGAAGTTGGATCCTCAGTGTAAACATAGGAATAGGTTGTCGCTGTACCAGAGCCACCTCCGGATGAAGCGTTTCCACAAGCTGCTAAAAAGCTAGCAGAGAGTAATGTGACACCAGCGATTGCTGCCAATTTTCTCTTTTGCATAAGGGTCTCCTCTAATAAGTTTGTTTGAATTATTTTCTTAAATAATTCTTAAATAGTTCAAGTTCGATTATATCATTAGATAAAGAGAATGTAAAGGATTTTTAGTATATTTGGAATTTTCTGATAATTATCTTTTTTTCACTTGTCGACCCTGTCCACTGGCATTTATGGTATAATGAGAGGGATTCTATCGCTCTCTTGAAAGGTTTTTTAATGAAAAAAATAGGAAGAATTTGCCTTATATTATTACTTGGACTGACATCCTTGGGCTCAGTGGTGCATGCTGAGGACTTTTCTGTTTCAGCTGAACACGCTATGGCTATTGATGTTACGAGCGGTAAAATTCTCTTTGAGCAAGATGCCGAAACTCCTGTTGCCGTTGGCTCCATCACCACCTTATTGACAGCCTATTTGGTTTACGAAGCCATTGAAGAAGGAACATTATCTCTGGATACGCAGGTCAGCATTGGTGATTATCCATACAGTTTGACAGGGACGGTCGTCAGCAATGTTAGTCTGGAAGCCCGTTCCTATACAGTCCAAGACCTGCTCTCTGCTATGTTGATTACATCCGCCAATAGTCCTGCCATTGCCTTGGCCGAAAAAATCGCCGGAAGTGAGCCTGCCTTTGTGGATATGATGAAGGCCCAATTGACCGAGTGGGGCATTAGCGATGCCAAATTGGTCAATGCAACTGGACTGAAAAATAGCTACCTTGGCGAACAACGTTATCCAGGCTCCAGTGAAGATGAGGAAAACAAACTATCTGCCGCGGATGTGGCCATCATTGCCCGACGCCTCCTCCTTGATTTCCCTCAGGTTTTGGACATCACTTCCCAATATTATTTTAATTTTTACGGGACTACGTATTCCTCTACCAACCAGATGCTGCCGGAAGGGACCTACGGCCGGCCTGGTGTGGATGGTTTAAAGACTGGGGCTAGTGAAACAGCCGGTGTTTCCTTTGTGGCGACCCTTCAGCAGAAAAATATGCGGATTCTAACTGTTGTTTTGTTGGCCAAAGAGGGACAAGACTATCCTGATAATCGTTTTTCAGCCACCAATGAGCTCATCGACTATGTTTTTAACAACTTCTCTCTTACCACTTTGGTGGAAAAGGGCAGCCAATACCAATCTAGTTCAGTGGAGATCTTCAATGGACAGGCAGCAAAGGCCAAGGCAGTCGCCAAAACTGACCTCTACGCTATTATCCGGACTGGCTCAACAGCCACCGTTTCTGCCAAATACACGGACCAACCTACTGTTTTGGATGCCCCTGTTGAGAAGGGTCAGCCCCTGGGTACTTTAACCTTGGTTGACCAGGATTTGATTGGGCGAGGTTACCTCGATCAGCAACCAAGTGTTGAAATGGTTGCAGCCAAAACCATTCCGGCTGCCATTTGGCCTGTTTCCTGGTGGAATCATTTTGTCCGCTATGTCAATGAAAATCTGTAAAACAAAAGACTGAAGGTGGAAATGCCCACTTTCAGTCTTTTTGAATCTTTAGGGTCCCGTCATCTGGCCGCTGGAATCCTGTGCCATCCAATTGGTGCCACCTCGAATACTTGTTTTCAATATCCATGGACAGCTAGCCCTGGTCTCCATCGTAATCAAATGTCATCTTGAAGCCAGTCATATATTGGTCCTCTTTGTCAAAGCCCTTTTCTATTTCTGTTTTCCCGCCATTCTTAGAATCATGAACTCGTCAACTGCAAAGCCCTCACCAAGATGATACATCTAGTGAGGGCTTCCAGTTCGTTTTCATTATTTTGTAGGTGAGGGCTGAGCCATCCTGGATGTCTTCCCAGCTCCCTTTCATAATTGCCGTTAACTATCTCTGTTGGCCCACATTCCGTTCAAGCAAGCGTTCCTAGTGAACTCCTGATTGACGATCCTTTTCTTGCAGAAAAGGACGAGTGTGGAAGGGGGTATCAAAGAAGATCATAAGGTGGAGCGACAGCAGTCGCTCTTTATCTCCAACCTCCTAAGTGAGAGTTCCTGCAGAACTCCTGATTACATATCGTTTTCTTACAGAAAACGACGAGCGTGGAAGGTAATAATTCCCCGAATTATTACCTTAACCCACGCTCCCCTCCAGCTCATAGGCAATGAGTCGGTTGAGTTCGACTGCGTATTCCATTGGGAGTTCTTTGGTGAAGGGTTCGACAAAGCCCATGACGATCATTTCTGTGGCTTCTTGTTCGGAGAGGCCGCGGCTCATGAGGTAGTAGAGTTGTTCTTCGGAGATTTTTGATACCTTGGCTTCGTGTTCTAGGGCCACTTGGGAATTATGGATTTCGTTGAAGGGGATGGTATCGGAGCGGGAAATGTCATCCATCAAGATGGTGTCACACTCAATGTGGCTGATGGATTTTTTAGAATTTTTATTGAAGGTGACCTGGCCACGGTAGTTGACTTCTCCACCGCCTCTGGCAATGGACTTGGATACGATGGAGGAGCTGGTATGGGGGGCGTTGTGAATCATCTTGGCACCTGTATCCTGGTGCTGGCCTTTATTGGCAAAGGCGATGGACAGCATGGTGCCACGCGCTCCTTCTCCTTCCAAATAGACAGCTGGGTACTTCATAGTGGTGTGGGCACCTAGGTTTCCATCAATCCACTCCACCGTCGCATTTTTCTCGGCCCGGGCCCGTTTGGTGACCAGATTATAGACATTGTCTGACCAGTTTTGGATGGTGGTGTAGCGCATATAGGCGCCTTCGTGGGCAATGATTTCAACCACTGCGGCATGAAGACTGGCGGTTGAATAAGTCGGCGCGGTACAGCCTTCCACATAGTGAATGCTGGCTCCTTCATCCACGATAATCAGGGTCCGCTCAAACTGACCTGTTCCTTCATTGTTAATCCGGAAGTAGGTCTGCAAGGGAATGTCACATTTGACCCCTTTTGGCACGTAGATGAAGGTCCCACCTGACCAGACAGCTGAGTTGAGGGCTGCTAGTTTATTGTCTGTTGGGGGAACCAACTTGGCAAAATATTTTTTGAAGAGTTCGGGATGTTCCCGCAGGGCTGAGTCGGTATCGGTAAAGATAATGCCCAGCTTATCGTACTCTTCCTTCATATTGTGGTACACCACTTCTGACTCGTACTGGGCAGCCGCACCGGCCAGGTAAGCCCGCTCGGCTTCTGGAATCCCGATGCGTTCAAAGGTTTCCTTGATTTTGTCTGGTACATCATCCCAGCTTCTGGCAGGTTTTTCAGAGGCCTTTTGGTAGTAAATGATGTCATCAAAATCAAGCTGGGACAAGTCTGCCCCCCAGGTCTGCATGGGCATTTTTTGGAAGGCGGCGTAGGATTTCAGGCGGAAATCCAGCATCCATTCGGGCTCCCCTTTGGCAGCCGACAGCTCACGAATAACTTCTTCACTGAGCCCCTTACCGGTTGAGTAGATGGGCTCCACATCATCATGGAAGCCAAACTGATATTCCCCTAAATCGATGGGGGTTGGCTCTACAATTTCTTCTGACATACGATTCCTTTCATAAGATACAAAGGCCGTCAAATGCACCGTCAAAACAGGAGATTGACAAAGTGTGCTCGCACACAAGGAAATCTATCTTTTTGACACAGCATTTAGGCCGTGTTCAATTCACCAAGATACAAAAAGCGTAAACGACACACAGCAAAACATGCGGTAAGTCAGAAATCTTTGATTTCGTTGACGTACCCACATCAGGATGACTAGGTTTCTCACAGTCCTCTTGGACGAAGAGAAGCCAGACATCTACGACGAAAGGGTGACCATGTATTCCCACACACAAAGACAACTTATCTTTTTGCAAAGTGTCGTAGCCGTGTTCAATTCACCAAGATACAAAGAGCGTAAAAACGAGAAGAAAATAGGGGACCAACGAAATGTGTTTACACATGAGAGGGGCCATCTTTTTCACGACGTTTTTAGCTCGTGTTCATTTCACAAGATGAGGCTGGGCTCAAGTCCATTCTCTTTATTAGAGTTCGTTAAAACATCTTGACGCAGTGGTTGATTGGCAGATTTGTTCGTGTTCTACACTCCAAATCTGACCTAATCAACTGTGCGGGGGTGGGAAGACGAACTCTTTTTCAACTTGTCGAGTTCTTTCCCACTCCCTATCATTCTATTTCATTTTCTTTCATGGGCTAGCTCACTGCGCTCGATAGCCTTTTCCAGGGCCTTCCAAGAGAGGGTGGCGCACTTGATGCGTTGGGGAAACTTGGCCACACCCGCTAAGAGGGCGGCTTCCCCCAGCCTTTCTTGCACATCTTCTTGCTGGCCTTGCACCATCCTGGAAAACATTTCCGCCAGCTCCAAGGCCTGGTCCTTGGTTTTCCCGAGGACAGCATCGGTCATCATGGAGGCGGAGGCAGTAGATATGGTGCAGCCTGCTCCGTCGAAGGCGATATCTGCAATCTTGCCGTCTGCATCAATGCGGAGCGAGAGCTCAATCACATCTCCGCAGGTGGGGTTGTGCAGCTCAAGAACCTCGGCATCAGCTACCTTTCCCCGGTGATGGGGATGCTTGGAGTGGTCTGAAACCACCGCCATGTAGAGGGAGTCTAGTTTAGAGAGTGCCATTGAAAAACTCCTTTGTCTTGAGGAGGGCTTCGACCAGCTTGTCACAATCTGCCTTGGTATTGTAGATGTATAGACTGGCCCGGGCAGTGGCGGTCGCACCCAGATGGTGAATGAGGGGTTGGGCACAATGGTGGCCTGCTCGAACAGCCACCCCTTCGTAGTCCAGGGCGGTGGCCAGATCGTGGGGGTGCAAATCATCCAAGTTAAAGGAAATGACCCCTGTTCGCTTGGCCAAATCCTGGCTGCCATAGATGGTCAAGCCTGGGATAGCCTGCAATTTTGGAAACAGATAGCGGACTAGGTCCAGTTCATGAGTCTGCACCCTGTCCATACCGATTTGAGTGAGGTAAGTAATGGCCGCACCCAGGCCGATAACGCCTGCGATATTGGGGGTTCCAGCCTCGAATTTCCAGGGTAATTCCTTCCAGCTGGCTGATTGTTCACGGACGAAATCAATCATTTCTCCCCCGTATTCGACCGGAGACATGATGTCGAGCAATTCCTCCTTACCATAGAGAACTCCGATGCCTGTTGGCCCCAGCATTTTGTGGCCGGAAAAGGCAAAGAAATCCACATCCAGGTCCTGGACATCGATGGCCATATGGGGGGTTGACTGGGCCCCATCCACCACCAAATAGGCTCCAACAGCATGGACCATTTGGGCGATTTCCTTGATGGGATTGACAACCCCCAGTACATTGGATACATGGGCCAGGGAAACAAAACGGGTCCGGGCACTGAGCAGGTCTTGCAAACCGGCCACATCCAACTCCCCATCTTTCAGGTAAACATAGTCCAGTTTGGCTCCTGTTTTTCGGCAGGCCTCCTGCCAAGGAATGATATTGGAATGGTGTTCCAGGATGGAAATGATGACCTGATCTCCTGGCTGGAGGATTTCTTGCGCAAAATGAGCTACCCAGTTAAGACCGGTCGTGGTTCCCCGTGTAAAGAGAATTTCCCTGCTTGAGTTGGCATGGATAAAGTCGGCCACCTGCTGACGCACCGCCTCGTAAGATGCGGTTGCCCGTTCAGCCAGGGTATGGACCCCTCTGTGAACATTGGCATTGTCGGTCTTATAATAGTTTTCCAGGGCCTGCAAGACTTGGATAGGTTTTTGGGTGGTGGCTGCATTGTCCAAATAAACCAGGGGTTCGTCATTGACAAGCTGATCTAAAATGGGAAAATCCTGGCGCAGCTTTTGACTATCAATCTTTGTCATAATCTCTCTTTGTTAATGTGTCTTCGATAACTTGGATCATTTCGTCGCGAACTTCCTTGACTGGGATTTCTGTGATGACAGAGCCCAAAAAACCGCGGATGACTAAGCGTTCAGCCGTTGCTCGGTCCAGGCCGCGGCTCATCAGGTAGTACATATCCTCTGGATCCACTTGGCCGATGGAGGCTGCGTGGCCAGCTGTGACTTCATTTTCATCAATGAGCAAAATGGGATTGGCATCGGATCTAGCCTTGTCTGACAACATGAGGACTCGGCTTTCCTGCTGGGCATCTGCCCCCTTGGCTCCGCGAATGATGTGGCCGATTCCATTAAAGGTCAGGGTTCCGCGTTCCAGGATAACCCCGTGTTGGAGGATGTGGCCAACGGAATGGGGGCCATAGTTGGTCACTCGGCTATCAATGCCCTGTACCTGGCGGCCACTGGATAGGGCCACAACCTTCAGATTGGCATGACTGCCTGTCCCCATCAAATCACTGTCAAAATCGGCCACAACATTGCCTTGGTTCATGATGCCCAAGGCCCAGTCAATGCTGGCATCATTAGCTAAACGGCCACGGCGATTCATGAAAGTAGTCACGTGCTTGCCCAGACGGTCGATGGCAGAGAACTTAACCTGACTACCTGCCAAGGCCTGCACTTCAACAGTGATGTTGGCTGAGGTTTCTAGCCCACCTTCGCCAAAACTTTCAAAGCGCTCCAAATAGTTAACCTGACTGTTTTTGCCAGCGATGATGAGTACTCGTTTGTTGAAGGGGGCAGAGCTGTTTGCATCTTGATAGTAGATCCCTTCAACAGGTTGGTCTACGATGACATTGTCTGGGATGTAGAGGACAGCGGTGGCATTGAAGTAGGCTGCATTGTAGGCAGTCATTTTATCTTCGTCATACTTGATGACGGTTCCAAAATGCTTCTCAATCACATCTGGAATCAGCTCCAAGGCCGAGTAAAGGTCTGTAAAGACCACTCCTTGCTCCACCAAGTCAACTGGCAACTGTTCCAAAACGGTCTGGCTGCCAACTTGAACCAATTTGGGATTGACATCAAGGGCAGTAAAATCGGGTACGGTAGCTGGAGCGTCATTTTCAGCCAAGCTGCCATCCCCCAAATTCCAGCGGTGGAATTTAACCCGTTCGATGGTTGGCAATTCCAGGCGGTCGATTTGATCAAAGGCGGCCTGACGCAAGTCTGCCAACCAGGCTGGTTCCGCATGGGCTAAGGAAAAATCTTGAATCTGTTCTTTGGTCATTTTTTCTCTCTTTCTATACAGTAAAAGTTGTCCAATGACAAAGATTAGGCTTCTTCTGGTTCTGAATAATCAATGCCCAGTTCAGCCGCCAGATGGATGTATCCTTCTTTTTCCAAACGAACCGCCAATTCAGGTCCGCCAGAAGCCACAACACGGCCCTCCATCATGACATGGACCACATCAGGTGTGATGTAGTTGAGAAGGCGCTGGTAGTGGGTAATAATCATGGCACCAAAAGCTTGGCCGCGCATGGCATTGATGCCTTTTGATACCACTTTGAGGGCATCGATGTCCAAACCAGAATCGATTTCATCCAGGATAGCAAAGGTTGGCTCAATCATGAGCAGTTGGAGGATTTCATTGCGCTTCTTCTCACCGCCTGAGAATCCTTCATTGAGGTAGCGCTCGGCCATTTCTTCCTTCATGTTGAGAAGGGCCATCTTTTCATCCAGCTTTTTGATAAAGGGCAGGACAGCGATTTTCTCATCCTCTTCCTTACCAGCATTCATGGCTGCCCGCAGAAACTCGGCATTGGTGATTCCTGGGATTTCAGATGGGTACTGCATGGCCAAAAAGAGCCCCATTCTTGCCCGCTCATCCACTTCTAATTCCAAGATGTTGACCCCATCAAAGAGGATTTCCCCCTTGGTCACTTCATAGCTTGGATTGCCCATGATGGCAGCTGAAAGGGTTGATTTCCCTGTTCCGTTTGGTCCCATGATGGCAGCAATTTGACCTGTTTGAAGGGTCAAATTCACACCCTTTAGGATTTCTTTTCCTTCGATTTCAACATGCAAATCTTTGATTTCTAATACTGACATGGTCTACTCCTCAAATGTGATACAATAGCCATTTTCTGGCCATGTTCGGTTTTTATTGATGCTTGTTATTATACCAAAAATACGGTCTTTTTTCTTTAATAAGGTCTTAAGAAAAGCATTTCTCTCCATCAGAAAAAGAGCTGAGACAGCTCTTCCTTGATTTATTTTGACCGGCGTGATTTCCATTTTTCAATGGCTTCCTGACGGTAGCTACTATTGCCGATGAAGCGTAACGTATTGAGCAAAGGGGTCCGGTTTTCCCCAAAGATGCCAACCATCTCACTAAGAATCAACACTCCTAACAGGAGGAAGACCATGAGAAGGACACCACCCAGACGGCTGGAAACGTTGAGCAGGAGGGAGGTGAGGGAGAAAATAAAGGAGATGGCATAGATGACCAAGACCGTTCCTCGATGGGTCAAGCCCATAGATAGGAGGCGGTGATGGAGATGCATGCGGTCAGCCTCGTAAAATTTCTTACCCGAGAGGTGACGACGGATAATCGCCACGACCGTATCAGTAATCGGAACCCCTAAAATAATCATGGGTGTCACCACGGCAACAGCTGTGGAATTTTTCAAGCCCTGCAGGGACAAGACCCCAATCATAAAACCGATAAAAAGGGCACCGGTATCTCCTAGATAGATGATGGCCGGATGATAATTGTAGGGCAAGAACCCTGCAATTGAAACCACCAAAATAAAGATGGTCAATGGCAGAAAAATATTACTGTCGTGCAAGAAAAAGTAGGAGACGATCCCCATGGTCGTCAAGGAAATAATGGAGACCCCTGACACCAGACCATCCAGACCATCAATGAGATTGACCGCATTGGTGATGGCCACAATCCACAAAACTGTCAAAAAGAAAGATACCCAGCTTGGGAAATGGATCAAAGGCCCCCCAAAAGGAATCTTGAAATCATCAAAACGAAAATCAGTCCAAAGCCAGATAATGGTGGCGGCTATCAAGATACCACTCAACTTAGGGAGAGGTTTCAGTTCTTTCACATCATCAATCAGCCCCGTCACAATAATGATACCGCCCGCCACAACAAGGGGAAAGACATAATGGATGTAGACTCCATCCACATTGAGATGCTTGATGATACCTGGCAGAAAACCCAGTACCGATACCGCAAAGGCGATAAAGACAGCCAACCCGCCCGCTGTTGGCATAGGAACCTTGTTGATGCGACGAGCATTGGGATTATCTACTGCTCCAATTTTAAAGGATAGAAAGCGAACGAGTGGAGTTGCCACCGCTGATAAAACCAGAGTTGAGATAAGGACGATGATGTATTGCAGGGCAAATGGAATCATGTCAACTGAACCTTTCTCAACTCCTCCAGAGCATCTGATGACAATAGGAGTTTCCCATGTTCCTGAAGAACCGGACGGCTCATAGCTGTATCATCTGCATGTTCCAGCATCCGAGAAAGGAGATAATCTGGATACTGTTTAGACCGACTCTCAACATTGATGAGGACAGTCATGTAATAGTGAGAGTCCATCTTATAGAGTTCTGAGGTATCCACTTGAAAATCAATGGTTTGAGCAAAGCGAACAGCCTGGCCCAAATCCTTGAAATCAAGAATATAGTAGATGTATTTTTGGTCTTCATCCAGTGCCTCTTCTAGTTCCTCCACCTTCTCCAGATGACGAACAGCCGCTTTATCACCTAGACCAACACTCTTATCACGTGTCGCCTTTTCCAAGGTTTTCAAAAACTCGTCAGGTGTCATCTGTGACAGTTCCTCTATGTTGGCCAAGTCTGCAAATTCTTCAAAGTCTATATTGCGATCAATGTCTGACTTGGTCACAAAAATATCAATTTTATCAGGCTTTGGAGTCACTCGAAAGCTCAACATACCACTTTCTCTGAAGGTCATCGGCAATTCCAACTCTTCCAAAACCGCATAGAAAAAGTCCTCTGTCTTCTCCTGCGGAATCAGAAAATCAGATAATTCCATTCCTCTTTCTTCCAGATCTTCCATCTTTATAGTGATTTTCAACGTTGAATCACTAATTTGTTTCATCTTCATAGTTGTACCTCATGCGTTTGTCTACTCATTATACAGGAAAAGGTCCTTTTTTACAAAGGAAAAGCCGGACAAGCCGGCAAGTATATGGTTAACGAACGAACCATTTGACCGCTGAATAAACAATCAAAAGGGTTCCCAATCCGATACGGTATTTTCCAAAAATTGTAAAGTCATGTTTTTTCACATAATCGGTCAAGAAACGGATGGCATAGAGACTGACCACAAAAGCCGTTACACTGGCCAAGAGAAGCAAGATGGCCTGATTGAGACTAAGAACATTACCTTCCAAGAAAAACTTCACTGCCTTCAAACCACTGTATCCAAACATAGTTGGAATCGCCAAAAAGAAAGTAAAATCCGCAGCTACCGAGCGACTGGTCCCTAGAATGATAGCCCCCAAGATGGTCGCCCCTGAGCGACTGGTTCCAGGGATAATGGCCAAGACCTGGAAGAGACCAATCAAAAAAGCAATCTTGTAGGGCATGCGAGCTAGGCTGATCACTTGAGGCTCCATAGTTGCATTCCGCTTTTCAATCCAAATAAAGGCAAAACCATATACAATCAGGGCAATGGCGATGGGAAACATAAAGTTGAAATGTGCCTCGAACCAGCTATCAAAGGGCAGGGCAACCAAAATGGATGGAATGCAGGCAATGGCCACTTTTAACCAAAGCTGCCAGGTCAAACGGACTTCCTGCTTTGTTTTTCCAGGTTGGAAGGGATTCAAACGTTCAAAGTATAGAACAATAACCGCTAATATTGCCCCCAGCTGAATAACAATATTGAACATCTCCATAAAACTTTTTTCTTGGTTCAGTTTGACAAATTCCTGGACCAAAATCAAGTGACCTGTACTGGAAATCGGCAACCATTCGGTTACCCCTTCAACAATACCAAAAAAGATGGCTTTTAAGATTTCTACAAACATGCATCACCCTCGCTTTCACCGTATCATTATACCATATATTCGCTTTTTAAAGAGAAAAAAATACATCCATTGGAAATTTGTCAGAATTTTGTTACAATGTAACAAATACAATTAAATAGGAGAATTTATGAAACAGAAATTTAGCCTGCTCATCCTGCTTTTCCTGGCCCTTGTTGCGACCGGATATAGCGTAAAAGCAGACAACTATCTTCGTGTCGGGATGGAGGCAGCCTATGCTCCCTTTAACTGGACCCAGGACGACGACTCGAATGGGGCCGTTCCCATCGAAGGAACCAACCAGTATGCCAATGGTTATGATGTCCAGATTGCCAAAAAAATTGCGGAAGCCATGGGCAAGGAACCCCTGGTTGTCAAAACGTCCTGGACAGGCTTGATTCCAGCTTTGACCTCCGGAAAAATTGACATGATTGCTGCTGGCATGAGCCCGACGGAAGAACGAAAACTAGAAATTGCCTTTTCCAATGCCTACTACACCAGTGAGCCGGTCCTAGTCGTATCGCGAGATGGCGACTTTGCCAAAGCCAAAAGCCTAGAAGATTTTGCTGGAGCAAAAATCACGGCCCAGCAGGGAGTCTGGCATGTCAACTTGCTGCCACAATTGGTCGGGGCAGACCCTCAAACACCCATGGGGGACTTCTCACAGATGCGCCAAGCCCTGGCTTCTGGTATCATTGACGCCTACATTTCAGAGCGACCTGAAGCTTTGACCGCTGAAAGTGCCAATTCTAAGTTCCTTATGGTGACGCCAAATCCTGGCTTTGAAGTAGCCGAATCCGATGCAGCCATCGCTGTTGGTCTGCGCAAGGACGATATTGAAACCCTGGTCCAAGTCAACGCAGTCCTAGATACCATTTCTGAAGAAGACCGTGTTGCTCTCATGGATAAGATGATCGAAATCCAGCCCGCAGACAACAGTACAGACGGAGCTGAGCCAAGCTTCTTCCAACAAGTTATCACCATCCTAACCAAGAACTGGAAGCAATTTCTACGCGGAACAGGTATCACTCTCCTTATTTCCATGGTCGGAACCATCAGTGGACTCATTATCGGTCTCCTTATCGGGGTCTACCGCACTGCACCAACTGCAGCCAACAAGGGACTGGCCATCTTACAAAAGATGTTTGGTTGGTTGCTCAGCGCCTACATTGAAATCTTCCGTGGCACTCCGATGATTGTTCAATCCATGGTCATCTACTATGGAACAGCCCAAGCTTTTGGAATTTCGCTGGACCGTACCCTGGCTGCCATCTTTATCGTGTCTATCAACACCGGCGCCTATATGAGTGAAATCGTCCGCGGTGGTATTTTCGCTGTGGACAAGGGCCAATTCGAAGCGGCGACTGCCCTCGGATTTACCCACGGCCAAACCATGCGCAAGATTGTCTTGCCACAGGTTATCCGCAATATTCTCCCAGCTACTGGTAATGAATTTGTCATCAACATCAAGGACACCTCGGTATTGAATGTGATCTCCGTTGTCGAGCTTTATTTCTCAGGAAATACCGTTGCCACCCAAACTTATCAATACTTCCAAACCTTCACTATTATCGCTGTCATCTACTTCGTACTCACCTTTACCGTGACCCGCATCCTCCGCTATGTGGAAAAACGTTTTGATGCCGATACCTACACCACTGGTGCCAATCAAATGCAAACGGAGGTCCTCAACTAATGTCACAAGTGATTTTAGAAATCAACCATTTGAAAAAATCTTTTGGCGCCAACCAGGTTCTAAAAGATATCTCACTAACTGTTCATAAAGGAGAAGTTATTTCCATTATCGGGTCTTCCGGCTCTGGAAAATCTACCTTCCTGCGATCCATTAACCTGCTGGAAGAACCAACAGGCGGCGAAATCCTCTTCCATGGACAGAATGTCTTGGAAAAAGGCTATGATTTGACCACCTACCGGGAAAAACTGGGTATGGTTTTCCAATCCTTCAATCTTTTTGAAAACCTCAATGTCCTGGAAAATGCTATTGTTGCCCAAACTACCGTCCTCAAACGCTCCCGTACAGAAGCCGAAGCCATTGCCAAAGAAAACCTCAACAAGGTTGGCATGACCGAGCAATACTGGACTGCCAAACCAAAGCAACTCTCTGGTGGACAAAAACAACGGGTGGCCATCGCCAGAGCCCTCTCTGTCAACCCAGAAGCCATGCTCTTTGATGAACCCACTTCCGCCCTTGACCCAGAGATGGTTGGCGAAGTTCTGAAAACCATGAAAGAATTGGCCGAGACGGGCTTAACCATGTTGATTGTGACCCACGAAATGGAGTTTGCCAAGGAAGTTTCCGACCGCGTCATCTTTATGGACCAAGGCGTTATCGCCGAACAAGGAACTCCCCAAGAAATCTTTGAACATCCAAAAGAAGAACGGACCAAAACCTTCCTTCAACGCTTTTTGAAATAATAACTAAAAAAGAGCTTACCAACTCGAGTTGGCAAGCTCTTTTTAGACCTATCGTCCCTTATTGTGTAGGCCATTGGGTTAAACGTTCCAATAAAACCTTCTGGTAATCTTCTGTTGCCACCTTGTTTGATTTCTCACCGCCACCCAAAGCAAGATCTCCATAAGGGCTTCCCAAACAACTATTTCCAACAAAAACATGGCCAGCTTTTCCATAACTATGGACTTCTGTACGATCCTCTGAGTTTTGTATGAAATCTGCGCATCTATCATCCATTCAAATAAGAAACGACAGTAGTCGAAAAATCTAGCATTTATTGTGCTGATATATAGTAGTTTTTTCCTTTGTAAGTCTAAGTGGATGAAAAGTTTTGATGATCCAATCCATTATAATTCTTAACATTTGGAGCTACTAGAATGATATTTCCATAACGGCAAAAAAATAAAACGCAACTCTCTTGAGTCGCGTTTATTGGTGAAATTTATACGATTAGCCTTCGTACTTCTTATGATTTTTATCATAAAAATCAATCAGACCTAAAGCAGTCGCAAAGGAGATATTGTCAATCTTTGCTCTACC
>RRZT011947344.1_pt1 | contig 21591 bp, 21 predicted proteins | sample 2165551 | NCBI WGS metagenome assembly RRZT01 (sample SAMN10456910, study PRJNA506462) | wastewater metagenome | biome: wastewater; feature: sludge; material: wastewater sludge; isolation source: wastewater sludge with Escherichia coli K12::gfp cells carrying plasmid... | place: USA: Moscow, Idaho... | reverse complement strand
TTTTTTAGACCATTGTCTGGATTTAAGTCCAATTTGTTCAAAATATTATCGATTGAATCATTCATATTTTATATGATGAAAATGAAGAATTAAAAAGTCAAATACAATTAAATTAAAATAAAGTTAAAACTTGAGTAAAAGATCTTGATGCGTACCCTTGAACAAATAGGGGTACAGCAATGATTGAAGTGAAGTGTCAATTTAAAGAAATGGTGGATCCTTCGACTTTGGTTCCACATCCACGCAATCCGAATAAGCATCCAACCCATCAAATCGGACTGCTTTCCAAGTTAATAAAACACCAGGGTTGGCGTCATCCAATCATTGTAAGCAAGCAATCGGGATTCATCGTAGCAGGGCATGGTAGACTTGAATCTGCCTTAAAATTAAAAGCCGAACTTGTGCCAGTAGACTATCAAGATTTTGCAAGTGAAGCCGAAGAATATCAATTCATGGTCTCTGACAACACAATCCAAGAATTGGCAGAACTCGACCTTGCAATGGTCAGTCAAGACGTTTTGGACTTCGGTCCTGATTTTGATCTTGAAATGCTGGCTTTGCCTGATTTTAAAATAGATTTGAATGGAAAAGACATTGAAATAAAAGAAAAAGAATTAGACGAAAACATAATGACAGATAAGGAATGCCCTAGCTGTGGATATAAATGGTGAGCCGACAGTAATTTCGACTTTCTGTGGCACTGGGGGAAGTTCATTAGGTTACAAGTGGGCTGGATTTCGCGAACTTTTAGCAGTCGATTTTGATGATCATGCAGTCGAGTGTTTCAAAGCAAACTTCCCAAATGTTCCCGTTTGGCACCGATCAGTTACCGAGATTTCTGGAAAAGAAATCATGGATTTTTGCAAAATCAAGTGGGGGGATCTCGACGTTTTAGACGGATCTCCGCCATGCCAAGGATTTTCAACTGCGGGGAAACGACAAGTCAGCGATCCAAGAAATGATCTGTTTATGCATTATTGTCGGCTAATAGATGAGCTAGGCCCTAAAGTTTTCGTAATGGAAAACGTGACTGGCATGGTTAAAGGTACTTTTAAAGGAAAGTTTATTGAGATAATGCAGACACTTAAAGGAATGAATTATGATGTCAAATGCAAGCAAATGAACTCTATGTATTATGGGGTCCCTCAATCGAGAGAAAGGCTGATTTTTATAGGCGTAAGGAAGGATTTGGAGAAAATTCCAGTTTATCCTAAAGCTTCGAAAGAAATCATTAGCGTGAAACGTGCTCTTAAGAATGTCCAAAACAAGCATTTTTGTGAAACAGACTACAAAAAATATAAACGGAAACAATTTGTTCTGTATGACTTGATTCGAAAAATAAAGCCAGGCGAAAACGCAAGTAAATATATCCATGGTGGTTTTGGTATTATAAGGCTAGACTGGAATAAGCCAAGCCCAACAATTACAAAGACATTCCTTAGTTCTAGTGTAAATTTCATTCATCCAATTGAACATAGAAATATAACTATTCAAGAGGCTTTAGTTTTATCTTCATTTCCTAATGAATGGGTTATGAGTGGGACCTTTCAAGACCAATGGGCACGAATAGGGAACGCAGTAATGCCTAAATTTATGCAAGCGATCGCCGAAACTATAAAAACAGAAATCCTATGTATTGAAGGCGAAATAAAACAATGAGTAAAGCTCGAAAGACAAAACAAAAGAAACCGCGAGTTAATATTGATATTATTCAACTTAAAGCCCTTTGCAGAATGAAACCAACACAAAGCGATTGTGCTGCATTTTTCAAATGTTCATTGGACACAATCGAAAGATTTATTAGAAAAGAAACTGGACTAACTTATGCGGAGTTTAGGGATCAAAGCATGGTTCATACTAGATTTGACTTAATAAGAAAAGCCATCAAGCGATCAGATGTCAGTGATACAATGCTAATTTTTAGTTTGAAAAATTTGTGTGATTGGAGCGACAAACTTAAAACAGAAAACGAGCATTTAATTGCTCCGATTGAATCTCAGGATGATGAAACGCTTGAGGCAAGATTGAAAGTATTAGAAGAAAAACGAAATAAAACAAAACTATTGAGATGAATATATCCGAAAAGCTCGAATATTTGCGAATTCTTGAAGAACTTGAACGCAGAAATAAGTATCGATTGATTGACAGTTATTATCCAGACAAAGGACCTTTAAGGCGAGAGCTATACAAAAAGCATCTTGAGTTTTTTTCTGCTGGGAAATTGCATCAAGAACGAGCTGCCATTGCGGGCAATCGCTGTGGAAAAACTATTTTGAGTGCTTATGAAACGACATTGCATTTGACTGGTGTCTATCCTCATTGGTGGGACGGTAGGCGTTTTGATTGCCCAGTAGATTGGTGGGCCGCTGGAAACACTTCCGAAACGACTAGAGATATTCTACAGCTTGAACTTCTTGGGACCTTCGGGAATTTTGGGACTGGAATGATCCCAGAAGCTAACATAATTGGCGAACCATCAAGAAAAAGAGGAATTTCTAATGCTATTGATACCGTGAACGTCAAACACGTTTCGGGCGGAATTAGCACTTTAGGTTTTAAGTCTTACGACCAAGGCAGAGAAAGGTTTCAAGGTACTGCTAAACATGGAATTAGTTTAGATGAAGAACCTGACTCCTCTATTTATTTTGAATGTTTAACAAGATTAATGACGACTAATGGGCTGATGATCTGTACGTTTACGCCATTGATGGGATTATCAGACATCGTTCTGAGATATTTGCCAAATTTTGTAAATCCTAACGAGTAAAGGATTGATTAGTTTTGAAAAAAAGCGATTGCAACCAAATAAAAACAGCTTTGAAATTTGATCACAAAAATGGATTGTTCTACTGGAGAAAAAAACAAGTGAATTGTATTCAAGATAAAACATGGAATACAAAGTATTCAGGAAAAAACACCGGATACGTTAGAAAAAATGGATATTTATCTTTAATTGTTGGTGGAAAGGAATATTCTGCGGGGAGGTTAGCTTGGCTACTTCACTACGGCATTTGGCCTGATGGCGAAATTGACCATATCAACGGAAATCGGATTGATAATAGAATTTTTAATTTGAGAATAGTAACTCGATCCGAAAACGCAATTAACAAAAAAAATCTTCAATCAAACAATACGACTGGTTTTAAAGGAGTATGGAAAAGAAAAAACGTAGATACATGGTGCGCAGAAATATGCAAAGACCTGAAGCGAATGAAGTTAGGATCATTTGAAAGTCCGGAAGAAGCCTATTTGATGTATTTAATGGCAGCCCAAATTTTTCATAGGAAATATGCGTCACCATGAGTTTATATTGCGTTACTATGGGATGGTCCGACGTCCCGCACTTATCCGAAAAGCAAAAAGAAGAAATGCTAGCCTCGCTTCCGCCGTACCAAAGAGATGCAAGATCGAAAGGCATCCCTCAACTTGGATCGGGTGCTATCTATCCAGTCCCAGAATCAGATATTGTTGTTCCAGACTTCCCATTGCCTAAACATTGGCCTAGAGGTTACTCGCTAGACGTTGGTTGGAATAGAACAAGTGCAGGATTTCATGCCTATGACCGAGAAAATGACGTAATCTATCGCTATAGCGAACACTATAGAGGACAAGCTGAGCCATCGATCCATGCTGAAGCTATTAAGTCTCGAGGTACTTGGTTGAAAGGTGTTTGTGATCCTGCAGCGAGAGGGAGAAGCCAGGCAGACGGCCAACAATTGCTCCAGACCTATATTGACCTAGGCCTTGATTTGGACGTGGCATTCAATGGAGTTGAGTCAGGTATTTATGAAATGTGGCAGAGACTTTCAACTGGTAGGTACAAGGTTTTTGCAAGCTGTACGAATTGGATCTCTGAATATCGGATCTATAGACGAGATGAGAAAGGTCGAGTCGTGAAAGGCAATGATCATGCTCAGGATGACGCACGGTATTATGTGATGAGTGGACTTGATAGGTTAACGCTTGAACCTCAACCAGAAAATCAAGAAAGAAAATTTGTGCAGCACGGATTCCATTCGGACGGATGGATGACATAGATAAAACTAAATTAAACATTTATTTAAAATTGATTTTATTAAAATAAAGTCAATCATGGTCATAATGAAAGACCAATCAGAGAAATCAGAGAAAACAGAAAACCAAAAAGCAGACAAGAAGTCATCAAAAAAACGTGCTGAGGACATTATTGCGACCGCCAAAAAGCGTTTTTCGATGGCGGAAGCGGCGGAAGCTGATATTAGGCGCGATGCATACAATGATTTGACGTTTCGATCCGGTGAGCAATGGCCTGATGATGTTAGGGCAGAAAGATCGGCTGATCAGAGGCCTTGCTTGACGATCAATCGCATCCCTCAGTTTGTTCGGCAAGTCACTAATGATCAAAGACAAAATCGACCTGCTATAAAAATTCATCCAGTTGATGATGAGGCAGATGTCGAAACGGCAAAAATTTACCAAGGTTTGATCAAGCATATTGAAAGCAATTCGAATGCTGATACTGCCTATGACACAGCCTTTGAAGGTGCAGCAGTCAAGGGTTTTGGATATTTCTATATCACAACTGATTGGGTGGATCCGCACTCGTTTGATCAAGAAATATTAGTCAAACGTATTCGTAATTCATTCACGGTTTACATAGATCCTGCGTCGAAAGAAATTGACGGCTCTGACATGAATTGGGGTTTTATTTTTGAAAACATTTTGAAAGATGATTTCAAAGCAGAATATCCCGAGTCAGAGTTATGCAGTTTGGATGGCTGGTCCTCAATTGGCGATGACCAACAAGATTGGATTGATGACGAAACAATTCGTGTGGCTCAATATTGGTATCGCGACTATAAATCTGTTAAAATTGTTTTGCTAAGCAATGGCGTGACAATTGAGAAATCTGATATTGACGAATTGTACCCCGATGGCTTGCCGGACGAATTAAAAATTGTAACTGAGAGAGAATCAAAAGTTCCCTATATCAAATGCTGCACAATCAATGGAGTCGAGATCCTCGAAGAAATTGATTGGCCAGGCAAATACATCCCAATCGTACCTGTTTTCGGTGATGAATTGGACATCGATGGAAAACGAATTCTTGAGGGCATTGTTCGCCATGCGAAAGATCCTCAACGAATGCTCAACTATTGGAAAAGTACTGAGACTGAAACAATAGCTCTGGCACCGAGAGCGCCTTTCATTGTAGCTGAAGGCCAAATCCCGAAAGAATATGAATACATTTGGAAAACTGCCAATCGAAAAAATCATGCTTATTTGCCCTATAAGCCCACAAGTATTTCAGGCCAGCCCGTGGCACCTCCTCAAAGGAATTCTTTTGAACCTGCCGTCGCTGCAATAACCAATGCGACAATGCAAGCCGCGGATGATTTGAAATCAACCACTGGCATTTATGACGCTTCACTCGGTGGTCGCTCAAACGAAACTTCTGGCATTGCTATTCAAAGACGAAACATGCAATCGCAGACAAGCAATTTTCATTTGATTGATAATTTAAATAGGTCGATCAAACATGCGGGACGAATTATAGTTGATTTAATTCCACATATTTATGACGCGCCTAGAACTGCTGTTATCATTGGCGAAACTGGGGAAAAAGAAGTCATTCGAATCAACCAAGAATTCCAAAAGAATGGCAAGACGACTAAATACAGTTTAGGTGTTGGGAAATATGACGTCACGGTTGAGGCCGGGCCTTCCTATGCGACAAAACGTCTTGAAGCTGCGAGCTCAATGGAACAATTGACACGCGCTTATCCTCAAATCATGCAGGTCGCAGGTGATCTCATGGTCAAGAATATGGATTGGCCTGGAGCTTCAGAAATTGCAGAACGGCTTAAGAAAACATTACCGCCTAATTTGTTGGACAATGCAGAAAATGGCGAAATAAATCCAGAGCAAATCAAAGGTCAAATGGATCAAATGAATCAAACGATTCAGCAGTTGACTCAGGCTTTGGAACAAGCCAACGCGGTGATTGATCAAAAGAAAATAGAAATCGAATCAGACGAGCGCATTGCATTTGCCAAAATGGAGACTGACTTAAGAAAAGAAATGATGAAGCAATCCGACGTCAATGCTTTGAATGAAGTTTATGGTCAGATAAATGACATCAAGGCACGCTTGCAATTGCTTGATATTCACAAGCCATTTGACGCCGGAAACCCAATGATGAATCAAAATATAAATGGAGCTGGCTTTCAACAAGCTGGGTTCCCTAATGAATTTAATAATCAATCTACTGGTGGAATTTCACCAGGCCAACCCATGGGAGAATTTTAGTCCATGTCTATAACAGTCATTTCAAATTCTGATTCTAAAACAACCGAAGCTGTGGACGGCAATCTTGCTGATTTGGCTTCAAAAAAAGAATCAGAGGATGAAATAAATGAATCCGCGTCATCTGAAGTGGATGACGAAAGCAAAGACGAATCGGAAACGTCTGAATCCGAGGAAAATGAGTCGGAAGAAAACGAAAAACATATTGAAAAACCTAAAAAGCAAGGTGGTTTCCAACGGCGAATTAACAAGCTGAATGCGAAATTGTCGGCAAAAGAACAAGAAGCGGATTATTGGCGACAAGAGGCTGAAAAAGCCAAAGGTCAGTCGGTTCCAAATCAAAAAAAGGCCAATCAATATGACGAATCAATCAGTGCAAAGCCGAAGTCGGATGATTTTGAAAGTCACGAGGAGTACATTGACGCATTAACCGATTGGAAAATGGAAGCAAAAATATCAGACTATGAAAACAAAAAGCGAGTCGAACTTGCAAGAAATGAAGTTCAAACGAAAGTTAAAACTCATGCTGAGCGAGTCAAAGCCTTTGTTTCAAAACATGATGATTTCCATGATCTAATGGAGGAAGTTGATGACGTTAAAGTTTCTGGTGCCGTTCAAGAAATCATTTTAGATTCGGAAAATGGTCCTGCATTGATGTATGAACTTGCAAAAAACAGAGACGAATTCGAGCGCATTTGCGCGATGACGCCTCTCAAAGCTGCAAAAGCACTAGGGCAATTTGAAGCAAAACTCATTTCCTCAAAAGATAAAAAAGAAACAATCAAACACTCGAAGGCTCCAACTCCTCCGACGCCAATTAGAAGCCAATCGAAAAAAGCCACGGCTAAATCGATCTATGACAGAGATATCAGTCAGGCAGAATATGAAGCGCTGAGGAGAAAACAGCTTTCAAAATAAAATAGGAGTTTAAAATGTCAAATTCATTGCTCACAGATGACATCATCACAAAAGAGACCATGATGTCTTTGAAAAATCAGTTAGTATTTACCAAAAGCTGCAATATGCAGTACAGCGACAATTTTGCCCAAGCAGGTGCAAAAAAAGGTGCCACAATTAACGTGCGAAAACCAACACGCTATGAAGTGACCGAAGGTGCATCACTTACCATTCAAGATAGCCAAGATCAATCCGAAGCTTTGACACTTGATAAACATTATCATGTCGGCATGGCTTTCTCAGAAAAAGATAGAACCCTTTCAATCGATAGATTTAGAGAGAGATATATTGAACCTGCTACTATTGCATTGGCCAATAAAATCGATTCTCAGTTTTTTATCGACATGTATTCTCAAGTTTTTAGCTCAGTCGGTGTCCCAAGTGCTAGTGCATTTCCCTCGACTCTTAAAGGCTTTACAAATGCAAAAGCAGTTTGCGCAAGCCTTGGAGCTCCAAAAGGTCTTTACAATGCGATTGTCGATCCATTGGTTGAAGCATCTCTCGTTAATGGTCTTAGTGGGTTGTTTCAATCATCCGAAAAGATTGCAAAGCAATATGAGGATGGAGTGATGGGATTGGCCGCTGGGTGCAAATTCATGATGAGCCAAAACGTGCCAAAGCATACTTGCGGAAACGTCGCTGGGACTGCAGCGATTGACACGACTGTCAGCGCCAATGGAACTGCGACTCTCCACATTGATGGACTGACGGGTGTTATCGCGACAGTTTACAAAAAAGGTGATGTCATCACCATTGCCACTGTTTATGCAGTGAACCCACAGACCAAAGTCAGCACAGGACAATTGAAACAATTTGTCGTGACTGCTGATACTGGGACCTCAACTTCCGGTGAGATTGCATCTTTGCCAATTTCCCCAGCCATTTATTTGACTGGACCTTTGCAAAACGTGGATTCTGCACCCGCTGACGGCGATGCAGTAACTTTGTTCGGTCACGCAACGTCCTATGCTGGCGTCGTGGCACCTCAAAACATGGTTTTCCATAAAGACGCTTTTGTTTTTGGATCTGCTGACTTTGAACTTCCTACTGAAGGAGTTAAAGCAAGCCGAGCCGTTGACAAAGATGCAGGATTGTCACTTACAATGACTTCTCAATTTGACATTGTGAATTATAGAAATATCACTCGACTGGACTTTTTAGGCGGATGGAAATGTGTCTATCCTGAATTGGCTTGTCGTGTTGTCGGTCAACCTGCTTAGTGAAAAAAAGCGACTCGCTTTCTTAGTGAGTCGCTTTTGAACAGTACGTTAAAAAATTTAAACAGGAGTTTATAAAATGAATACAGCTACAACTTCAAACGAAACACAAACGCCAAAAAGTGCTGACGGTTATGCAGTCGGCCAATCATCTAGTGATTTAGTCGGGTTTTATGGTGCAACGCCTATTGCTCAACCGAGTGGATCAGCGCAAGCTGCGGTCACAGATGCTAGCGGAGGCACTGCTGCACCTACAAATGGAATTCTGACTCTCACAGGTACCTATAACAGTGCGATCTTAGGAAATGCAATTGCGACATTAGCAGCACAAGGAAATGCATTGAGAAATGCGCTTGTGAGCCTTGGCATTCTTGCAGGATCTTAAGACTTATGAAAATATTGGTGTCCATTCCAACTTATGACGGAAAACTTCAAACGGAAGTCGTTAGATGCTTGTTAAACGAGCAGCTTTTAGCCGTTCAAAATGGAGTGGACATTCAATTTCGGTTTTTATCAAATTGTAGTCATGCGGCGATGGGAAGAAATCAATTGGCATCTGATTTTATGAATTCCGATTGCGATAAAATGTTTTTTCTCGATTCAGATATCAGTTTTGAACCTGGATCTATTGTGAAACTCTCTCTTTTCAATGTGGATATCGTGGGCGGCGCTTATCGCTACAAGTTTGAAGCTGAAAATTATCCGATCGGTTGGCTTGATAAAAAAGAATTGTGGTCCAATGACAAGGGATTAATCGAAGTCAAAAGTCTGCCTGGTGGATTTTTATGTATATCAAGAAAAGTATTTGAAGCATTTCAAGAAGCATTTCCAAACAGAGGTTATGCTCATTTCGGTAAAGAGTCGTTTGGATATTTCCAAATGCGCTTTGAGGATGGAATGCTTTGGGGAGAAGACAGTTATTTTTGCAAAGAATGGGCAGACCTTGGCGGTAAAGTTTATTTGTATCCAGAAATAGAATTAACTCACTGGGATTTTAATAGACCTTTTAAAGGTCACATTGGAAATTGGTTAAGAGCCAGAAATGAGGAGTCATGTCCACAGTCAGTGATTTAATTAAAGGATCTCTGCGATTATTTGGAGCGATTGCCCAAGGTGAAACTCCAAGTTCAAATGCATCCGCCGATGCACTTTCTGTTTTAAATGAAATGCTTGATTCATGGTCAAATGATGGGTTGATTCTTTTCGACAGAACAATCGAAACATTTTCTTTGGTCGCATCAACTGCCAGTTACACAATTGGATCAGGTGCGACATTTAACACTGCAAGACCAATTCGATTGATCCAAGCAAATGCAAAGCAGTCAGGCGATGACAGTGAATTTCCTATTCGCATTTTGAACTCTGACGAATATTCAAGAATCATTGACAAGACAATCCAGTCAGATTTGCCATTGAGCATCTACTACAATGACACTTTTCCGACTGGGACCATTTACGTTTGGCCAGTGCCAAGTGCTACGGCAAGTTTGATTCTTTATTCTGACAAGCCGTTATCTAATTTTTCATTAATTGCAGACACAGTTTCTTTGCCTCCTGGATATAAGGAAGCCATGCGCTACAATTTAGCGGTGAGATTAGCTCCGGAATATGGTCGTCCAGTTTCTCAAGATATTGCAATGCTTGCCTCAGAATCAAAAGCTGCAATCATGCGGACAAATACTGAGCCCGTTTACATGCAATCGGATGTTTTTGGGTTAGTCGGTGATAAAAAACAATTTAACATCCACACGGGGTTGTAATGAAGTTTCAAGGCTTCATCGGGCCAGCTTATTCTCTCGCATCATCAAATGTGGATGCTCAACGCTGCGTCAATATGTATCCCGTCAAGATCGAATCTGGAACAGGCAAAGGTGGGCAACAATATTATTTGAAAGCGACTCCAGGACTTTTAGAACTTTGCACAGCCGGTGATGGGCCAATTCGACTAATTCATGTCGATTCCATCGGTCGCATTTTTGTCGTGAGTGGAAATAAACTTTATATTTTGACAGAAAGTAGTGGGACTTGGACCGCCACATTATGTGATACGAGCGGAGCGGCTGGCACTGGAGATTCTTTTGTTTTTGACACGTCAGTAGGGCCAGTCAAAGCGGCGTCAATGAGTTTTGTCGGAGATGGAACGGATAGCTCAACTTTGTTTGTAGATGGCGTTAATAACTATTTGTATTATGATTCTTCTCCCGATGTCTTGGGATATTTAGATGATGGTTCAATTTTGACATGCACTTTTGCATTTAGCACTTATGCCGACGTCACTTTCACGATATCAGATTCAAGCGATATTGTGACTTTCTTAAATAAAGTTTTGAAGTTTAATACGTACGCCGGATCATCCGGAACCGGCGTCAAAATAAATCTTTCGTCATATAATTCAGCCGGTACAACTTTCATCAATATTGGTATTACAGTGGCGTCCAACACAACTTTTTCAACCGCTCAGTTGGTCGAATGGATAAACACTGGAGCCGTTGCAGGCCGATCGGATGTCACGCGACAGACTTATGGTAATGTTTTATATGTTGATTATTACAATTTGTCTGCATCTGGAGGCGATGGGACATCGGTGAGAACTGTGAGCCCAACTGCAGACGTGGATTATGAAACTCTTGTGGCGGACGGAGTGGCAGGATTTGGATATGGTCTTGTAGCTACCGCGACACATATCCAATGGAGTGATGGATATTTTTTGGTAAATGAAGGTGGAACAAATAAATTTTTTGTTTCAGATTTAAAATCATTTAATATAGACACTTTAGAATTTGCGTCAGCCGAAGGAAGTCCCGATTTGCTTGTCGGTTTGATAGTAAATCATCGCAATTTAATTTTGTTTGGAGAATTAACCACTGAAGTTTTTGTCAACACGGGCAATGGTGATTTTCCTTTTGAAAGAGTGCAAGGTGGGTTTTTAGAAATCGGATGCGTCGCTAAATATAGTATTTCAAAAGCATCTGGGACTGTTTTTTTTCTAGGCAAATCTGACATCGGACAAAGCATGGTCTATTCAATGCAGGGTTTGTCAGTTCAGAGAATTTCAAATCATGCAATTGAATATGCCTTATCGACCTATGAGGACATTTCTACTGCTACTGCATATAACTATGAGGACAATGGAGTCATTTTTTATGTTTTAAATTTCGATGAAGCGACATGGGTTTATGATGTGTCAACGGGTTCATGGCATGAAAGAGCCTATACTAATGCGGGAGTTCTTGAGCGTCATCGTGTCGAGTGTCATGCCTTTGATTCGGCAACAAAAACGCATTTAGGCGGTGATTATGAAACAAATAAAATTTATGCAATTTCGAATGATGTCTATGCCGACGATGAAGATGCAATAACACGATTGAGGGCATCACCGCATGTATCGTCTGATCTTAAGCGATTGTTTTGCAATAGTTTTCAGCTTGATATGGAAGTCGGCATAGGTCTTGACGGCGGTGTTCAAGGCTCAAGCCCTACCGTCATGTTTGATTTCTCAGATGACGGCGGTCATACCTGGTCTAGTGAATCATGGGCTTTAGCTGACAATGCAGCGGGTTCAATTGGAGAATATAAAACTAGAGTGAGATGGACGAGACTTGGAAGTTTTAGAGATAGAATTTTTCGAGTGAAAATGACCGATCCCGTGAAAACGGTTTGGATTGATGCCCAATTGGATGTCATTGCAGGTGAGTCATAATGGCTAATATAATTAGGACAATTGATGCGCCATTGACTGAAGCTATTCAAGATAACTTAGGAAATATGCCATCGCTTTGGCAATTATTTTTTCGAGACATAACAAAAATGATCAGAGATCTTGGACAAGAACAAACATTTGCCTTGCAGAATGATTTAAATGCAAAGTCATTTGCGACAACCGACGTCAACACGTCAACTAGTGTCATCACCGAAACAAGTCACAATTATTATACTGGATTAGTTGGCCGATTTACGACGACAAACACGTTGCCAACAGGTCTTAGTTTATCAACTGATTATTATCTGATATCAATATCGGCTAACACTTATAAAGTAGCTTTAACATTGGACAATGCGAACAATGGAATAGCCGTCAGTATAAGCAGTCAAGGTACTGGCACTCATACTTTCACACCGCGGGGAAATATTGACGAAATGAAATTTAATTATAAGGGAGTCAGTCAAGCCACAGTGGATTTTCTTATTCAAAGAGTAACTACTTCGACAGGTGCCACAGAGCTTATAGAAAGTGGAATGTTTGTTGTTTCATACAATCCGACTAGTGCCGATTGGTCTTTGACGATGATAGGTACTCCAGGTCCAGACGATAGTGGAGTAGATTTCTCAATCGATTCGAGAGGTCAAGTTCAATATGTCTCGACTTCAATCACTGGTAATGCTTCAATTTCACGAGTTATTTGGAGAGCGCGAATTTTGTCGGCAAAACACTCGACCTACAGCCAAGTTGGTGCAATGTAATGAATGATTCTTTAGATTTAAAAGACATGGCATCTCCACTAAGTCAGGAATTATTTCCTATTGGCCAAGATAATTCTATTGAAGTTCACAATGATACAATGCTGATCAGAGAAAAAATAAATCATCTTGAGTCTGAGATGATGAAGGCACCTCAACTTGAAATAAAAACAACACATTATTTTTCAAATGGTATTTATGCTAGAGAAATCTTTATCCCTAAAGGTACGCTTTTGACTGGCAAAATTCATAAGACCGAACATATGAACATTTGCAGTCAAGGAGATATCTCAGTTTTAACAGAGGACGGGATAAAAAGAATCAAAGCACCATTTACAATGTCTTGTAGGCCTGGGACAAAGCGTGTCGGATACGCACATGAGGACACTGTATGGACGACAATCCATGGAACACATGAAACTGATTTAAAAATGCTTGAGAATGAACTGATCGCAACAAATCATGATCAAGTTGAATTATTAAGTGAAAAAGAAATTCAGCAATTAAAGGAGTATTTATGGCTTGGGTAGCAACAGCCGTTGCCGGAGGTGCCGCGCTTTCTTACATTGGCGGTCAAAACGCCGCAGACACAGCGGCAGCCGCTCAAAGAGATGCATCAAATTCTGCAAATGCATTGCAGCGATACATGTATGAGCAAAATAGAGCTGATCAACAGCCATGGATGGATGCCGGAAAAACTGCTTTGGGCCAATTGCAAGATCCATATATGAGCAGACAATTTTCTGCGCAAGATTTTGTCAAAGATCCAGGTTATGATTTTAGAATGCAGCAGGGCCAGAGAAATTTAGAATCATCTGCAGCGGCAAGAGGCAATTTGAACTCAGGTGCCACATTAAAAGCGCTTCAAAGGTATGGTCAAGATTTTGCTTCAAATGAATACTCGAATGCATATAACAGATTCAATTCCGACAGAGACCAGCGATGGAACAAATTGTCAAACTTGGCAGGTTTGGGCCAAAATGCTCAAAATCAAGTTTCCAATGCAGGACAAAGTTATGCAAATCAATTTGCTCAAAACCAAATGGAAATGGGCAATGCTCGAGCAGCGAATGCAATTTCTCAATCGAACAATATGAACAACCTTTTAGGACAAGGCATTACAGCCTATGGGTTGTATAATAGATAAAAACTCTCAAGGAGAAAACAATGCCAGGCATTGACAGTTCAATTTATTTTCAACAAAAACCGGTAGATTTTATTGGTTCCTATGAGCGCGGAATGAATATGCGCCAAATGGCTGACGAAAGAGCTTTGCGTCAACAAACATTAAAAGACGAAAAAGATTTAAAGAATGCAATGCGAGCGGGGATTATCCAAAAACCAGATGGGACTTTGGATATTAACACGGACACGACATTTGCAAGAATGGCTCAAGTAAATCCAATCAAGGCGTATGAATTCAAACAAGAAAATGAAGCAAAGATGCTTTCACAAAACAAGGCAAAAATCGAAGGTCAATTGCAAAAACTTGATTTAGGAGCCCGAATTTTGTCTGGTGTAAGTGACCAAGAAAGTTTTGATAAGGCAATGGAAACTGGACAAAAGTTTGGATTCGATACAAGTGCCTTGGGCAAATACTATGATCCAAATTTAATTAAGAATTATCAAGCAATGGGAATGACCGCAAAAGATAGGCTCGATGATCAATATCGAAAATTAGACTATCAATTCAAAGAACGAAACGCCAATCTTGATGACAGAAAATTTCTTTCAGATGAAAGCTATAGAAATAGGCAATTGCTACAAAAAGAGAGAGAAATCGAATCGAATGCGAAAACAGCGAGGCAAAAGTCCACACCTTTTGAAGAAGAAAGGCAAAAACTTGCGGCGCGTGATTTTCAAAAGAGTCAGCAGAAAGTCGTTAACGTAAATAAAAATATTGATCTAGTTGATGAAGCCATGGACAGCTTTAATAAATATTCAAAAAATACATTATTTGGGACTGGTCCGATGGCATCAATATATGGACTTAAAAGCTATGTAGATCAAGACACGGAAAACTTGAACGCCAAATTGAAGGCAGTAAATTTAAAAAACATGACAACAATGTTCGGTGGGATGTCAAAAGCCATTGACACCGCTGGCGAGCGGCGAGCGTGGGAAGGCCAGCAAGCCGATGTGACAAATGATGATTTAACAAATTCTAATCTCCTTCTAAGCCAAAAAAGCATTTTGTTAAAAGATAAGGAAGAAGCAAAAGCACAAAATCAATTTGTGAGACAGTATGGAAATCTTGACGGTTATGAAAGTCCGATAGATGGGCGCGTTAAAACTATGGTCTCAAGTGATGGCAATATGGTTTTGGTTCCAAATGAAAAAGTTATCCAGGCTTCAAAGCAGGGATATTACACTATTGATGAATACGCAAAAAAGGCTATCAGTAAAACGTCAAGCGATGGCAATTCGAGTGAAAGACAAAAGCAAGTTTTTCGAACTAATGAAATAGATTGGAAGTAAATTAATGGAGAACATGGAACGCCAAGCAAAAGATGGAACTTTCTACAAGCAAGTCGGAAAAGATACTTGGGAACCAGTTACTCGCGAATCAAAAGACGGCACTGTTTTTAAAAAAGTGGGAGTTGACCAATGGTCTCCCCTAGAGACTGAAACAAATAAATCAGAAGAACCTAACCTTTATAACGCAAGTGAAGCTTTCAATGCCAAACTTGTGAACTCAGCCCTTTTAGGGTATGCGCCGGAAATTTATGCGGGCGGTAAACAAATTTATGAGGATATCAAGTCAGTCCTGCCAGGTGGATCTCCTGCTGACATGACTGTCTATGACAGAGAAATTGAAAAATATCGTTCTTATATTGCTAATTTGGAAGCAAATCATCCAGTCGCTTCATTTGCTGGCAGTCTTGTTGGATACGCGGCACCTGGAGGACTTATTGCAAAAGGACTTCGGTCTGCGCGTGGTGTTGTTGGTTTAGCGCCGGAAGCTGCATCTCTGATTGGGAAAAGTGCAACACTTGGCACCGAAGGTGCTTTGATGGGAGCGATAGAAAGACCTTCGACTAATCAAGACATTGTTAACATTCCAGAGCGATTAGACAATGCGGTAACTGGAGGCGCTGTCGGCGCTGCTATTCCTGTCGGGATTGAGGGAATAAAAAAAGGATTTCAGGCAATTCCAAAGATTGCAAAAAAAGTGACAGCGATTTTAGGCGGAGTCAGCGAAGATAATATTTCTGCATTTTTAAAAGATCCCGATAGATACATGAATGCCAAGCCAAGAGAAGAGGTCTTGGCGACAATCACAAGTTTAGTTGATGACATCAATATGAAAGTGGATGATGGAAAACTTTCAGTTAAAGATGCAAAGGAAGGCTTGCGATGGGCTGGCCAGCAGATAAAAGAAACTGCGAGCGAAAATCATGCGATTGCAAGAGATCAACTTCGACAAGCCGAACAAAGACTCAGAGATAAATTTGTCGATTCTGTAAATGATCTAAAGGCAAAACCTGCTCCAACTCAACTGCAAGGCCAGATAGATGACACTTTGAGGGGAATGAAAGAAGAAAATATTAAAGCATCGGGCGAGTCGTTTGATATTTTGCAAGGCGAGATTGGAGCGAGGCAAAAACTAGCTGGGGAAAAAGTCAGATTAAAAGACCTTCCAAGCGAGTTAAAACAAAGATTGGACTATTTTAAAAACAGGTTTCGCAGCACTAAGAATGAAAAAACAATTTTCAAAGTTATCGAAAACGCTCAAGACAGAAAACTTGGTCCTTATGTCCAAGATGACAGAATAGAAAACATAGGATGGGTTCCAAATTATGCGGCGGAACCTACTGGGCAAATTGGTCCCAAGCATATTGGCCAGCCAAATCCAAATCTTAAGGGAAGCCAGCCCGATCCTTTTATGTGGGCAGATGATAAGTATAAATCAACACGCTTTCTTGTGAAAAAGCATATTGATCAAGGGATGCCTTTAGAGATCAATACAAGCAGTGATTTAATTGGGAAATCCGATTGGATTGAGTCATTGCCTAAAGATTCTACTGTCAACATGTATATGCTGACAAAAGATCCAGACTTAAACAAAATTCTATTTCCTGGAAATCCATCAAGATTAAGACAAGAAAAAGCCATCCAAGCTCTAAAAGAATCTGGAATTAAGGTCAATACAATTGAACCTACTGCACAGTCAATTGCGGATGCTTTAGGTGAAAAAAACCTAAGATCACGCATTTGGAAAGCGCAGCTTGGGCAAAAAGGTGAGCCCATCACAAAAAAGACAATGACGTTTGAAATCATAGACCTTTTAAAGTCTAAAATAGATGACGCTGAAAATAAATCAATTCGACTTGTGAAAGAACCCGCAACAGAAAGCATCGAGGCACTTGAGAAAAAAGTCATTGATGAATTTGAACCTCCGAAAACGACAATCAATGTCCGAGGCATTTACTCGACTTTAAAAACAAGAGTCAAAGAATTGTCTCAGCGCAATAGTGCCGATGCAAAAGCTGCAGTTAAAGACTTAGTAAAATACATGGATGATATTAAGGCAAAAACAGCAGATCCAGATGGCAATCCTACTTGGTGGCTTGACGCGGCGGAAGCAAAGCGAATTATTCAAGATTTGGATTCAGATGTAAAGAGTTGGGATTCATCCAAAAATGCAGGGCAGTTTGATGACAAATATAATCAAACAATGAAGCAAGTCAGATACAAATTAGATGATAAGTTAAAAAAGGAATTTCCAGAATACAGAAAGAAAATGAGTGAAATTTCAGAGAGGTCTAAGCTTTTAGGTGAAGCCTCGAAACGCTTTGGAAAGCCTGAATTGGCTTATAGCCGTCTATCTAATATCGCAAGCGACAAGGCTAGGTTTGATCGACAATTATTAAGTAAACTTGGGAAATACACTGGTCAAGATTTAGATACTCCAATCGCTGACTATGTGAAAACGCAAAAGATGCTCAAAGATCCAAAACAATTGGAATCTTTAAAGCGCAGTTTGCCTGAATTTGATCAATTAACAGATGCCCAAAAACTTGAAAAACTGGCAATTCTTGATAAATCACCGAAGGCTTTTCGTGCTAAACTCTCTAAGTCGCCATCATTTAAAGAATTAAAAATGGCTCAAAAAGACTTTGACGCTGCTTTAGTTAATAAAGACAAAATCAAAGGATGGACCAAATCCACAGTTGATGGAAAACTCAATGCAGTCATGAGAGGCAAGACCTATGTGAGAAGTCAGCTTGAAACGCTTGGCAAAATGAGCAATCAAGATCTTGTCAAAATGGTTGATGATCTAAAAGTGAGCGAGGCTTTCGAGAAGGAGTTTAGAATTGGATCAAGAAACGTCAATTTGTTTACCGCTTTGGGAATGGGATTTATCGGAGGTGGGCCAATTGGTTTGATTGTCGGCGCTGCCACAGGTGCAATGGTTGACCGCTATGGACCAGCATTGACAAAAAAAGCATTGATTGCAGTTTCAAAGGTTCAAGGATCTCCAACGGTTCAAAAGTTGTCAAAATTAGGATTGCCGAAAAATGTTGCGCAAGATTTGACAGATGCTTTCTATGGATCTTTGATAGGCACCTCGATTCAAGAGAATAAAAAGAACACTATGATCAAAAACAAAGGCGAAGCAAAATGGGCTCAAGATGGGTTAAGAAATATTGAGTTATTTGCCCAGAAAGATGAGAATTTAGGCATTCTGAGTCAAATCCAAAAACTTGATCAGACAGATCCAGAGGTTAAAAAATTATTAATTGAAGCTAGTGACTTTAAGCCTGGGACGATAGGATTTCAAAAGGTCATAGATAAATTAAGCCAATTGAAAACGAAAGGCGAATAGATGGGCCTTTTTCTCCCAATGGTGAAAGCCAGGTTTTTTGATGCTAATGGAGATCCTCTTTCAGGAGGCCTTGTATATACCTATGTGGCTGGGACCTCAACTCCACTTGCGACTTATAGCGATCAAGAAATCACGCCGAACACAAATCCGGTTGTTTTAGATTCAAATGGTGAAGCTGACATTATTTTAGCCGCTGCATCTACTTATAAAATAATCTTAAAGAATTCCGTTGGGACAACCCAATGGACAGTGGACAATGTCGCTGGCACTGGAAGCGGTTCGTCTGGAGGCGGAGGCGGTTGGAGCGCTTTCACTGAACATGCGGTCACAGATGCTCAATCAGCTACAGACTTGTCAGGTGAATCATTTTTATCTGCCACATATTCAGGTGTCGATTATGCTTTTGAAATAATAAGAGGCACGACAGTCAATGCAAACGGAGAATTTAGTTTGCAAAAGCAAAATGGATCATGGCGGATAGCATTAGGTCCATACAGAGGTGACATTCATGGCGTCACCTTTACATTATCAGGAACGACGACTCAACAGTTGAGAGCGGCATTGAACACAGGAGCGGGAAATGGGACAATTAAACTTTCGAGAAGGCTCATTACGGATTAGTTTTGCAATTATTGGAATTTTTGTTTTTGCATTGATTGCAAGTGCTACAATTATTCCAGACAATACGACAATTGTCGGTGATTTAACAGTCCAGACAACCAATGGAATTGACATCAACCCTGGAAGTGATGTCGATACTGATTTGATTTCAATCGGTGTCACTGGATCTCCTAAAATAAAATGGAATGAAACACAAGATGCTATTCAATTTATTGAGAAGTTGATCGTTGGGACAAATGCTATTTTGACAAAAACTGTCAATGGATCGGCGTACACTTCAAAAATGTCTCTCGACACTGATACAACCACTGATTCCGGTGGCATTGATATCACTCGCCATGGGAGCTCCGATGCCAGTTATGGATCAATCAGTCTATTAAGAAGTCGTGGAACTCACGCATCTCAAACAATTGTTCAAAGCGGTGATTTGATTTCTAGCATTGTAGGCCTTGGATACGATGGCGTGGATTATGAGCCAGTCGGTTCAATCGAAATGTATTCCGACGGCACTCCTGGCTCAAACGACATGCCTGGGCGAATTGATTTTAAAACAGTTCCAGATGGCTCAAGAACTTTGACGCAAGTGATGAGAATCGGGCAGAGATCCGATGTCATGATAGGCACGACCACAAGCAATTCGTCTGCAATATTTAACGTGGAGTCAACGACAAAAGGTTCAAGACCTTCTCCTCAAATGACGACAGCACAGAGAGATGCGATCGGTACTCCTGTCACTGGTTTGTCAGTCTATAATACAACCTTAAACTCCTATGATTTTTATAATGGCACGTCTTGGCTTAATTTACTCGACACAAGCACATTTCAAGAATTTTCCAATAAAACAGTCAGTGGAATTTTTAAATTTGAAGAATCGGGCGGTGGTTCAAACTATATTGGATTTCAAGCACCTGCAAGCGTGACAAGTGACGTCACTTTTCAATGGCCAGATGGGGATGGCACTTCTGGACAAGTGATGAAAACAGATGGCTCTGGCACACTATCTTGGTCAAATGACTCATCGGCGGCAGTTTCATCATCAAATGAAGTGACCAATTTATCAATCGCGACTTCAGTTGGATCTTCGGCGCTAACAATTGCAGTCAAAACTCAATCTGGATCAAATGCATCTGGAGGAGATCCAATAAATATTGGGATTCGCGGTGCTACAGGAGGTTATAATCAAAGATCGATCACAAGTGCTCTTTCCGTTGTGGTGTCTTCTGGTTCAACGCTTGGCCAAACCAGTGCCGCAACGGCACGTCTATTTATTTATTTAATAGACAATGCTGGGACTTTAGAATTGGCAGTCTCTCAAACACTTTATCCAGACAACCAAACAATCTCGACAACTGCTGAAGGTGGTGCGGGTGCTGCTGACTCTGGAACTGTTATTTATTCCACAACAGCCCGATCAAATGTGAATTTCAGATTGGTTGGTACGCTACAAAACACGCAGACAACCGCTGGGACTTGGGCGAGTGCGGGAAGTAATTTAAGACTAGTGAGTTCCACAGCCGATGCGGTTGAACCAATAAGCGCATCCGCATCAAGCGCTGCGACAACAATCACTTCGTCCACTCCAATAGTAATTAATGGAACAGAAGAATGGGACACGGCAAGCGCATATGACACAAGCACAGGCCGTTTTACTTGCCCTGTTTCTGGTCTTTATAGAGTTACAGCAATTTTAAGATGGGGAAGTGCTAGTTTTACTGCTCCATACGTATTTGAATTGTATCTTTACAAAGGCGGTTCGCAATGGCGAGTTTTAAACCGAGAACTTATTGAAGTGACAGCTACAAAAACTATGATGATGATTGGATCTAATGTGGCTTCGTGTTTGGGGGGACAAATTATTGATATTCGTGCTTACATGGACACATCATTAGCTCTTGATGGTGGAACAAATACCAATAATGTTTTGTTTGAAAGAATTGGAAACTAAAATGTCTTTTGATACTTTTCTATCTTGGGGTTTCACGGCACTTCTCTCTGGAGTGTTAGTCTATGGAGTTAAAATTTTGCAGGACATTAAAAATTCAGTTGATGAACTTAACGAACGCATGGCAACAATCATTGAAAAAACGGCATGGCATGAAAGAGAAATGGAAAAAATGTCGAATAGGATTTTATCATTAGAAAGCAAATTTTTTACTAATATGACTATCAAATCAGGGGGAAATAAATGAGTTCTAAATACGAAAACGTATATGAAATATTGTC
>RRZT011925859.1_pt1 | contig 21596 bp, 19 predicted proteins | sample 2165551 | NCBI WGS metagenome assembly RRZT01 (sample SAMN10456910, study PRJNA506462) | wastewater metagenome | biome: wastewater; feature: sludge; material: wastewater sludge; isolation source: wastewater sludge with Escherichia coli K12::gfp cells carrying plasmid... | place: USA: Moscow, Idaho... | reverse complement strand
GTCGTGCAGGCGCTCGGCGAGGCCTGCCGCGTCGTCACTGATGCGCTCGACCTCGGTGAGACCCTGTCGGGCGTGTTGGATGGAGAAGATGGTCATCGTCACAGTGCCCCCCATTCAATCACCCCGGCCATCGTGGGGCAGAATCGAGGCACCATGAGTTCACTTCTCGCCGCGTTGAGCGGCCGCCGCCCCGATCGTCTGCCCGTCTGGTTCATGCGTCAGGCGGGCCGCTCACTCCCCGAATACCGCGAGGTGCGGGGCGAGACCACGATCCTCGAGGCCTGCCTCATCCCCGAGCTGGCCGCCGAGATCACGCTGCAGCCGGTGCGCCGCCACAAGGTGGATGCGGCCATCTTCTTCTCCGACATCATGACGCCGCTCGTGCTTGCGGGCGTCGGCGTCGACATCGTGTCCGGGATCGGCCCCCTGATCGACGAGCCGGTCCGCACCGCCGCGGACGTGGACAGGGTCGTCGGCCTCGTCGACATGGATCCCTCCGCGATCCAGGAGGCCGTGCGGATCGCGGTCGCGGAGCTGGGGGAGGAGACCCCGCTGATCGGCTTCGCCGGGGCGCCGTTCACGCTGGCCGCCTACCTCGTGGAGGGCCGCGGCTCCCGCGACCACCTCGCCGCGCGCGCCATGATGCACGCGGACCCGGCCGCGTGGGACCGGCTCCTCGCCTGGTGCGCGGAGCTGTCCGGGCGCTTCCTCTCCGCGCAGGTCGACGCCGGTGCCCGCGTGGTTCAGCTGTTCGACTCCTGGGCGGGGTCGCTCACCCGCGCCGACTACCTCGCTCGGGTCGCGCCGCATTCGGCGACGGCGCTGGCCGCCGTCGAGGGCCGCGTGCCGCGCATTCACTTCGGCACCGGCACCCGCCACCTGCTGCCCGACATGGCCGCCTGCGGGGTCGAGGCGATGGGCATCGACTATCGGACCCCGCTCGACGAGGCCGCCGCGATCCTGCCGGGGCTGCCCCTGCAGGGCAACATCGACCCCGCGCTGCTGTCCGCCGGGTGGGCGCCGCTCGAGGCGCACGCCCGCGACGTCGTCGAGCGCGGGAGGGCGGCCCCCGCCCACGTGGTCAACCTGGGGCACGGGGTCCCCCCGACGACCGACCCCGGCGTGATCACCGCCCTCGTCGACCTCGTCCACTCGCTGTGAGCCGCGTCGCCGTCGTGGGGGGCGGGCTCGCGGGAACGCTGGCGGCCCTGCGGCTGCTGGAGGCGGGCCACGAGGTGCAGCTGCGCGAGGCGGAGCCCGGGCTCGGCGGGATGATCGCGCCGAGGGAGCTCGCGGGCGTGCTCGTCGATGCGGGGGCGGAGGCCTACGCCGTGCGCGGCGGGGTCGGCCGCGCGCTGTGCGAGGAGTTCGGCGTCGAGGTGGCCGGTCCGTCCGGCGCCGCGCACATCTGGCGCCCCGCCGGCGCGTACCGCATGGCCGAGGGCGTCGTCGGCATCCCGGCCACGCTCGACGACCCGGCCCTCGACGCGTTGTCGCCCGAGGGGCGCGCGGCCGTCGCCCGCGAGGCCGGGCTCGGCCCCGAGGTCGGCGCGGACGCCACGACGGTGGGCGCGCTGGTGCGGGCCCGCCTCGGCGAGGAGGCGCTCAGCACGCTCGTCGAGCCCGTGACCAGAGGCGTCTACGCGACCCCCGCGGACCGCCTCCCGCTGTCGGCCGTGGCGCCGGGCCTGATCGCCGCGCTCCGGGAGCGCGGCGCGCTGCTGGCCGCCGTCGCGGCCACGCGCGCGGACGGCCCCACCGTCGAGCAGCCGGTCGGAGGCATGTTCCGCCTGATCGCGGAGATCGCGCGCCGGGTCCGCGCCGCCGGGGGAGACGTGCGCTGCGGCGCCCCGGTCGAGACCCTGGCCCGCGACGGCGAGGGGTTCGCGCTCACGGCCGCCGACGGTGAGACGCTCCGAGCGGACCGCGTCGTCCTCGCCACCCCGGCCGCGGCGGCGGCGCGCCTCCTCGCGCAGGTGGGCGTCGAGATCGAGGCGCCGGCCGTGCGCTCGGCCCGCTTCGCCGTCCTCGCCGTCACGACCCCCGAGCTGGCCGACGACCCGGTCGGCTCCGGCGTGCTCGTCGCCGAGCCCGCGCCGGAGCTGAAGGCCAAGGCGCTCACGCACTATTCGGCCAAGTGGCCGTGGGCGCGGACCGAGGGCCGCGAGATCCTGCGACTCTCCTACCCGGCCGACCTCGAGCCCACCGCCCCGCAGGCCCTCGCCGACGCCTCGCTGCTCACCGGCGTCCCCATCGAGGCCGGTCAGGTGGCCGCGTTCGCCTCGGTAGAGTGGTCGGCGATGCCCGCCAGAATCGACCCCTCCACCCGCGACCGCCTCCTCCGCAACGCCGCGGGGGTCGGCGTCGACCTCGTCGGCGCCTGGCTCGACGGCAACGGCATCGCGCCCGTGATCCTCGGCGTCGAACGGGTGCTCGGATGAGGCTCCGGCTCGGCACGCGCGGCTCCGCGCTCGCCGTCGGCCAGTCCGAGCTGGTCGCCGACCGGCTGCGGGCGCTCGGACACGAGGTCGAACTGGTGCGCATCCGCACCGGCGGCGACGTCGAGCGCGGCTCCCTGACGAGCCTCGGCGCCCTCGGCGTCTTCGCGGCGGAACTGCGCACCGCCGTCCTCGACGGCCGCTGCGACCTGGCCGTGCACTCGCTGAAGGACCTCCCGACGGCGCCCGTCCCCGGACTGGCGATCGCCGCGGTTCCCACCCGCGCCGACGCCCGCGACGCCCTCTGCGCCCGCGACGGCCTGACGCTGGCCGACCTGCCCGCGGGGGCGACGGTGGGCACCGGCTCGCCGCGGCGGGTCGCCCAGCTCCGCGCGCTGCGGCCGGACCTGGCCTTCGTCGACATCCGGGGCAACGTCGGAACCCGGTTGGCGCGCGTCGCCGAGGGCGACCTCGACGCCGTCGTGCTGGCCGCCGCGGGCCTCGGCAGGCTCGGCCTCGACGCGCACATCACGGACCTCCTCGACATCCTGCCCGCCCCCGGCCAGGGAGCGCTCGCGCTCGAGTGCCGGGCCGACCGCCTGGACCTCGTCGACGCCCTCGGCCGGATCGACGACGACGTCGCGCGCGCCGAGGTCGACGCCGAGCGGGCCGTCCTCGCGGGGCTCGGCGGCGGTTGCGCGGCCCCCATCGCGGCCTGGGCCCACGGCGGCGTGGTGGAGGCCGGCGTGTTCTCCCTCGACGGCGCCGCGGCGGCCCGCGCGCAGCGTCCCCTGGCGGGCGACGCCGCCGATCTGCTCGTCGCCGATCTCCTGGCGGCAGGAGCGGCCGACGTCGCCGCCCTCGACGCCACCCGGGACTCCCGGCTGGAGGAACTCCACGACGACACCTCGCTCTGGGGCGGAGCACGCAGCCTCGCGGGCGTCCGCGTGCTGCTGCCGCGCGCCGAGGGACCGCTCGCCGAGGGCATCCGCGCCGCCGGGGCCGAGGTCGTCGCGCACCCGGTGCAGCGCAGGGTGCTCCTGCACCCCGGCCGCGGACTCGACGGCGCCGACTGGGTGACGCTCACCTCGGCGACGACCCTCGACGCGCTCGACCAGCTGGGCCTCGCCATCCCCGAGACGGCCCGCGTGGCGGCCGTCGGCGCGGCCACCGCGGCGGCTGCCACCCGGCGCGGCATCCGCGTCGACCTCGTCCCCGAGGGCGAGGCCAGCGCGGCGGCCCTCGTCTCCGTCTTCCCCCGCGGCTCCGGCCGGGTCGTCGCGCCCGGCTCCGCGCTCGCCAGGCCGACCCTCGCGCACGGCCTCTCGGCCAAGGGATGGGACGTGGAGGTGCTTCCCGTCTACACCGTCGTCCCCCTGCGGGAGCTGCCGCAGCGCCTCGGCGAGGAGTGGCGCGGCGGCCACTTCGACGTCGTGGTCGTCACCTCCGGGTCCGTCGGCCGCGCCGTCGGCGAGCTGCTGGGGTACCGCGCCGGGATCCGCGTCGTCGCGTTCGGCGAGCCGTCCGCCGCGGCCCTGCGCGAGCTGGGCGCCCCACCGCACGCCGTCGCCGCCACGCAGGACGCCGCGGGCGTCGTCGAAGCCATCGCCTCGTTGGGAGAGTCATGATCCACATCCGCCCCAGAAGGTTGCGCACCACCCCCGCCATGCGGCGGCTCGTCCGCGAGGTCGAGGTGCGGCCGTCGCAGCTGGTGCTGCCGATGTTCGTCGCCGAGCGCCGCGGCGACATCTCGTCCATGCCCGGCGTGGTCCGCCACGACCTCGACTCGCTGCGTGCGGCCGCCGAGGAGGCCGTCGCCGCGGGCGTCGGCGGGCTGATGCTGTTCGGGGTGCCCGACGACGACGCCAAGGACGAGCGCGGCACGCAGGGCTGGGCCGAGGACGGCATCCTGCAGCGCGGGCTAGCCGCCGTGCGCGACGCCGTCGGCGACGACACCGTCCTCATGGCCGACACCTGCCTCGACGAGTTCACCAGTCACGGCCACTGCGGCTTCCTGAGCGCCGACGGCCGCGTCGACAACGACGCCACCCTCGCCGCCTATGTGTCGATGGCCGTCGCGCAGGCGCGGGCCGGCGCGCACGTCGTCGCCCCGTCGGGGATGATGGACGGCCAGGTCGAGGCCATCCGCGCGGGCCTCGACGGCGAGGGCCTCGAGGACGTGGCCATCCTCGCCTACGCCGCGAAGTACGCGTCCGCGTTCTACGGCCCGTTCCGCGAGGCCGTCGCCAGCTCGCTCGACGGCGACCGCCGCACCTACCAGCAGGACCCGGCGAACCGCCGCGAGGGCCTGCGCGAGGCCGAGCTCGACCTCGCCGAGGGCGCCGACATGGTCATGGTCAAGCCCGCCGGCTCCTATCTGGACGTGCTGGCCGATGTCGCCGCCGTCTCGGACGTGCCGGTCGCGGCCTACCAGGTGTCGGGGGAGTACGCGATGATCTGCGCGGCGGCCGAGCGGGGCTGGATCGATCTGCGGGCCGCGGCCCAGGAGTCGGTGACCGCCATCGTGCGCGCCGGCGCCGACATCGTGTTGACCTACTGGGCGAAGGAGATGGCCACGTGGTGCAGGTGAACCAGGACGAGGTGCTGTTCGAGCGGGCGCGCGCCGTCATCCCGGGCGGGGTGTCGTCGCCGGTGCGCGCGTTCGGGTCCGTGGGCGGCACGCCGCTGTTCATCGCCGAGGCCAGCGGGCCGTACGTCGTCGACGCCAACGGCGACGCGTTCGTCGACCTGGTGTGCTCCTGGGGGCCGGCCCTGCTGGGGCACGCGCACCCCGAGGTGGTGGCCGCGGTCCGCGAGGCCGCCGGCCGCGGGCTGTCGTTCGGTGCGCCGACGGCGGCGGAGGTCGAGCTCGCCGAGGCCATCCGCGCCCGCGTCCCGGTGGCGGAACAGGTGCGCTTCGTCTCCACCGGCACCGAGGCCACCATGACGGCCGTGCGGCTGGCGCGCGGCGCCACCGGCCGCGACGTCATCGTGAAGTTCGCCGGCTGCTACCACGGGCATTCCGACGCCCTGCTCGCCGCCGCAGGCTCCGGCGTCGCGACGCAGGGCCTCCCGGGATCGGCGGGCGTCACGGCCGCGGCGGCCGCCGACACCGTCGTCGTCGACTACAACGACCTGGCGGCGGTCGAGCGCGTGTTCGACGAGGTGGGCGGCCGGATCGCCGCCGTCATCACCGAGGCGGCGCCCGCCAACATGGGCGTCGTGCCGCCCGCGCCTGGCTTCAACGCCGCGCTGCGCGACATCACCTCGCGCCACGGCGCGCTGCTCGTCCTCGACGAGGTGCTGACCGGCTTCCGCGTCGGCCCCGGCGGCTGGCTGGGCCTCGAGGGCGGGTACGCGCCCGACATCGTGACCTTCGGCAAGGTCGTCGGGGGTGGCATGCCGCTCGCGGCGCTGGGCGGTCGCGCGGAGCTGATGCAGCTGCTCGCCCCCGTCGGCCCGGTGTACCAGGCGGGAACCCTCTCGGGGAACCCGCTGGCCACCGCCGCAGGCCTCGCGACGCTCCGGCTCGCCGACGACGCGGTCTACGAGCTGGTCGACCACCGGTCCGCCGAGTTGCGGTCCGCCGTCGGGGAGGCTCTGCTGCGGGAGTCGGTGCCGCACGTCATCCAGAGCGCGGGCAGCCTGTTCTCCGTGTTCTTCCGCGACGGCGAGGTGGCCGACTACGAGGCCGCCAAGGCGCAGGATCAGGCGGCGTTCGGCCGCTTCTTCCACGCCATGCTGGAGGGCGGGGTGGCGCTGCCGCCGTCGGCGTTCGAGGCCTGGTTCCTCTCGGCGGCGCACGACGACGCGGCGATGGAGCGCGTCTTCTCGGCTCTTCCGCGGGCCGCACGGGCGGCCGCGCATTCGTGAGAGACTAGGCCGCAGACTTTCGAGGGAGGATCAAGGGTGAGGCTTCGACTGGGCACGCGGGGATCGGCATTGGCGCTGGCGCGCTCCGAGCAGGTGGCAGAGCTCCTGCGCAAGGCCGGGCACGAGGTGGAGATCATCCGCGTCGCGACGACCTCCGGCGACAGCAGCCAGATGCCGGGCAGCGGCCCGGCGATCGGCACCTCCACCCGCGAGCTGCGCGAGGCCCTGCGCGCGGGGGCGTGTGACGTCGTCGTGCACTCCATGAAGGACATCCCGCTGGACGAGGTCGCCGAGGACCTCGCCATCCGCGCCATCCTGAAGCGCGGCGACCACCGCGATGCGCTCGCGACGCTCTCCGGCCTGCCGCTGGCGGCGCTGCCGCGGAAGTCGCGAGTGGGCGTGACGTCGCTGCGCCGCATGGCCCAGTTGCGGGCGCTGCGTCCCGACCTGACCTTCATCGAGGTCGGCGGCTCGGTGGAGGAGCGGCTGCGCCGCGTCGAGCCGGGTGACCTCGACGCCGTCGTCCTGTCGGCGGTGACGCTGAAGGCGCTGGGTCTGGAGGACCACATCGCCGAGTATCTGCCCATCCTGCCCGCGCCGGGCCAGGGCGCGCTCGCTCTGGACTCGCGGGCCGACGACGCCGAGGTCGGCGCCGCGCTGGCCGAGCTTGACGACATCGAGACCCGCATCTGCGTCGAGGCCGAGCGCGCGGTGCTGACCGGGCTCGACACCACCTACGTCGCGCCGGTCGGGGCGCTGGCCTCGCGCCGCGGCATCCTGGGCCTGAAGGCCGGCGTGTACTCGGTCGACGGCACGAAGCGCGTCGTCCTGGAGATCGGCCTGCCCACCTCCCACCTGCACGCTCAGCGCACCGGCCACAACGTCGCGAAGGCGCTGCTGCAGCGCCGCGCCGAGCGCTTCTTCACGCCCGAGATCCTGGCCTCGATCGACCTCACCGAGCACCACGACGACGAGTCCATGTTCATCGAGTGGGGGAACGACGACGACCGCATCCGCGTCCTGCTGCCGCGGCTCGAGGGCCAGCTGTCGCAGACCATGCGCCAGAACGGGCTGCGCGTCGACTGCGTGACCCTCCAGGAGGGGCGCCTGATCGCGGCCGACAACATCATGCCCGGGGCCGACTGGGTGGTCATCCCCTCGGGCCAGACCATGTGGGCGCTCCGGGAGCGCGGCTGGGACATCCCCGCCGACGCGAAGATCGCCGCGATGGGATCGATCACGCAGCAGATCGTGGAGGAGTCCGGCTACGCCGTGCAGCTCTGCCCCGACGGCACCGCCAGCTCGCTGCGCCTGGTCGACGAGTTCCCGCAGGCCGACGGCGACGTGCGGGTCGTGGTCGTCGGCCCCGACCAGCTGTCCACCAAGCTGGAGGACGGTCTGCGGGCGAAGGGCTACACCGTCGACCGGTGCGAGATCTACACGATGGCCGACGTCGAGAAGCTCGACCCCGAGCTCAGGGAGAAGTGGGACGAGGGCGTCTGGGACGCGGTCCTGCTGAGCCAGCCGTCGCTGGCCCACGCCTACGCGCACCTGCTGGGTCACCGGGACCACGTCGCGGTCCTGGCCTGGGACGAGCCGACGGCGGAGGCACTCGAGGCCGAGGGCGTCCCCGTATTCTCGACGGCGAAGTCGAAGGACGTCTTCGGCGTCGCGGCGCTCGCGCGCGAGCTGGCCAAGCACTACGACAAGTAGCCGCCCTAGTCGGTCGTCCGTCGGCCGACCCAGCGGAGCTCCTTGTCAACGCCGATTTTCCAAGGCGGGCGGAGATGCGCTAAAGTTCTCCGAGTCGCCGCAAGGCGGCAAGGGAACCGCTTGTGGGACCACAACTCGGGGCTATGGCGCAGTTGGTAGCGCGCTTCCATGGCATGGAAGAGGCCAGGGGTTCGAATCCCCTTAGCTCCACAAGCCGAGAACCGGCATCTGACAAGTTCAGATGCCGGTTTTTCTTTGCCCACGACCTGTCCTGAAGCGGTCGCCGCTCGATACATCCTGGAGTGCGTCGTCCGTGGTCTCAGCGCCAGGTTCCCTGCCACTCGTAGAGAGCGCGATCCGGCCCGCGGTGACCACGCCTGCGCCCATCGGAGCGCGCAGTCCCGGCCTCGGTAGACGGGGCCGTAGCACTCGGTGATGATGCAGTCCTCGGCGACCGCGGCGGCGACGCGGTCGGCGTCGTTCGCGATCCACGCGTCGATGTACTCGGTCAGTGCGCTCATGCCGCCACGTCATCGGGCGCGCCATGCCTGCCGTGGCGCCTCGCGATTCCACAGATCCATGCCCGGGCTCGCGCACAATGCTGGCTATACAGCCAACCCTGACCGTATTTCGCAGGGCTGGCTGTATAGCCAGCGTTATGCGCGGCTCGGTGCGAAGCCGAGCGCTGCGGCGGACCCCAGCGCCAGGATTGCGGAGTCCGTGGTCACGGCGACCGCGTCGAAGCCCAAGGCGCGCAGCGGGACGACGCGCGTGGGGTCGCCGGCGAAGATTCCGGTTCGGGTGCCGGCGCGGCGTGCGGCTGCAGCGATCGAGGGGAGCGGGTCGTCGGCGGCGTCGGCCGCGATCAGCGTAGTCAGAGCAGTGCCCAGGGCGAGCGAGAGATCGACAGGCCCGACGAACACCCCCGTGACGCCGTCGACGGCGAGAATGCTCTCCGCGGACTCCAGCCCGGCGCGCGTCTCGATCATGACCCAGAGCTCGGTGCGGGCGTCGGCGGCCGCCGGCGCCTCGCCGCCCCACAGCGCGGCGAGCGGGCCCCAGCTACGGCGGCCGCGCGGCGGATAGTTCGCGGCGCGAACCGCCGCCTCCGCCTGATCCACCGTCTCGATCATGGGGACGATCACGATGTCGGCCCCGACGTCGAGGGCCCTGCCGATCGCGGCGTCGGAAAGCTCCGCGACGCGCACGGCGACCGGGGGTCGGACCGGAAGCGCGGAGAGTGCCCGGATGGTAGCTACGACAGCTGTGTCGTCGAAGGCCCCGTGCTGCGCGTCGAGGCAGACCCAGTCGAACCCCGCCCGCGCGATCTGCACGGTGGTCAGTGGCTCGCCGAGCAGGCACCACACGCCGCTGGTCTGACCGCTCTTGAGGACCGCCGTGGGTTTCATGAGGCGATCCTATGAGCCCTCGCGCACGTGTCGCCGAGCCGGGCGGGATATCCCTGGGCGTCTGTCGACCCGATGCCGATTCGGAGCCAGCTCGTGCGCACCGCGTCCGGCTCGATGATCGAGAGGACACCCGCGGCGACGTCGGTCGCCGCGCGCAGCGTCTGACCTTGTCGCGGCGATTCCCTTGTCCGTCGCGCCCCGGCACCCTACGGTGGTGGCATGGCTGAGACTGAGAGCAACGAGCCCGAGAAGCTTGATCCGAAGGAGGCCATGCGGCAGGCGCTGGAGCGCAAGAAGCAGGCCGAGCACATGTCCGCGTCGCACGGGATCACGGCCGACCGCGAGGCGGGACACATCCACGGCAAGGCGGCGGGCAAGCGCGAGTTCCGCCGCAAGTCCGGGTAGGCCGCGGGAGCCCCGTCGACCCCGCCGGGAATGCGGGGGCGTCGCCTACTCCCGGCCCGGTGATGCGGCGTCGAAGTCCTCGGCGACGAGGGCGGCGTTCACCGCGGCGCGCGACGGACGTGCCCTCGCCGAGGATCCTCGTCACGGGCTCGGGTTCGAGCACGATGCCGCGCGAGCGCAGGCGCCGCTCGGCCTCGGGCGTGATCTGCCCGAGGCCTGCCGTGAAGACGACGACCCGGTCGCTCCACTGTCGGATGAGCTCGGCCTGGTGCATGCTCAGCGGCGAGGTGGCGAGCACGCCGAGGCGACGGTCGCGGACCTCCCAGCCGTCTCGACGCCGTACCCCTCGACCTCGGCGCGGGCCCTCGCGAGGAGTTCGCCGGGAGGGGTGCCCTCCTGGCCCAGCACGCCGTGCATGTGCGAGGCGAAGCGGTTGCGGAGGCTGTCGGCGTCGATCACCAGCGTGCGTCGGCGCGCCCGCCCGAGCATGAGCGCGGCGGACAAGCCTGCCGCCCCGCCGCCGACGATGATCGCGTCCCATGAGTTCTCGGTCATGCGCCCAGCTTGACAGCAAGGCCACGCGGAATCAAGAATGAGAACTAATATCAATAAGTTGATGGGTGGTGTACCTTCCCGCCGCCCCGCATCCCTGGAGAGTCCATGTCTACGAGATGGTTCCTTGCCGCCGCGCTCTCTTCCGCGCTGGTCACGGCGCTCTGCGGAGTGTCCCCGCCAGGGCGGAGGCGCCCGCCGTGTGGGACGTGCCGAACGGAACCGTGAACGAGGCCGGCGCCACCGTCCTCAACGACGGCCACATCGACGTCGCGTCGCTCCTGCGTGGGGAGGTGCTCGTCACGCAGGTCAAGGACACGACGACGTCCACGGTGCCGGTCTGGCGCGAGCTGGAGAGGACCGTGCTGCAACTGCTTCCCGGGTCGAAGGCGACGGTGCCGGCCGGAGACCAGTGGGCGTTTCTCGGCACGGCCGGATCGTCGTTCCACCGCGTGACCCAGACCCAGCAACCCGGCCTGCTGTGGCCCGGCTGGTCCACGGAGTCGATCGCGGAGAAGGCGACGACCACAGGCGTCGCTTGGAGATTGACGGGCGTCACGGGACCCGGTGAGTTCGCGCTCTACCAGATCGGGGCGTTCGGCGACGTGGACGTGCTGTTCAACACCCGCGACGGCATCACGAGCGCCGACGGCTTCGAGATCCCCAAGGTGACCCACGCGCACGGCACCTGGGCGTTCAGCGCCGAGGGCAACTACTGCCTCTCCTTCGAGCGATCGACGACGCTGGCGTCCGGCAAGGGGGTCAAGGACTCGTTCGGGATCGCCGTCGCGGTCGGCGCGGCCGATGTGACGCGCGTCGACCCCCGCGACTGCCAGGGCACGGACGAGCCGGCCCCGCTCGCTCTCACGGCGGCGACGCCGAGGATCTCGGGAACCGCTCAGGTCGGCAGGAAGCTCACCGCCAAGCCGGGCTCGTGGAAGCCCGCACAGGTGACGCTGAAGTACCAGTGGCTGCGCAACGGAAAGAAGATCGCCAAGGCCACGAAGTCCGGCTACACACTCACCGCCACGGACAAGGGCGCCAAGATCACCGTCACAGTGACCGGGTCGAAGTCCGGGTACACCACCGTGGCCAAGACCTCCGCCAAGACCGCAAAGGTCAAGGCCGGGAGACTGACCGCCACGCCGACCCCGAGGATCTCCGGCACCGCGAAGGTCGGCAAGAAGCTCACCGCCAAGACGGCAACCTGGAGACCCGCGAAGGTGAAGGTCACCTACCAGTGGTACCGCAACGGCAAGAGGATCGCCAAGGCCACGAAACCCACGTACACCCTGACCAGAGCCGACAAGGGAAGGAAGGTCACGGTCAAGGCCAAGGGCGCCAAGCCGGGCTACACCACGGTGACCAAGACCTCCAAGGCCACCGCGAAGGTCAGGTAGCCGATCCACGACTGTCGCGGCCATCTCGTCCTATGGGGAGCCCGGACCGGGCCGTCGGCTGTAACGTCGGTGCATGGACTCAGACCTTCGCGAGTGGTTGCTCGACTCCGACCCGGCGCTGCGGTGGCAGGTCGAACGGGATCTGCTCGGCGCCCCGCCCTCGGTGTGGGAGGCGACCCGCGCCCGGGTCCCGCTCGAGGGCCTCGGCGCCGCGCTGCTCGCCCGGCAGGGCGACGACGGCCAGTGGGCCGGCGGCGCCTACTTCCCGGCAGGCTATTTCGACAGCCCCGAGCAGGCCGAGCCGGGGCAACCGTGGATCGCGACGACGTGGTCGTTGAAGGACCTGCGCGACTGGGGCGTCGACGCCGCCGTGCTCGGCGACTCCGCGGCGCGGCTCGACGCGAACTCGCGCTGGGAGTACGACGACCTGCCCTACTGGGGCGGCGAGGTCGACGTATGCATCAACTCGTACACGCTCGCGACAGGGGCCTGGCTGGGCACCGATGTCTCCCGGCTGGTCGCCTGGTTCCGCGACCATCGCCTGGCCGACGGCGGCTGGAACTGCGAGGCCGAGGAGGGCGACTCCGTCCGCTCCTCGTTCCACTCCACCCTCAACGCGCTGCGCGGCATCCTCGCCTACGAGAAGCTCACCGGCGACACCGCGCTCCGCGAGGCCCGACGCGGCGGCGAGGAGTACCTGCTCACCCGGCGGCTGATGTACCGCGCGTCCACAGGCGAGGTCGTCGACCACTTCGTCACGCACTTCATGTACCCCAACCGCCACGTCTACAGCGCGCTCGCCGCGCTCGACCACTTCCGCGAGGCGTCGCAGCTCGACGGAACCGCGCCCGACCCGCGGCTGGCCGACGCCGTCGACCTCGTCCGCTCGAAGCGGCGGCCCGACGGCGCCTGGCTCCAGGAACACAAGCTGGCGGGCCGGACCTGGTTCGACGCGGATGCCCCGGTGGGCGAGCCGTCGAAGTGGCTGACGCTGATCGGCACCCGCGTCCTCGACTGGTGGGACGGTCAGTGACCGACGCCTAGCTCCCCGGAGAGCCGCGCCTGGAACGCGCTGGTGCTGCGCCGTCATCAGCGACTCCATCAACCCCAGGCGGGCCATGGCCGGCGCGTAGGGCGCGATGAAGCCGGGCCTGCGGGTGCCCACTCCGCGAGACCCGCCCGCCTCAGCCGTCGAGGGGGATCCTGACCACGTCGGTGGCGTTGCCTGCCTGATCGAGGCCGTAGATGCAGTAGGTCGCGGGCAACTGATCGGCCATGAGGGTCAGGGGCACGATGAAGAAGTCCTGGAACGTCTCGGGGGCGGGGCACTCCGCGTCGCCGGGCACCCAGGTGAACCGCACCGTCGAGAGCTCCGGCGGGTTCAGGAACGGGAAGACGGTGACGTTGCCGTCGCCCAGATCCTCGACCGACGCGCCGGGCTGGAAGAGCGGCGGCGTGCGGTCGACCTCGAAGAGGACCGTCGCGGCGCCCGCGTAGTCGTCGTTCGCGACCGCGCACAGCGCGTAATGGCCCTCGACCTCGGGAAGCGTCACCGGAACGACGCGGCCCTCGTCCCAGTCGTACTCCGTGGCCGGAACCGTCACGGCCTCGGCGCCGTCGTACGTGGCCGGGTCCGCGCAGACCCCGGAGCCCGTGAGCTCGACGAGCGCGGTGCGCACGGGCGCCGAGTCGCCGACGGCGGGGTTCAGGGCGAGGTTGGCCATGGCCGTCGCATTGTTCGCGTCCGGGAGGTCACCGCCGCGGAAGATCCCGCCGCCGCTGTTGGCCCACACCGACGCCGTCTCGAGCGGACACGCGCCGCCGAGGGCGAAGATACCCTCGTCGTCGAAGCAGCGGCCGATGCCGGCCACGGAGACGGCGTACGACGTCTCCTCGACCATGGTCGGGCCGTCGTCGCCCAGCTCGCACGGCCGGTTGAGGAAGCAGTGGCCCCCGTTGGCGGCCGCCGCCGACCAGGTCGTCGTGTTGATGACAGCGGCGATGGCCTCGGGCCCGCCGTCGGCGCCGACGGTCAGCAGCGGCGAGCCGGAAGAACCCTGCCGGACGCCGGGGCAGTCGTTGGCCCACGCGCCCCGCCACAGCCAGGTGAACTCGATGAGGTCGGTCTGATGCGTGAGGGTGCAGTCCCCGCCGCGGAGCACCCACTTCTCGAAGTCGACGTCCTGGACCGGCGCCGCGATGTTGCGGACCGACGTGTCCTCCGCGGGCTCCTCGTCGACGATCGGGATGGGCCGGATGCCGAGGGCCTTGAGCTCGCCCAGCGACTCCTTGAGCCGCACGATCGAGACGTCGCGCCCGCGCATCGTCGAATACTCGAGCACCTCGGCGTTGACCGCGTAGGGAGAAGGATTGTCGTGGGTGTCGAGGAGGAAGCCCTGGCCGAACCAGTCCTCGCCGATCGTCACCGACTGCGGCGGGCGCCCGACGTCGCCCGTGCAGTGCCCGTTGGTGAGGATGTAGGCGGGCCCGTCGTCGACGCCGGTGTCGACGACGGTGCCCGTGCAGTTCGACCCCATCTCGAGCCGTGCGACTCCCGTGAAGCCACCGAGTTCGGCCAGGGAGAGCGGCGCCGCGAGGTCGGGGAGGGGAGCGCCGACTCCGGGGAGATCCGGGGGCGCGCTCTCGGTCGGCGAGGGGGGAGAGGGAGTCTCTGGGGGTGGTGTGCCGCCCGTGCATGCGACGAGGAGCAACGCCATCGCGGCCGCCGCCCCTGCGGCAGCCAGCCTTCCCGCCCCACGCCAGTGCCTCGTCGCCATGCCGCGATCCTAGGACGCCCTTCCGGCTCCCGCGCGGCGCTGGGAAGGAGACCCCTATATCTGAGGGGTAGGCAGAGTCCCGTCACCCTTTCGGATTTCGCATAGGGCAACGGCGCGGCCATCGGTGCACTACCGGATGATCGTCGTCGCTCGCAGCATGTTGTGGTCCGACGGGATGGTTCCCTTGAACGTGCCGGTCTTCTTGTCGACGTCGACCACGGTCTCCCATTCGGGCACCTCTATGCCCTTGCTCGTCCAGATGTAGTCGAGGTAGATGCCGTTGATCCAGGGCTTCTTGGGAGCGGTCCGGTTCCAGGCGTTGTGGCTCGAGTACTGGGTGTTGATCCGCTTCTTGACCGTTGCGCCACTGGTCGTCTTCGTGGAGAGGTAGGTGTTGCCGAGAGGGTCGACGTAGCCGGCCTTGCGCATCGCGTCGTAGGGCTTGTTCCCACCGTCGGTCCACTTGTGGGAGTTGAAGTCACCCACGATGTACGTGGGCAGATCCTTCGGGTTCTTCGCCTCGACGACGTCCAGGATCTGGGTCATCTGCTTCGCGCGGATGTCGGTGCTCTTCTTGTCCTTGCCCGGGTCGAGGTGCACGTTGACGAAGAAGAACTCCGTACCCGTCGCCTTGTGACGGAGGATCGCCCACTCCACGTAGCGGTACTGCTCCATTTTGGTCTTCTTGCTCGACGTCTTCTTCGAGCCTTGCTTGACCAGCTTCAGCGTCGTGCTGTTGTAGACGATCTTCTGGCTGTTCGCCGCGCCTTGGTACTTGGCGACGCACTTGTAGGGCGACTTCGGGTTCTCGCAGTTGTACCGGGCCTTGTTGGCCAGTTTGTACGGCGTGCCGAGGCGCTTGACAAGGTCCTCGGCCTGGCTGAGGTCCGGCTGGTTGGCGCTCCCGGTCTTTCCCAGCTTGCCCTGCGAGGCCTCCTGGAACCCGATCACGTCCGGGTTCTGCCTCAGCACGGCCGTGACAACGGCGGAGCGCCGCTTCGACCAGGGATGGGTGCCTGCGTCGACGGTCTCCGAGCCGACGTTGTAGCTGGCGACGCGGATGGTGGCGGGCCCTCCACCCGCTGCGGCGACGCCCGTGCCCACCTTGATCTTCGGGGAGTGGACGCTGCGGGCCGCCTTCTTCGACGTGACGACGCGCACCCGCGCATAGTAGGTGGTGCCGCCCTTCAGCTCCTTGACGGTCGTGCTCGTGCCCTTGACGTAGTAGTGCTTCGCGTTCGAGAAGTCGCTCTTCGTGGCGATGGTGACGCGGTACCGGAGGCCGGATCCCCGGGACTTCCAGCTCAGCTTGGTGCTGGCAGCCGTGGTCGCCGTCGCCTTCAGTCCCACCGGCGCCAGATAGGTATACGAGGCGCTCGTCGACCTCGTCTTCACCTTCAGCATCTTCGATGCCTTGCTCTTGCCCTTCTTCGACACGGCGGTGACCGTGATGTAGTACGTCGTCTTGGCCTTGAGTTTCGTGAGCTCAAGGGCCGGTTTCTTCGAGGTCTTCGACTTGGCGCCCTTCATCGAGGACGCGGTCGCGTACTTCACGGTGTAGGCGGTCGCCCCCGACACGGAGCCCCAGGACAGGCCGACGGCGTTTCTGCTGGTCGACACGACGGTGAGGCTCTTCGGGGTCGTGGTCGCCGCGGCGGCAGGCTGGGGAGGCAGAAGGGCAACGATGAGAGCGAGGGCGCCGATGAGGTGAGCCCAGACTCGTGGCCGGGAAGGCGTGGTGGGGGGAATCACCGCGTCAGTGTAGGCATGTGCCGCGCCGCGGCGAAAAACGGGGATGCTCAAGAGGTGATCGTCGTCGGCCAAAGGGTGGTCGGGCTCGTTCCCCGCGACCCGGCGTATCGTCGCCGACGCCGACGACGGCGGGCTCCGGCGAGTAGGCTGAGGCATGACTTTCGCCAATGTAGGCATGCTGGGAACGCTGCCGGGTAAGCGCGACGAACTCGTCGAGATGCTCACGAGGTGGAGCCCGGAGCTCGCCGAGGCCGGATGCCTGCTCTACGAGGTGGGGGTCAACGACGACTTCCCCGACACTGTGTTCGTCGCCGAACTGTGGGCGTCGGAGGACGCCCACCAGGCGTCGCTGCAGCTCGACAGCGTCCGCGCGGCCATCGGCAAGGCCATGCCGCTGCTCTCCGGCGAGGTGGACGGGACCAGGTTCAGTGTCCTCGGCTCGCCGCTGCGCGAGTGACCGCTCAGGTGTCGCGCTCGACCTTCAGCACCTCGCCGGTGGTGGCGTCGACGTAGATCTCGAAGCGTCCGCCGGCGTCGGCGCGGACCAGCAGCTCCCAGACGACGGCGCCGCGTTCGGTGTCGAGGTCCAGCTCGATGATCTGGCCGGGCGTGTTGCCGAGCGCGATGCCGATGGCCTCGGCAGCGGTGACCTTCGGGGCGGTGGACTGCACCCTGCTGAGCCGGGCGTCGCGCTCGCGCGTCACCTCACCCGACGCGGCGTCGATGTACAGCTCGACGCCGGTGCCGTTCTCGCGGAGCACGGTCACCTCCCACCTGCGGGGCTCCGCGTCGACCTCGACGACCGCGCCGGGGGCGTGGGCCAGCGCGGCCTCGATGGCGCCGACGGCGTCGAGCGGGCCGGCCGGGGCCTCGGTGGCGGGCGTGTCGTCGTCCGTCTCGGTCTCCTCGGGAGCGGGCGACGTCTCCGTCTCCGTCACGGACGGTGACGGAGCAGGCGCCTGAGACGAGGTGCTCGGGGGAGCGGGAGGCGTCGTGGCGGGGCTCTCGGCGGGGGCACATCCCGGCAGCAGCAGCGCGGCGACGGCCGCGGTGGCGAGGAGAGGCTTGGTGCGGGCGGTGATCTCGGGCATGTTGTCCCCCTGGGGATGGGCGTGGACCTTCACAGGAAAGCCTACGCGGGTCCGCTTGTGCCGCCCATCCCTAGAACGGGGTAGTCAGTTCTAGGGGGTGAGGTCGCCGTCGACGGTGTGCGTCGTCACCCAGAACCGGCCCGCGACGATCAGGCCGAGGACCAGCAGAGCCGAGGTCAGGAGGAACGGCCAGCTGCGGTCCATGCTCGACAGCCACCCGCTGATCCAGCCGAAGGGGGCCGTGACCAGCATCACGCAGGTGCGCTGGATGGCCATCACGCGCGAGCGCTCGTGCTGGTCGACGTGCAGCGCCACCAGCGACTCCGCCAGCATGAAGAGGATGCCGCCGCCGAACGCGTCGAGGATCAGGCAGACGGCGAGCAGGGCGTAGGTGGAGGCGACGGCGGCGCCGTCGGGGGAGGGGATGCCCACCAGCAGCAGCTGCCCCGCGAGGTAGACCCCGAAGCCGATCAGCGTCGGCGCCTTCAGGTGCTTGGCGTGCGTGAGCCGCGGGATCAGCGTGAAGAAGAACAGCACGGACAGCAGAGAGCGGACCATCGGGAAGAACGGCAGCAGCGCGTCGGGGACGTCGAGGCGCTGGTTGATCACCACCTGCCAGAACGTGCCGTTGACCAGTGCGACCGCGCCGACGATGGCCGCGATGATGAGCGAGAAGATGGTGCCCTTCGACCGTACGATCAGGCCGAGCACCCCGCGGTACTCCGACAGCGACGTCCAGATGCTCACGCCGCGGGTCTGCTCCATCCGGACGCGTCCGGTCGCGGTCTCCGTGGTGTAGCGGTAGAGCAGCCAGATCTTGAAGCTCATGATGAAGAAGGCGTTCAGGTACAGGATCCGGACGGCGAGCTCGAGCCCGAGGCTGGAGACGAGCACGGCCGCGATCGGCGCGAAGAGGGCGGAGAACTCGGCCGCCACCTTGATCAGCGAATAGACCTTGGGGATCTCCTCGCGGTCGACGTCCTCGACGAGCAGGCAGTCCCACGAGTTCTGCGTGACCTGCCATGCGCCGTTGACGACCGAGGCGATGAGGAACCACCAGAAGTTCTGCGCGAACGCCCAGATCAGGCAGGGGATGGCCCAGGCGATGATGTCGAAGACCGCGGTGGTCATCCGCCGCCCGAGCTTGTCGGTGATGACGCCGCTGAGCAGCCCGAAGACCACCTGGGACAGCATCGAGATGGTGGCGAGCAGGCCGATCTGGGCGTCGTGGACGCCCAACGCCAGCATGAACACCGACGCGTACGGCAGCACCAGCATCATCGAGAGGCCCCACAGGGGCTCGGTGTACACGGACGCGCGGCCGTTGCCGCGAAGCCCGAGTAGGGTCACCAACATGGGGTTGCGTACGCGGCTCACCGGCATAGTCAACCCGGGTTCGCGCGGCTTGTCCAACGTTGTGAAATCAGCACTCGACGACGTTGACCGCGAGCCCCGCGCGGCTGGTCTCCTTGTACCTCTCGGACATGTCGGCGCCGGTCTGGCGCATGGTCTCGATGGTGGTGTCCAGCGGCACGACGTGGGTGCCGTCGCCGAGGAGGGCGAGCCGCGTGGCCATCAGCGCCGTCGACGCCGCGATGGCGTTGCGCTCGATGCACGGGATCTGGACGAGGCCCCCGACGGGGTCGCAGGTGAGGCCGAGGTGATGCTCGATGGCGATCTCGGCGGCGTTCTCGATCTGCGCCGGGGTGCCGCCGCGGGTCGCGGTCAGGCCCGCGGCGGCCATGGCGCAGGCGCTGCCCACCTCGGCCTGGCAGCCTGCCTCGGCACCGGAGATGGAGGCGTTGGCCTTGAAGATCGAGCCGACGGCGGTGGCCGTGAGCAGGAACGTGCGGATGGCGTCGGCGGGGAAGCCTCGCTCCACCGTCGCGCAGTAGAGCACCGCGGGCAGCACGCCGGCCGCGCCGTTCGTCGGGGCCGTGACGACGCGGCCGCCGGAGGCGTTCTCCTCGTTGACGGCCAGCGCGTACATCGCCAGCGCCTCGCCCGACTGGCGCGAGACCCCGGCCTCCGTGAGGGCGCGCCAGCCGGCGGCGGCGCGCCGCCGCACGTTCAGCCCGCCGGGGAGCACGCCGTCGGCGTGGAGGCCGCGCTCGACGCACGCGCGCATCGCCCGCCAGATCTCGTCCAGGCCTCGCTGTGCGCCCTCCGCCCCGTGGAAGGCCACCTCGTCCTCCCAGGCGACCTCGGCGATCGAGCGCCCCTCGGCCAGCTCCAGCAGCTCGGCCATGTTCGCATAGGAGTGCACGGGGCGGCGCGACGGCGGGGTCGGCTCGCTCCCGACCCGGCGGATGAAGCCGCCCCCGACCGACAGGTAGGTCTCCTCGACGATGTCCCCGGCGCCGACCAGCGCGTACAGGATCATCGAGTTGGGGTGCCCGTCGTGCCGGGACAGCGGCGCGAACTCGATGTCGTCCCTGTGCAGCGGCACCCCGTCGATGTCGAGGACCTCGCCCCGGTACAGCTCGGCCCACTGCCCGTGCACGAGCGAGGGGTCCACCGTCTCCGGCTCATGGCCGCGCAGCCCCGCGATGACCGCGTCCGGCGTTCCGTGGCCGATCCCGGTGGCCGCGAGTGAGCCTTGGAGGCGGCAGCGGAACCGCGCGACGTCGCCGAGCCTTCCGGCGGCCTCGAGCCGACGACGGAAGTCCAGCCCGGCGCGCATCGGCCCGACGGTGTGGGAGCTCGACGGGCCGATGCCGACGGAGAAGATGTCGAGCGCGGACGTGTATGCCGCGCGCCCGGATCTACCTGTCATCTGTGCAGGATGGCCAGGACCGCCTCCGCGATCACCGTCGAGGCCAGGAAGGTGGCCGCGATCACGACGAAGCCGACGGGCAGGATCTTCCAGCCGATCTGCTTGAGCATGGGCAGGTCCTTGCCGATGCTGAGGCCCGCGATGGCGAGCATCAGGGTGATGACGGAGAGGAAGTTGACCGACGCGGAGGTCTCCAGCACCCAAGCGGCCCCCGGGAACCACGGCGAGGTGATGTAGGCGCCGAGCACGATGACGACGATGAGCGCGGGCACCTTGCCCTTCGTGAGCTTCGCGAGCCACAGGCCGACCGCGACCATGGCCGCCATGATCGCGTAGGTGAGCACCATGTCGAAGGAGAAGCTCTTGGCCGCGATCGCGGCGGTGATCAGGCCCGCGCCGCAGAGGATCAGCAGGCTGGAGACCCACGACAGGTTCACCTTGGGCGCCTCGAGCGCCTTGGAGATCTCGCCGATCGTCTCGGTGGCCTCGGTGACCGCGGCGTTCTTCTGGTTGCGGGTGAGGAACCTGTAGAAGCGGTCGGCCAGCGGCAGCGAGATCCAGAGCGCGAGAGGGACGCCCGCGAGGCTGGCGATCAGGTTGGCCGTCGTCGCGAAGGCGGCGATCTGGTCGGTGAACTCGGGGTGGGCGGCTGTGACCGACGCGATGCCCGCGGCCATCATGGAGCCCGAGCCGACCCCGGACCCCATCGCGAGCGCCTCCCAGCGGAAGATGTTCAGCGAGGAGACGACGGAGGCCACGAGGCTGACGATGATGGCGCCGAAGATCGAGCCGAAGACGTACATCGAGAGCACGCCGCGGTACTGCGGGAGTCCGCGCCGAACCGCGAGGTGACCATGGCGAAGGACGGCTCGCGGTCGATCGAGAACGTCGCGCCGACGGTGGCTGGTCCCATGCGCAGCAGCACGGCGAGCGGCAGCGCGAGCAGCAGCGAGCCGAACACGTTGCCCAGTTCCTGGAGGAGCAGCGCTGGTCCAGCGCCGAGCAGCTCGGGGATCTGCTGGCCGAGCGTGAGCGCGAGGCGGCCGCAGAGGACGAGCACGGCGACCGCCATGATCGCGTTGGCGGTGTGCTGCAGGTCGACGGGGAGCGGCCGGAACCGCTGGCCGGAGACGAGCACGCCCATCAACAGCGCCCAGATCATGGGCAGCAGCATGATGGACACCTTGCCGAGCGGGATGGTGGCCGGTCCGATGAACTGGGCGATGGCAGCGATCACGGTCATCAGGCCGATCAGGACTCACAGGCCCTTGTCGCGGAAGCCGATGTCGAACTCGCGCGGAGCGGTCGAGGTGCGGGATTCGGGTGATGCGGTCGCGATGACCTCTTCTCGGGTGGATGGGCCGACGGCCCGAGCCGATACGGGTCAGGCGGAGAACTTGGCCTGGGTGG
>RRZT010793273.1_pt1 | contig 21600 bp, 15 predicted proteins | sample 2165551 | NCBI WGS metagenome assembly RRZT01 (sample SAMN10456910, study PRJNA506462) | wastewater metagenome | biome: wastewater; feature: sludge; material: wastewater sludge; isolation source: wastewater sludge with Escherichia coli K12::gfp cells carrying plasmid... | place: USA: Moscow, Idaho... | reverse complement strand
CTGCGTGTCACGCCGTGCCCGGGGGTGCAGACCCCCGGGCGAAGGACTACTTGGTGACCTTGGTGACCCGGCCGGAGCCGACGGTGCGGCCACCCTCACGGATCGAGAAGGGCTGGCCGTCGTCCATGGCGATCGGCGCGATCAGCTTGACCGTGATGCTGACGTTGTCGCCCGGCATCACCATCTCCTTGTCCTTGGGCAGCTCCACCGCGCCGGTCACGTCGGTCGTGCGGAAGTAGAACTGCGGACGGTAGTTGTCGTAGAACGGCGTGTGCCGGCCGCCCTCGTCCTTGCTCAGGATGTAGACCTGGGCCTCGAACTCGGTGTGCGGGGTCATCGAGCCGGGCTTGACGACGACCTGGCCACGCTCGACGTCCTCGCGCTTGACGCCACGCAGCAGCAGGCCGACGTTCTCGCCGGCGCGAGCCTCGTCGAGCAACTTCCGGAACATCTCGACGCCGGTGACCGTGGTCTTGGTCGACTTGTCGTGGATGCCGACGATCTCGACCTCCTCGTTGACCTTGAGGATGCCGCGCTCGACACGGCCGGTGACGACGGTGCCACGGCCGGTGATCGTGAAGACGGCCTCGGCGGGCATGAGGAACGGCTTGTCGATGTCGCGCTCCGGCTGCGGGATCGCCTCGTCGACGGCGTCCATGAGCTCGAGAACGGTCTTGCTCCACTCCTCGTCGCCCTCGAGGGCCTTGAGCGCCGAGACCCGCACGACCGGCAGGTCGTCACCGGGGAACTCGTAGGCCGACAGCAGCTCGCGGACCTCCATCTCGACGAGCTCGAGGATCTCCTCGTCGTCGACCATGTCGGTCTTGTTCAGCGCCACGACGACGTAGGGCACGCCCACCTGGCGGGCCAACAGCACGTGCTCCTTGGTCTGGGGCATCGGGCCGTCGGTGGCCGCGACGACGAGGATCGCGCCGTCCATCTGGGCCGCACCGGTGATCATGTTCTTGATGTAGTCGGCGTGGCCGGGGCAGTCGACGTGCGCGTAGTGGCGCGCCTCGGTCTGGTACTCGACGTGCGCGATGGAGATGGTGATACCGCGCTGCCGCTCCTCCGGGGCCTTGTCGATCTGGTCGAACGGCGTGAACGGGTTGAGGTCCGGGAACTTGTCGTGCAGGACCTTCGTGATGGCCGCCGTCAGCGTCGTCTTGCCGTGGTCGATGTGACCGATCGTGCCGATGTTGACGTGCGGCTTGGTCCGCTCGAACTTTGCCTTCGCCACTGGGGGTCCTCCTAGGACTCTTTCTGGGTGTTACGCCGTCGACCTCGGGCAGGACGTGGCGTTGCTTGGGTGCTGTGTGTGGTGCTGGATGCTGTGGAGTTGGTGGGCGAGCCTACGGGAGTCTACCCGGGTCACTCGCCCCGGGTTTTCTTGATGATCTCGTCCGAGACATTCCGGGGCACCTCGGCATACGAGTCGAACTGCATCGAGTAGTTCGCCCGCCCCTGCGTCTTGGACCGCAGGTCGCCGACGTAGCCGAACATCTCCGACAACGGCACGAGGGCCCGCACTACCTTGGCGCCGGCGGCGTCCTCCATGGCCTGGATGTGCCCACGCCGGGAGTTGATGTCGCCGATGACGTCACCCATGTACTCCTCGGGAGTGCGCACCTCGACGGCCATGACCGGCTCCAGGAGCACGGGGTCGGCCTTGCGGACGGCCTCCTTGAGCACCATGGAGCCGGCGATCTTGAAGGCCATCTCGGAGGAGTCGACATCGTGGTAGGCCCCGTCGAGCAGGGTCGCCTTGATCCCGACGAGCGGGTAGCCGGCCAGCACGCCGTACTGCATGGCGTCCTGGATGCCGGCGTCGACGCTCGGGATGTACTCCCTGGGCACCCGGCCGCCGGTCACCGCGTTCTCGAACTCGTAGGTCTTGCCCTCGGTGGTCTCCAGCGGCTCGAAGGTGACCTGGACCTTGGCGTACTGCCCCGACCCACCGGTCTGCTTCTTGTGCGTGTAGTCGATCTTCTCGACCTTGCGCCGGATCGTCTCGCGGTAGGCCACCTGCGGCTTGCCGACGTTGGCCTCGACCTTGAACTCGCGGCGCATCCGGTCGACGAGGATGTCCAGGTGCAGCTCGCCCATCCCCTTGATGATGGTCTGGCCGGTCTCCTGGTCCTGCTCGACCTGGAAGGTCGGGTCCTCCTCGGCGAGCTTCTGGATCGCGACGCCGAGCTTCTCCTGGTCGCCCTTGGTCTTGGGCTCGATGGCCACGTTGATGACCGGGGCCGGGAAGGTCATCGACTCCAGCACGATCTGCTTGACCGAGTCGGACAGGGTGTCACCGGTGGTGGTGTCCTTGAGCCCGATGACCGCGTAGATATGCCCCGCCGAGGCCTTGTCGACCGGGTTCTCCTTGTTGGAGTGCATCTGGAAGATCTTGCCGATGCGCTCCTTCTTGCCCTTGGTGGAGTTGACCACCTGGGCGCCGGAGGGCACCTGCCCGGAGTAGACCCGCACGTAGGTGAGCTTCCCGAAGAACGGGTGCACCGCGATCTTGAAGGCCAACGCCGCGAACGGCTCGTCGGTCGAGGGCTTGCGGGTGAGCACCGGGTCGCCCTCCTCGATCTCGCCGGGCTTGTGCCCTTCGGTGTCGGGCAGGTCCAGCGGGCTGGGCAGGAAGTCGACGACCGCGTCGAGCATCGGCTGCACGCCCTTGTTCTTGAACGCCGTGCCGCACAGCACCGGGTTGATCTCGCCGGCGATGGTCAGGGTGCGGATGCCGGCCTTGAGCTCCTCGACGGTCAGCTCCTCGCCCTCGAGGTACTTCTCCATGAGGGTGTCGTCGCTCTCGGCGACCCGCTCGACCAGGTCGTGGCGATAGGACTGCGCCGATTCCAGCAGCTCGGCCGGGATCTCCTCGACCGCGTAGTCCTCGCCCTTCTGGGTCTCGCCGCGCCAGGTGAGGGCCTTCATCCGCAGCAGGTCGACGACGCCGCTGAAGGCGCTCTCCTGCCCGATCGGCAGCTGCAGCACCAGCGGCTTGGCGCCGAGCCGGTCGACCATCGTCTTGACCGAGAAGTAGAAGTCGGCGCCGAGCTTGTCCATCTTGTTGACGAAGCAGATCCGGGGCACGCCGTACTTGTCGGCCTGCCGCCACACCGTCTCGGACTGCGGCTCGACACCCTCCTTGGCGTCGAACACCGCGACGGCACCGTCGAGGACGCGCAGGTTGCGCTCCACCTCGACGGTGAAGTCGACGTGCCCGGGGGTGTCGATGAGGTTGATCTGGTGGCCCTTCCAGAAGGTCGTCGTCGCGGCCGACGTGATGGTGATGCCGCGCTCCTGCTCCTGCTCCATCCAGTCCATCGTCGCGGCGCCGTCGTGCACCTCGCCGATCTTGTAGTTGATGCCGGTGTAGAACAGGACCCGCTCGGTCGTCGTCGTCTTGCCGGCGTCGATGTGCGCCATGATGCCGATATTGCGGACCTTGGACAGGTCGGTGAGGACGTCGAGTGCCACGTCAGTTGTCTCGTCTCAGCTCGTGCGGGTGCGGCTCGGGGTCGGTGTGCGGGACTGCAAGCGAAGGCTCCGGTATGCCGCGCGCGGCCGCCCGCGGCATACCGGCCGGCCTCACCAGCGGTAGTGAGCGAAGGCGCGGTTGGACTCGGCCATCTTGTGCGTGTCTTCGCGGCGCTTCACCGCGGCGCCCAGACCGTTGGATGCGTCGAGCAGCTCGTTCATCAGCCGGTCGGTCATCGTCTTCTCGCGCCGCTGCCGGGCATAGCCGACCAGCCAGCGCAGCGCCAGCGTCGTCGAGCGACCCGGCTTGACCTCGACCGGAACCTGGTAGGTGGCGCCACCGACCCGGCGGCTCTTGACCTCGACGGCCGGCTTGATGTTGTCCAGCGCCCGCTTGAGGGTGACCACGGGGTCGGTGCCGGTCTTGGCCCGGCAGCCCTCGAGAGCGCCGTAGACGATCATCTCGGCGATCGACTTCTTGCCGTCGAGCAGGATCTTGTTGACCAGCTGGGTGACCAGGGGCGAGTTGTAGACCGGGTCGATGACCAGCGGCCGCTTCGGAGCGGGTCCCTTGCGAGGCATCAGCCCTTCACCTTCTTCGCGCCGTAGCGGGAACGAGCCTGCTTGCGGTTCTTGACACCCTGGGTGTCGAGCGTGCCGCGGATGATCTTGTAACGCACCCCGGGCAGGTCCTTCACCCGGCCGCCACGCACGAGCACGATCGAGTGCTCCTGCAGGTTGTGCCCCACCCCGGGGATGTATGCCGTGACCTCGACCTGCGAGGTCAGCTTGACGCGCGCGACCTTGCGCAGCGCCGAGTTCGGCTTCTTGGGGGTGGTCGTATAGACGCGGGTGCACACGCCGCGGCGCTGGGGCGATCCCTTGAGCGCGGGCGTCTTGGTCTTACCGACCTTGTCCTGGCGGCCCTTGCGCACCAGTTGGTTGATCGTAGGCAAGCTCTTGCTCCGTCACTTCTCGATGTGGTCTGGCCCGCCTGTGCGGACCGGCTCCTTGGCTGTCCCGAGCCCGACGACCGGCACCACCCAGGCTCGGGTGGCTCGTTCGACGGGATCGGATTGCCCTCCCCTGCACTGCCCCGGCTCCGGTGATCGGCGCCTTGGCTGCCCGGCGAGAGCGGGCGAGCGACCGACGGCGATGTCGGCGTGCTCGTGTCGGCATGCTCGAATGTCCGGGCGTGCCCAGACACGGCAGACCAATCTACCGGCTCCCGGGGGGCCGGCCAAATCATCTCCCTCCGCAGCCGCTCCCCAGGCGCTCCCCGGTGCTCCCCGGGCGGGGATGGCGGTGCAGATGACGGTGCGCTCCAGCCACGAAAACGGGTCCCAGCGCACATCCGTACGCACATCCATGCCCGGCCACGCATCCCGACCCCCGAAACGCCCGAACCCCCGGACGCGGGTATGCCGCCCGCGCGAGGTGCGCGGGCGGCATACCGAGAGGTGGCCGTCCGGAGTGGCGTCTGGAGTGGCCGGGGGGTGGCCGGTCAGGTCACGTGGAGGCGGTGTGCGCTCCGGTGGCGACGGCGGCCCGGCCGGCCTCCAGACGCGCGACCGGCACCCGGAACGGCGAGCAGGACACGTAGTCCAGCCCGACCTCGTGGAAGAAGTGCACCGAGTCGGGGTCGCCGCCGTGCTCACCGCAGACACCGGTCTTGAGGCCCGGCTTGGTGGCGCGGCCCTCGTCGACGGCCATCTTGACCAGTCGCCCGACACCCTGGCGGTCCAGCATCTCGAAGGGGCTGACCTGGAAGATGCCCCTGTCGAGGTACTGCGAGAAGAACCCGCCCTCGGCGTCGTCGCGGCTGAAGCCCCAGGTGGTCTGGGTGAGGTCGTTGGTGCCGAAGGAGAAGAAGTCGGCGACCTCGGCGATCTGGCCGGCGGTGAGCGCGGCGCGGGGCAGCTCGATCATCGTGCCGATCGAGACCTCGTGGCCGGCACCGGGCTCGTAGCCGGCCGCCTGCGCGAGCGCTACGGCCTCCTGCCGGACGATGTCGAGCTCCTGGTAGGTGTCGATGAGCGGCACCATGATCTCGACCGACCCGGTGCCCCCGGCGCCCTGGTGTGCCGTGAAGGCGTTGAGGATGGCCCGGATCTGCATCTGGAACAGCCCGGGGATGATGATGCCCAGGCGCACGCCACGGGTGCCCAGCATCGGGTTGGACTCGTGCATCCGGCGCACCGCGGCGAGCATCGTCTCGTCGGCCTCGCTGACCGGCTGGCCGGTGGCTTGGGCGACTGCGACCTTGACCTCGAGGTCGGTGTGGCTGGGCAGGAACTCGTGCAGCGGCGGGTCGAGCAGCCGGATGTTGACCGGCTTGCCGTCCATGGCCTTGAAGATGCCCTCGAAGTCGCCCTGCTGCAGCGGCCGCAACGCCTCCAGCGCGGCTTCGCGGTCGGCGTCGGAGGAGGCCAGGATGAGCTTCTCGACGAGTTCGCGGCGGTCGCCGAGGAACATGTGCTCGGTGCGGCACAGCCCGATGCCCTGGGCACCGAAGCGCACCGCACGCTCGGAGTCCTCGGGGGTGTCGGAGTTGGCGCGAACCACCAGGCGCCGGTTGGCGTCGGCGATCTGCATGATCCGGTGCACCGCGCGGACCAGCTCGTCGGTGTCGGCCCCGGCCGGGTCGAGCTTGCCCTCGAAGTAGTCGACGACCGGGGAGGCCATCACCGGCACCTCGCCGAGGAAGACCTCGCCGGTGGCGCCGTCGATGGAGACCAGGTCGCCCTCGTTGAGCACGAGCGGGTCGCTGCCGGTGACGGTGACCTGCTTCTTGGCGAAGTCGATGGCCAGGGCCTCGGCGCCGCAGACACACGGGGCGCCCATGCCGCGGGCGATGACCGCGGCATGCGAGGTCTTGCCACCCCGGCTGGTGAGGATGCCTTCGGAGGCGATCATGCCGACCAGGTCGTCGGGGTTGGTCTCGGTGCGCACCAGGATGACCCGCTCGCCGCGGGCCGCCCACTCGGCGGCGTCCTTGGAGTTCAGCACGATCCGCCCGACCGCGGCGCCGGGGCTGGCGGCGACCGCCTTGGTGAGCACCCGCACGTCGCCGGAGCGGTCGAAGCGGGGGAACATCAGTAGCGACAGCTGCTGGCCGGTGACCCGGCTCAGGGCCTCGCGCTCGTCGATGACGCCCTCGTCGATGAGCTGGCAGGCGATCTTGAAGGCGGCGGCGGCGGTGCGCTTGCCGACCCGGGTCTGCAGCATCCACAGCTTGCCGCGCTCGATGGTGAACTCGATGTCGCACAGGTCGTGGTAGTGGGCTTCCAGCGCGGCCATGTTCTCCAACAGCTGCGCGTATGCCGCGGGCACCTCCGCCTCGAGCTCGTGCAGCGGGTGGGCGTTGCGGATGCCGGCGACGACGTCTTCGCCTTGGGCGTTCATGAGGAAGTCGCCGTAGACGCCCTTCTCACCGGTGCCGGGGTCGCGGGTGAAGCAGACGCCGGTGCCGGAGTCCTCGCTCATGTTGCCGAAGACCATGGTCTGCACGTTGACGGCGGTGCCCAGGTCGTGCGGGATGCGCTCCTGACGCCGGTAGAGCACGGCCCGCTCGCCCATCCAGGAGCGGAAGACCGCTTCGATGGCGGCGTCGAGCTGGGCGCGGGGCTGCTGCGGGAAGGGCTTGCCGGTCTCGTGCTCGATGACCGCCTTGAACTGGCCGACCAACTCCTGCAGGTCGGCGGCGGTGAGGTCGACGTCCTGGCTGACCCCGCGGGCCTGCTTCATCGCCTCGATGCGCGACTCGAACTCGTGGCCCTCGATGTCGAGCACCGTCTTGCCGAACATCTGCAGCAGCCGCCGGTAGGAGTCCCAGGCGAAGCGCTCGTTGCCGGACTGCGCGGCCAGGCCCTGGACCGACTCGTCGTTGAGGCCGATGTTCAGGACCGTCTCCATCATGCCGGGCATGGAGAACATCGCCCCGGACCGCACCGACACCAGCAGCGGGTTCGTCGGGTCGCCCAGGGTGCGCCCGATCGCCTGCTCCGTGGTGGCCAGGTGAGTGCTCACCTCGCCGGCCAGCTCCGCGGGCGCCGTGCCACTGTTGAGGTAGGCACGGCAGGCGTCGGTGGTGATGGTGAAGCCGGGTGGCACCGGCAGACCGATCTTGACCATCTCGGCGAGGTTGGCGCCCTTGCCGCCCAGCAGCGCCTTCTGATCCTTGTCGCCCTCGGAGAAGTCGAACACGTAGCGAGTGGTCATGCGATGGGGGTCCTTCCGAGCGGGTGATGGCGGCGCAGCGCCGCGCCGCGCCCCATCTTTCACCATGGCGCGGCGAGCGGGCCAATCCCGTTTCATCCGCGCTGGTCCAGCGCTGGTCCAGCGCTGGTCAGCCGTGGAACAGGTATGCCGCCCGCGCGGGTGCGCGGGCGGCATACCGGATGCTTCTGATCGTTCTCGGCGACGTGACGAGAACCTAGATCCGACCGAAGTCGTCGAGGTTGAGGTCGTCGAGGCGGACCGCCTCGCCGGTGCCGCTGCCGAAGTGGCTGTAGTCGTAGGCGTCGTAGTTGGGCATCGAGTACATCGCGGCCTTGGCCTCCTCGGTCGGCTCGACCGTGATGTTGCGGTAGCGCGCCAGGCCGGTGCCGGCCGGGATGAGCTTGCCGAGGATGACGTTCTCCTTGAGACCGCGCAGCGGGTCGCTCTTGGCCTCCATCGCGGCCTGGGTGAGCACCCGGGTGGTCTCCTGGAAGGAGGCCGCCGACAGCCACGACTCGGTCGCCAGCGACGCCTTCGTGATGCCCATGAGCTCGGGGCGACCGGAGGCGGGCTTGCCGCCCTCGGTGACGACCCGACGGTTCTCGGCCTCGAAGGCACCCCGCTCGACGAGATCACCGGGGATGAGGTCGGCCTCGCCGGCCTCGATGACGGTGACCCGGCGCAGCATCTGGCGGACGATGACCTCGATGTGCTTGTCGTGGATCGACACACCCTGCTGGCGGTAGACGCTCTGCACCTCGTCGACCAGGTGCATCTGCACCTTGCGCGGGCCGAGGATGCGCAGCACCTGCTTGGGGTCGATGGCGCCGACGACCAACTGGGCGCCGACCTCGATGTGGTCACCGTCGGCCACCATCAGGCGGGACCGCTTGCTGACCGGGTAGGAGTGCTCCTCGGCGCCGTCGTCGGGCACCAGGACGATCCGGCGGGTCTTGTCGGTGTCCTCGATGCGCACCCGACCGGTGGCCTCGGCGATCGGGGCGACACCCTTGGGGGTGCGGGCCTCGAAGAGCTCGACGACACGCGGCAGACCCTGGGTGATGTCGTCACCGGCGACCCCACCGATGTGGAAGGTGCGCATGGTCAGCTGGGTGCCGGGCTCACCGATCGACTGGGCGGCGATGATGCCGACCGCCTCGCCGATGTCGACGAGCTTGCCGGTGGCCAACGAGCGGCCGTAGCACAGCGCGCAGGTGCCGACCTTGCTGTCGCAGGTGAGCACCGAGCGGACCCGGACCTGGTCGATCCCGGCCGCGAAGAGCGCGTCGATGACCACGTCACCGAGGTCGATGCCGGCCTGCGCCAGCACCGTGCCGTCGCTGCCGGCGACATCCTCGGCCAGGGTGCGGGCGTAGACCGAGGTCTCGACGTCGTCGTGCGACACCCGGCGGCCGGCCGGGTCGATCGCCGCGATCGGCAGGGTGAGGCCCCGCTCGGTGCCGCAGTCCTCCTCGCGGATGATGACGTCCTGGCTGACGTCGACGAGGCGCCGGGTGAGGTAGCCGGAGTCGGCGGTGCGCAGAGCGGTGTCGGCCAACCCCTTGCGGGAGCCGTGGGTGGAGATGAAGAACTCCAGCACCGACAGGCCCTCGCGGAAGTTGGACCGGATCGGCCGCGGGATGATCTCGCCCTTGGGGTTGGAGACCAGGCCCTTCATGCCGGCGATCTGGCGCAGCTGCATCCAGTTACCACGAGCACCCGAGGACACCATCCGGTAGATGGTGTTCGTCTTGGGCGTGCTGGCCTGCATCTCCTTGGCGACCTCGGTGGTCGCCTCGTTCCAGATCTCGATGAGGTCTTCGCGTCGCTCGTTGTCGGTCATCGCGCCACGGTCGTAGAGCTTCTGCACCTTGGCCGCGCGGGCCTCGTAGGTCTCGATGATCTCGGCCTTGCGCACCGGGGTGATGACGTCACTGATCGCGACCGTCGTGCCCGAGCGGGTGGCCCAGTGGAAGCCGGCCTCCTTGAGCGCGTCGAGGCTCGCGGCGACCTGCACCTTGCTGTAGCGCTCGGCGAGGTCGTTGACGATCATCGACAGTCGCTTCTTGTCGACCGGCTCGTTGACGAACGGGTAGTCGATGGGCAGCGCCTCGTTGAACAGCGATCGACCCAGCGTCGTCTCGATGATCAGCGAGGGCACCCGCCCGTCGGGGCCGATCTCGGCGTCCTCGGGCAGCTCGGTGCCCATCGGCGGGACGACGTCGTGCAGGCGCATCCGCACCATCGAGCCCAGCTCGATGTCACCGGCGTCGAAGGCCATCCGGGCCTCGGCGGCGGTCGCAAAGGCGCGCAACTGGTCGGCCCCCTCGCCCTCGGCCGCGGCATACACCGGGGTCGTCTCGCAGGTGAGGTGGTAGAGCCCGATGATCATGTCCTGGGTGGGCATGGTCACCGGCCGGCCGTCGGCCGGCTTGAGGATGTTGTTGCTGGACAGCATGAGGATGCGGGCCTCGGCCTGCGCCTCCGCGGACAGCGGCACGTGCACGGCCATCTGGTCGCCGTCGAAGTCGGCGTTGAAGGCGGTGCAGACCAGCGGGTGGATCTGGATCGCCTTGCCCTCGACGAGCTGCGGCTCGAAGGCCTGGATGCCCAGGCGGTGCAGCGTCGGGGCCCGGTTGAGCAGCACCGGGTGCTCGGTGATGACCTCTTCCAGGACGTCCCAGACGACCGGGCGGGAACGCTCGACCATCCGCTTGGCGGACTTGATGTTCTGGGCGTGGTCGAGGTCGACCAGGCGCTTCATGACGAACGGCTTGAACAGCTCCAGGGCCATCTGCTTGGGCAGGCCGCACTGGTGCAGCTTGAGCTGCGGGCCGACGACGATGACCGACCGGCCGGAGTAGTCGACGCGCTTGCCGAGCAGGTTCTGGCGGAACCGGCCCTGCTTGCCCTTGAGCATGTCCGACCGCGACTTCAGCGGGCGGTTGCCCGGGCCGGTCACCGGACGCCCACGGCGGCCGTTGTCGAAGAGGCTGTCGACGGCCTCCTGCAGCATCCGCTTCTCGTTGTTGACGATGATCTCGGGGGCGCCGAGGTCCAGCAGCCGCTTGAGCCGGTTGTTGCGGTTGATCACCCGGCGGTAGAGGTCGTTGAGGTCGGAGGTGGCGAACCGGCCACCGTCCAGCTGCACCATCGGGCGCAGGTCCGGCGGGATCACCGGCACCGCGTCCAGGACCATCCCGGTGGGCCGGTTGGTCGTGGTCTGGAACGCCGAGACGACCTTGAGCCGCTTGAGCGCCCGGGTCTTGCGCTGACCCTTGCCGGTGGCGATGATCTCGCGCAGGATCGCGGCCTCGGCCTCCAGGTCGAAGGTCTCCAGCCGCTTCTGGATCGCCGCCGCGCCCATGCCGCCCTCGAAGTACAGGCCGAACCGGTCACGCATCTCGCGGAACAGGATCTCGTCGCCCTCGAGGTCCTGGACCTTGAGGTTGCGGAACCGGTCCCAGACCTGCTCGAGGCGCTCGATCTGCTGGTCGTAGCGACGCCGGATCGCGTTCATCTCCCGCTCGGCGCCCTCGCGGACCTTGCGGCGCACGTCGGCCTTGGCGGCCTCGGCCTCCAGCTCGGCCAGGTCGGCCTCGAGCTTCTTGGCGCGGTCCTCGACGTCGACGTCGCGGCGGTTCTCCAGTTCCTTCTTCTCCACCTGGATCTGCGCCTCCAAGGAGGGCAGGTCGGTGTGCCGCTGCTCGGCATCGACCGAGGTGATCATGTATGCCGCGAAGTAGATGACCTTCTCCAGGTCCTTCGGGGCGAGGTCCAGCAGGTAGCCCAGCCGGCTCGGCACGCCCTTGAAGTACCAGATGTGGGTGACCGGGGCGGCCAGCTCGATGTGGCCCATCCGCTCGCGACGCACCTTGGCCCGGGTCACCTCGACGCCGCAGCGCTCGCAGATGATGCCCTTGAAGCGGACCCGCTTGTACTTGCCGCAGGAGCACTCCCAGTCCCGGGTGGGGCCGAAGATGCGCTCGCAGAAGAGCCCCTCCTTCTCCGGCTTGAGGGTGCGGTAGTTGATCGTCTCGGGCTTCTTGACCTCGCCGTGGCTCCACTGGCGGATGTCCTCGGCCGTGGCCAGACCGATGCGGAGCTCGTCGAAGAAATTCACATCCAGCACTGCGTGCTACCTACTCTCGCGGTTCGAGCGTGGTGGTTCGGGTGAGGTGCGCGGCATACGGTCGAGCACTTCGGAAGTGCCTGGGGGCGCGGCCCCCGGGCGACTAGACCTCTTCGACGGAGCTGGGCTCGCGGCGGGACAGGTCGATGCCGAGCTCCTCGGCGGCCCGGAAGACGTCTTCGTCGGCCTCGCGCATCTCGATGGCCTGCCCGTCGGAGGACAGCACCTCGACGTTGAGGCACAACGACTGCATCTCCTTGAGCAGCACCTTGAACGACTCGGGGATGCCCGAGTCGGGGATGTTCTCGCCCTTGACGATCGCCTCGTAGACCTTGACCCGGCCCGGGACGTCGTCGGACTTGATGGTGAGCAGCTCCTGCAGCGTGTATGCCGCGCCGTAGGCCTCCAGGGCCCAGACCTCCATCTCGCCGAACCGCTGGCCACCGAACTGGGCCTTACCGCCCATCGGCTGCTGGGTGATCATCGAGTAGGGGCCGGTCGAGCGGGCGTGGATCTTGTCGTCGACGAGGTGGTGCAGCTTGAGGATGTACATGTAGCCGACCGACACCGGCTCCGGGAACCGCTCGCCGGAGCGCCCGTCGAACAGCAACGCCTTGCCGGTGCCGTCGATGAGGCGCACCCCGTCGCGGGTCGGGCGGGTGTGGTCGAGCAGACCGGTGATGATCTCCTCGCGGGCCCCGTCGAAGACCGGGCTGGCGACCCGGGTGCCGGGTGGGGCCTGGAGGTTCTCGGCCGGGATCGCCGCGGCCCAGGACTGGGCGGCGCCGCTGGCGTCGACCTCCCAGCCACGGCTGGCGGCCCAGCCCAGGTGCAGCTCGAGGATCTGCCCGACGTTCATCCGGCCGGGCACACCCAGCGGGTTGAGCACGACGTCGACCGCCGTGCCGTCCTCGAGGAAGGGCATGTCCTCGATCGGCAGGATCTTGGAGATGACGCCCTTGTTGCCGTGCCGGCCGGCCAGCTTGTCGCCGTCGGTGATCTTGCGCTTGTTCGCGACGTAGACCCGCACCAGCTGGTTGACGCCGGGAGGCAGGTCGTCGCCGTCGTCCTTGTCGAAGACCTTGACGCCGATGACCGTGCCGGTCTCGCCGTGTGGCACCTTGAGCGAGGTGTCGCGCACCTCGCGGGCCTTCTCGCCGAAGATCGCGCGCAGCAGCCGCTCCTCGGGGGTCAGCTCGGTCTCACCCTTGGGGGTCACCTTGCCGACCAGCAGGTCGCCGTCGCGGACCTCGGCGCCGATGCGGATGATGCCCCGCTCGTCGAGGTCGGCCAGCACATCGTCGGAGACGTTGGGGATGTCGCGGGTGATCTCCTCCGGGCCCAGCTTGGTGTCGCGAGCATCGACCTCGTGCTCCTCGATGTGGATCGAGGAGAGCACGTCGTCCTGCACGAGACGCTGACTCAGGATGATCGCGTCCTCGTAGTTGTGCCCCTCCCACGGCATGAACGCCACGAGCAGGTTGCGCCCGAGGGCCATCTCGCCGCCCTGGGTGGCCGGCCCGTCGGCGATCAGTGCGCCGAGCTCGACCCGGTCCCCCTCGTCGACCCGGACCACCTGGTTGTAGCAGTTGCCCTGGTTGGAGCGGTCGAACTTGGCGATCCGGTAGGTGCGGTTGGTGCCGTCGTCCTGGGCCACGGTGACCAGGTCGGCACTCACCTCGGTGACCACGCCGGCAGCCTCGGCCACCACGACGTCACCGGAGTCGACCGCGGCGCGGTACTCCATGCCGGTGCCCACGAGCGGGGACTCGCTGCGCACCAGCGGGACCGCCTGGCGCTGCATGTTGGAGCCCATCAGGGCCCGGTTGGCGTCGTCGTGCTCGAGGAAGGGAATGAGTGCGGTGGCCGCGGACACCATCTGCCGGGCCGACACGTCCATGTAGTCGACGTCGGCGCCGGGGATGTACTCCAGCTCGCCGCCCTTGGTGCGCACGAGCACGCGGTCCTCGGCGAAGGTGCCGTCCGGGTTGAGCGCGGCGTTGGCCTGGGCCTTGACGTAGAGGTCCTCCTCGTCGGCGGACAGGTAGTGCACCTCGTCGGTGACCTGGCCGGCGACGACCTTGCGGTAGGGGGTCTCGACGAAGCCGAAGGCGTTGATCCGCCCGTAGGAGGCGAGCGAGCCGATGAGGCCGATGTTCGGGCCTTCCGGGGTCTCGATCGGGCACATCCGGCCGTAGTGGCTGGAGTGCACGTCGCGGACCTCCATGCCGGCGCGGTCCCGGGACAGACCGCCCGGGCCGAGCGCGGACAGCCGCCGCTTGTGGGTGAGCCCGGCCAGCGGGTTGTTCTGGTCCATGAACTGCGAGAGCTGGCTGGTGCCGAAGAACTCGCGGATCGAGGCGACCACCGGGCGGATGTTGATGAGCGTCTGCGGCGTGATCGCCTCGACGTCCTGGGTGGTCATCCGCTCGCGGACGACCCGCTCCATCCGGGACAGACCGGTGCGCACCTGGTTCTGGATGAGCTCGCCGACACTGCGCAACCGACGGTTGCCGAAGTGGTCGATGTCGTCGGTCTCCACGAGCATGTCGACCGGCTCACCGTGGCGCACCCCGCTCATCGTCGCCTCGCCGGCGTGCAGGCACACCAGGTAGCGGATCGTCGCGACGATGTCGTCGATGGACAGCACCGACGCCGACAGCGGGGCGTCGACACCGAGCTTCTTGCCCAGCTTGTAGCGCCCCACCTTGGCCAGGTCGTAACGCTTGGGGTTGAAGTAGAGGTTGTCCAGCAGGGTCTGGGCAGCCTCCTTGGTCGGCGGCTCGCCCGGACGCAGCTTGCGGTAGATGTCCAGCAGCGCGTCGTCCTGGCCCTGGGTGTGGTCCTTCTCCAGGGTCAGGCGCATCGACTCGTAGTCGCCGAAGGTCTCCAGGATCTGGTCGTTGGTCCAGCCCAGCGCCTTGAGCAGCACGGTCACCGACTGCTTGCGCTTGCGGTCGACGCGCACGCCGACCATGTCGCGCTTGTCGATCTCGAACTCCAGCCAGGCACCCCGGCTCGGGATGAGCTTGGCGGTGAAGATGTCCTTGTCGCTGGTCTTGTCCGGGGTGCGCTCGAAGTAGGCGCCCGGGCTACGGACCAGCTGGCTGACGACGACCCGCTCGGTGCCGTTGATGATGAAGGTGCCGCGCTCGGTCATCAGCGGGAAGTCACCCATGAAGACCGTCTGGCTCTTGATCTCGCCAGTGTTGGTGTTCATGAACTCCGCCGTGACGAACAGGGGCGCGTCGTAGGTCTGGTCGCGCTCCTTGCAGGCCTCGATGGTCTTGCGGGTCTCCTCGAAGCGGTGATCCCGGAAGGACAGGCTCATCGAGCCGGAGAAGTCCTCGATCGGGGAGATCTCCTCGAAGATCTCCTCCAGGCCCGAGCGGTCCGGGACGTCGGTGCGCCCGTCGGCCTTGGCGGCGGCCACCCGGGCCTGCCACCGCTCGTTACCCAGCAGCCAGTCGAAGCTCTCGGTCTGCAGCGCCAGCAGGTCGGGGACCTCCAGCGGCTCATGGATCTGCGCGAAACTCAGCCGGCCGGAGGCCGTGCGTGCTGCGGTCGAAGGGACGGTCTGTGACGCGTTGCGCGTGGCTGCCAACGGGGGTCCTTCCGAGGCGTGCTGATCCGGTCGTCGCACCACCACACGTGATCCCTCGTGAGTCCCCCAAGAGCCCGCAACCCGGCATACGGGCAGAAAAGCGCCTCAGGCGTCGGTTGGGAGGTCAGGGCATGGGCAGCGCAAAGTGTGATCCTAATCCAGGGAAGGCATGACTGTCCAATCGAGTCAAGTCCCCCGGCCGGCCTCGGCCACCACCACGACACGTCACGCGACACGTCACGGCGGGGCGGGCACCTCACGGACTCGCACCGACCACACGAGGATGACGTCTCGGGCCGCCTCGCGTCAAGGTATGCCGGGCTCCGGCGCCCTCGGCGTGTCGCCCACCCCACCCCGGTCTACCCTGGGCAGGTGACGCCGATGGCCCGAGTGGGGGCGCTCAGCAGCATCGTCGCCACCCTGCTGCTCACCGTCTGGGCGCTGGCGGCCCTGCCTGATCGGGTGCCCGTCCACTTCGGCCTCGACGGGACCCCGGATCGCTGGGGATCGCGCGGCGAGTTGCTTGTCCTGGCCGGTGTCGTCGTCGTCCTCGTCGTGGGGATGTCCTGGCTGGCTCACGGGATCGCCGGCACCTGGTCCCTCGACCTGGTGAACATGCCGTACAAGGATCGTTGGCTGCCGGACCACGAGGCAGCGCTGCGCGCCCGGGTCGCTGCCGACCTGGGGCGTTTCGCCGCCCTCATCGGGCTCGCGATGACCGCCATGTATGCCGGTGCCCTCACCGCGGGGGTCAACGGCACACCGTTGCCGGTGTGGTCGATGGTGCTTTTCGTGGGGTGCCTGGTCGTCGGGCTGGGTGGCCTGCTCGGCTCACTCCTGCTGCGCTACCGCCACCCGCCGAGGTGACGCGGCTCGAGTCTCGCGCCGCCGGTAGGCCTGCTCATCTGAGCCGCCAGGGCGCGGCCTTGTCGACCTTCTCCAGGACCGGCTTGGGCGCGCCGTCAACGAGGTCCTTGGCCTTCTTGAGGCCCAGGGAGGCGAGGGTGCGCACCTGCGCAATCACCTGGATCACTTCTTGTGGACATACCGCCTCGACGAGCGGTTTCACGGCAGACGACCTACTCTGGAAAGGCGCCTGCCGCAACCAAAGGGCGGCGCGCTCGATGAGGCAACTGCGCGAGATGCCCGCAACATCGTGCACTTCACGAAAAGCACATGGCCAAGGCGCCGGCATCGGATCTTCAGGACGTGGCTGAACCAGTACTGGGGCACGACTCACTGAGAGGTGTTGTCATGGCTAGCCCAGATCACAAGATTCTCGCGCTGGGAAGCTTCGCCCTCCTACTGGTCAGCGTGATGCTGTGGTGCTACCAGACGGGGTCGATCGCATGGGCGGTGCTGTGTTCCGTGGTCGCCGCCGCAGCCTTCCTGGGCACGGCGTGGCTCATCCACCGAAAGGCCCACAGCGCCACCCCGCACGCGCGGCAACGAGCAAGCCCAGGGCGCCGGGCGTGACCGTGCACATGACGGTGCAGCTGGACCACATTTCGTGGTCCACGTGCACACCCATCCGCACCGCCACGCCCGGCGGACCACTACTGGCGCACGACTCAGTGAGGTGAGGTGAGGTGAGGTGAGGATGACCCGGTATCGCACGAGTCGACGGTCGAAGGCGCTGGCGGTGCTACAGCTGTGCATCATTGGCCCCATGCTGTGGGCGGTTCTGGGAGCGAAGTCCACGCCGTGGGCGCTGGTGCCCTCCGGGGCGCTGGCGGCTGTCGCGCTCGCCTTGGCTTGGTCTTTGCTGCGCGACCTGAAGCAGCTCAACGCACCGGGCCAGACAGGTCAGGCACGCACCTAGGACGCGGCCCGAGAACGCAGCCGGCCCCGGTATGCCGCGTGGGCGGCATACCGGGGCCGGTTCGTGCGAGCGCAGCTCGCGTCAGATCACTTGAGCTCGACGGTGGCGCCGGCGCCCTCGAGCAGCTCCTTGGCCTTGTCGGCCGCGGCCTTGTCGACCTTCTCCAGGACCGGCTTGGGCGCGCCGTCGACGAGGTCCTTGGCCTCCTTGAGGCCGAGTGACGTGAGCGTGCGCACCTCCTTGATGACCTGGATCTTCTTCTCGCCGGCGGCGACGAGGATGACGTCGAACTCGTCCTTCTCCTCCTCGGCCGGAGCGGCGTCGCCGCCCCCGGCAGCCGGCCCGGCGGCGGCCATCGCGACCGGGGCCGCGGCGGTGACCCCGAAGGTCTCCTCGAACAGCTTCACGAACTCGGAGAGCTCGATCAGCGTCATCTCCTTGAATGCCTCGAGGAGCTCGTCAGTGCTGAGCTTCGCCATGGTGGCGATCCTTTCTCTGTATGCCGTGAGTGGCGGTGATGGGTGACGTCGCCACTCAGGCGTCGTCGGTGGGTGCGTCGGTGACGCTGTCTGAGGTGTCTGCGCTGGCTGCGCTGTCCTGCGGCGTGGCGTCCTGCGGCACGCTGTCCTGCGGGGTGTCCGGCAGCACGCTGTCCTGCGGCACGCTGTCCTGCGGGGTGCTGTCCGGCGCCGGGGCGACCGGGCCACCCTCGGTCTCGACCTTGGCGCGCAGCGCGTCGATGGTGCGGGCGGCCTGCGAGAGCGGGGCGGCGAACAGGTAGACCGCCTTGGCGAGCGAGGCGTTCATCGCGCCGGCCAGCTTGGCCAGCAGCACCTCGCGCGACTCCAGGTCGGCCAGCTTGCGGATCTCGTCGGCGGTCAACGCCTTGCCGTCGAGCATGCCGGCCTTGATGACCAGCAGTGGGTGCGCCTTGGCGAAGTCCCGCAGGGTCTTGGCCGCCTCGACCGGGTCACCGGTGACGAAGGCGATGGCCGAGGGGCCCGTGAGCTGCCCGTCGAAGGCCGTGACTCCGGCCTCCTTCGCGGCGCGCTCGGTGAGGGTGTTCTTCACCACGGCATAGGTGGCGTGCGCACGGATCGAGGTACGCAGCTCGGTGAGCTGCTTCACGGTCAGACCGCGGTACTCGGTGAGCACGGCCGCTCCCGAGTTGCGGAAGTGCTCCGCCAGCTCGGCGATGGCTGCTGACTTGGCAGCGGTGGCCATCGGGCCTCCTTCCGGTGGTTACGCCGCCGGCGGTCCCAACGAAAAGGCCCCGGCGCGAGGCGCACGGGGCGAGCCCGGCATACAGTCGTATGCCGCGAACGAACGTGGCCTGCGCAGGTCGCCCACTCGCGTGGGACCTTCGATCGGGCGGGGGTGCCGCTCGACGACCGGCGGTCATTGGTCGAAGGACAGCGTACGCCCAGCCGCTGGCCCGCCCAAATCCGCCCGATCGGTGCTCCGCACCGGGTTGCCCCGCTGTGGTCGGCGAGGGCACGGACCGCAACGCCCGCGACGCCCGCGGATGGTCCTCAGATGCGGGTGATCCCGGGTGTCTCGGGCAGGCTGCGCAGCACGCGCGCTACCTCGGGCAGCAGCTCGCGGAACACGCTGGTGCGCCGCCAGACGAGGGCGACGTCGCGGTGTGGCGCCGGGGCGCGGAAGCGTCGCAGGACCACGGTCGGCGACTCCGGCACCGGGGCGGCGACCGACAGCGCCGGCAGCAGGGTGACCCCCACGCCCGCGCCGACCATATGGCGCAACGTCTCCAAGCTGGTCGCGCGGAAACCGTCGCGCTCCTGCACGCCGGCCAGCCGGCAGACGGCCAGGGCGTGATCGCGCAGGCAATGCCCGTCGGCCAGCAGCAGCACGCGCTGACCGGCGAGCGCCTCCACCCCGACCCGATCCTCGGGCGTTTCGTCGCCCCGCTCGAGCTCTGCACCGACCGACCCAGCGGCCAGCGGATGATCGGCCGGCAGCGCCAGCAGGAAGTCCTCCCGGAACAGCGCTTCGGCGCACAGCGTGTCGTCGTCAACGGGCAGGGCGAGCACCGCGGCATCCAGCCGTCCGCTGCGCAGCTGGTCGAGCAGGCCCGGGGTCTTCTCCTCGACGAGCAGCAGTTCCAGCTCGGGCAGCGCCTGACGCAGCAGCGGCACGACATGCGGCAACAGGTAGGGCGCGAGGGTTGGGAAGGCCCCGAGCCGCAGCGTGCCGGAGCGCGGATCCTGCGCGTGCCGGGCCAGGCCGCGGATCGCGTCGGCCTCCCCGAGGATGGTCCGGGCGTGCCCCACGACCTGCTCCCCCGCCGCGGTGAGCATGACCTGGCGGGGGGCCCGTTCCACGAGCTCGACGCCCAGCTCGGCCTCGAGCTTCTTCAGCTGGGTCGACAGGGTCGGCTGGCTGACATAGCACGCGTCGGCAGCCTTGCCGAAGTGTCGATGGTCGGCGACGGCGACGAGGTACTGCAGGTCGCGCAGATTCACCGAGGTCCCGCGGCGCCCGCCGCGACCGGCTCGGCCTCGGCCGGCGCGGTGACCCGGATGTGCCGGTCGAAGGCGGCGAGCGCCGCGGTGGCGCCGGCGCCCAAGCTGATGACGATCTGCTTGTAGGCGACCGTGGTGCAGTCACCGGCGGCGAAGACGCCCTCGGCGGAGGTCTGCCCGCGGTCGTCGATGACGATCTCCTTGCGCGGCGAGAGGGTCACCGCGTCACCGAGCCAGTCGGTATTGGGCAACAGGCCGATCTGCACGAAGATCCCGTCGAGGTCCAGGTGCTTGGCCTCGCCGGTGGCGCGATCCTCGTAGTCCAGACCGGTGACCTGGTCGCCATTGCCGAGCACCTCGGTGGTCTTCGCCGACAGGATCACCTCGACGTTGGGCAGGCTGCGCAGCTTGCGTTGCAGCACGGCGTCGGCGCGCAACTCGTCCATGAACTCCAGCACCGTGACGTGCCCAACCACCCCGGCGAGGTCGATGGCCGCTTCGATGCCGGAGTTGCCGCCGCCGATGACGGCCACCCGCTTGCCCTTGAACAGTGGCCCGTCGCAGTGCGGGCAGAAGGTCACGCCCTTGTTGCGGTAGTCCTCCTCGCCGGGCACACCCATGTGCCGCCAGCGGGCACCGGTGGCGAGGATGACGTTGCGGGCCCGCAGCACCGCACCGCCGTCGAGCTGCACCTCCGCCAGGCCCCCGGGCTGGGCGGCGGGGCGTAGCGCGGTGGCCCGCTGCAGCTCCATCACCTCGACCTCGTAGGCGCGCACGTGCTCCTCGAGCGCGGCGGAGAGCTTGGGTCCCTCGGTTCGCGTCACACTGATGAAATTCTCGATGGCCATGGTGTCCATGACCTGGCCACCGAAGCGCTCGGCGACGATGCCGGTGCGGATGCCCTTGCGCGCGGCGTAGATGGCGGCCGCGGCGCCGGCCGGGCCACCCCCCACGACGAGCACGTCGAAGGGCTCCAACGCGTCGAGCCGCTGGGTCTCGCGGGCAGCGGCGCCGGAGTCGAGCTTGGCGACGATCTCCTCCAGGGTCATCCGGCCCTGCCCGAAGAGCTCGCCGTTGCGATAGACGGTGGGCACGGCGAGCACCTTGCGCTGCTCGATCTCGCCCTGGAAGGCGCCGCCCTCGATGGCGACGTGCTGGATGCGCGGGTTGAGCACGCTCATCGCGTTGAGCGCCTGCACGACGTCGGGGCAGTTCTGGCAGGTCAGCGACATGTAGGTCTCGAAGCGGTGCTCGCCCTCGATGGCCCGCACCGCGTCGGCCGCCGCCTCGGAGATCTTCGGTGGGACCCCCCCGACCTGCAGGATCGCCAGGACGAGAGAGGTGAACTCGTGCCCCATCGGCAGCCCGGCGAAGCGGACCGAGACCTCGGGGTCCTTCGGGTCACTGCCCGCGCGGCGCACCGCGAACGACGGGCGGCGGGCGTCGGCCTCGGCGTCGGTCGCCTCACGGGTGGTCACCATGGTGGACAGCGCGGCGATCTCGCTGAGCAACTCCCGGGTCTGCGCGCCGGCCCGGGAGTCGTCCAGGCTCGCGACCAGCTCGACCGGCAGGGTGAGCCGTTCCAGGTAGGTCTTCAGCGTTGCGGTGAGGTTCTGGTCCAACACGGTCGGCTCCTGCGAAGCGGTCGATGGTGCGAGGGTGGCCCGGGGCGTGGTGCGGTCGGGCCGGCTGAAAGGCGAGCCGGTATGCCGCGCGCGGTCCGCACGCGGCATACCGGCGAAGTGACGAGAAGCCTGGTGTCTTTCGGGGATCCCGGGGGCGCAGCCCCCCGTCAGCTGTTGTCTTTGGGGGGATCCCGGGGGGCGCAGCCCCCCCGGGCGAGGCTGTCGCCTTT
>RRZT012332234.1_pt1 | contig 21609 bp, 15 predicted proteins | sample 2165551 | NCBI WGS metagenome assembly RRZT01 (sample SAMN10456910, study PRJNA506462) | wastewater metagenome | biome: wastewater; feature: sludge; material: wastewater sludge; isolation source: wastewater sludge with Escherichia coli K12::gfp cells carrying plasmid... | place: USA: Moscow, Idaho... | reverse complement strand
CCAATCCTTGCGGGAATCAAAGACCGAGCTTTGCAGACCGAGTATGCGCGTCAGGTTGCCGGGTGGCTAGGACTAGAACCGAGGGAAGTGGAGCGGGCAATGTATCAGTCTGCTCGCACGCAACCCAGACCGCAGGCGCAGCACAGCAGCCCACCTGAAAGTCGGCGCGAATCCGCTGACGTGGTGGAGCCTCAAACTCCGCCACTGCAACGCCTTCTGCCAGATAATCGTGGTGGGCACTCCGCTGAACGACTGACGATTGCCGCAACGTTGCAGCGTCCCCTGGACGTGGTCGGAGCTGGGCTGGAAGGGCTGACGCCCGCTGCGTTTGCTGATTCCCGCAATCAAGCGATGTTTGCGGAGATCGTACGTCGCGGAGGCCTGGATGCTTTCCTCGATCAGCTGCAACGCGCGGAGGGAGAGGTCGGTGTTGGTGAAGCAGCGGTCGGAGTTGCCACGCAACGTTGGGTTGCTGATCTAGTCGATGGGGCAAGTCCCCAGGTAGCGGAGGACCTCACCGCCCTAATGGTCATGTCCCTCCCAGTGGAAGAGGACGACCTGCGTGAATATGCGCAGGGATTAGTGCGGTCGCTAGTGCGGCGCGACCTCGAACAACAGGGGCGGATACTCCAGGCACGCCTGGCACGCCTCGATTCGTCCTCGCCTGAGTCGACAGAAACACTGGAGCAGCTGTGGGCGGTGGAGAGACGCAGGCGCGCGTACATGAGCATGGAAGAGTAGAGCGAGCTTACGCTTTCAGGGTAGGGACACCCAGGTTGCGCGCAGAAACAGTGGGGTAACCTAGATCAACAATCGTTGTGAGGCAGAGGGGGAAATGTGTCCGAAAAGATGGACGTATCCGTTGAGGTGAGTAAGTCTGCCCCTGAGACTACTGCGGTCCTAGCTGCGCCGGTAGAAGCTAAGAAGATTGCCAATCGCCTCAAGCGGGCTCGCGGACAACTGGACGGCCTCATCAACGCATTCGAATCCGGTGCGGGTTGCAGGGATGTGGTAACACAGTTGGCTGCTGTTTCGAAAGCGCTGGATCGCGCAGGTTTTCTGATTGTTTCCACGGCGATGCAAGACTGCTTGAGGGAACCGGGTGAAGACGGTGACCCAAATGCGGATCCCGACAAGCAAATGGATATCGAGGAGCTGGAGAAGCTCTTCATGATGCTGACGTAGCGCTCTGCAATGAGTGACAACCGCTTTTCGCCGAGCTCAGCAGACAAGACGAACCCCTACGCTTCGACGAATCCATGGGGGAGCGCCACGCAGCCCGCGCCACCCCCGCAGACGCCCGTAAGTAGCCCGCCGCCCGCGGGCCTTCCAGTGCCGAATACGGGCCAGACCGCGCAGCCCAGCGGTAACCCGTATGCCTCGCCACAGGAGCCCCGCACTCCGCAAGGTAGTATGCCCTCGGCACCACCTCCCGCTTCTTGGCCGGCCCAGCCCGGCCCTGGCGGAGCCTGGGCGCCCTACGGCGAACCGTTGCCGCAAAAGCCTAAGAAGCGCTGGGTCCTTCCAACTGCGGTGGGAGTGACCTGTCTTTTTCTGGGATTCTCCCTTGCCGGTGGTAACGAAAACACTGAGCTCAGGGACCAGGTCGCGACCCTAGAGTCTGAGAATGCGACCCTGTCCAACGATCTCTTTGATCGAGACACGCAGCTAGAAGAGCTCCGCGAAAGAGTGTGGATCCTCGAGTCTCAAAGCGATGCGGGCGCGCAAGGCTCAGCCCCATCAGTTGGATTTGGTCCCGCCGCCACGGAGGGTTTTCCGGGTGAGGGAATCTTCCTAGTGGGTCTCGAGGTCGAAGAGGGAACCTATGAGAGTGCCGGACAGGTTGGTTGCTCATGGACGCGTGCGACGATCGGCATGGACTCGGCTGACGATGAAACCGTGACAACGGATGAGCTAACGCAGGTGACCTTGACTTCTGAAGACCTCATGTTCGTAACCAGTGGGTGTGCTGACTGGGTACGGATCGGCTAGTCCGCCAATATTCCCCGCCGCTCACTTCCGCAAGTTTGCATAGTGAGGGATTTGGCACTCCTGAGGATTTGCCCAGGCTTCATGGACCGACCTAGACTGTTCTTCGCAATCCCGCGTAGCTCAACGGCAGAGCATCCGACTGTTAATCGGACGGTTATTGGTTCGAATCCAATCGCGGGAGCCACTTGAACAGGTCGGGGCCACTTGGGCTCCGACCTGTTTTGCGCTTATCCGTAGTCGAGCACTTTGGGGATAGTGGCCATTATTGGTGTCTAAACTCCGGGGTTTGGGCGTGTCGTTAGGGTTGCCACTTGCCTGCCCATCATTTTCTGGCCCAAGGTTCTTCTTCGGATGTGAGGGCGGTGTCGTACTGTTTGGGGCCGCCCCCGAGCGTAACGGTGCGCGCTTGGCGTAACCGTGCGCGTTTGGCTTGAATAACGATGTGATGACGCACGAAATCGTGCCAAACGCGCACCGTTATCCCCCGTTATCCCCGTTTATCCGTAGTCGAGCACTTTGGGGATAGTGGCCACTACTGGGTTAGCGGTCATACCGTGGGAACCGCTGCCGCAGCCTTCGTCTCCGCCGTGGTGACCCGCTACCGCGATGATTGCGGAGCCAGTCGGGCTTAGTGAGCCAGGTAGGACATACGGAGCCGGTTACGCCATAGGGAGCCGGTCAGGCTTGCATAACGGTGTAATCCGTGGCTGCGCTGGGCCTATCGGGCTCCGTATGGCGTGGGCGGCTCCGTAATGCTGGGGAACCTCGCGGGCGCCTTGCACTTGTGCCGCCCCGCCTACACCCGCGGCACCCCCACCCCGCCCGCCTCCGCGAGATCGAATAGTATCGACAGTTTAGGGGCCAATAACAGCGTTATGTGTCGACGCCATTCGATCTCGCGGAGGTGGGGGCGGGTAGTGGCGGCAACGGTGACCGGTCGTAGAGGCAGGAACGATACCCACAGCCCCTTCTGCGACCAGCCAATAATCAACTTACAGAAGAGCCGGGCTAACGGTCCGCCGGGACCAACAGTCTGCCGGGGCCATTAGCCCCCGGGAATTCTAGGAATCCATTCCCAACTCTTCACGTAGTTTGGTTTCAAGTTCGTAAGCCTTTTCCTGGTCCGCATCGCTGATAGGGCCGGAGGCCACAACTGCCGAGAAAAGTTCACCGTCAACGCGGCGACGCACCGTGGCGGCAACTGACACTCCGGTTGAGGTTGCAAAGCGACGCGTTGCGACGATTGTGTCGTCCACGCGGTGGGTGATTTTCTCCATAAGTGACTTGGGGTTGTCGCTGATGGTTTTTCCGACGAGGGCGGGGCGGTCTGGTTGGGACCAGACGAGGCGGAACTGCCGGGTCCGTGCGTCCCACGACGCGTACTGGACCTCATGCCACAAACCGGAGTCCACCATGTGGGTGGCGTCCGTAACCATGATGATGTTGCGGCCCACCACAATGAAACGCCCATCCTCAAGTTCCTCGTAAGGGCCCCCGCGCTGGTCTTTCGGGATGTCGGCGAGGGCGGCACTGGGGAGTGCGCCCCCTTGCGGTGACGCTTCGGTTGAGTCTTGCTGCGTGGTCTCAGGGGTGTCTCTCTTGAACAATCTCATCTGCCAAGAGTAGTCGGCGTCACGCTTTGGGTGAGGGGTGGACAACGTGTTGAGTCGAAGGATCGTTCAGGCTGAGGTAAAGTTAGTCCGCGCAAGCAGCCCCCGTAGCTCAGTCGGTTAGAGCAGTGGACTCATAATCCATTTGTCCTGGGTTCGAGCCCCAGCGGGGGTACCGAGTTGGTACCCGAAGACCCGTCCATGATTGGTGGGTGGGCAGCCCGAGAAGAATTGGGTGTCGAGGGTAGTTGTCTTGCTCTGGGAGGGTTAATTTCCCCCTTCCGGGACCAAGGTCCCTAGATAGTGGTGATCAAGCCACCAAGGCGTGGTGGAAAGTCAACACGAGCGTGGCGCGAGGGTGCGCACCGAAGCGCGATTACCTGACGTAAAGAGCCAGTTTTCTTAGGGCAATCTGTCTAGGTTCTCACCGCCTGCCCGCAGAGAGCGAGCAACCATGTCGTCTATTCAGCATCGCCCAGATCGATCACCGCGACACCGACGTCGCTGGGGCCCACGTCTGGCAGCAGGTTTCGCAGCCCTAGCCCTTGTTGCGTCCGTTGTTGTTGCTACCGGACCCAAGGCTGAGGCCGCAACGGAAACGGCGGAGACAACGTCGTTCTATGTCAATGCAAACGACCTCGATTTCATCCTGCGCCAGATCCAAATTGCGGAGGCGCACGATCGCAGCACAACAGGGGGAGGCATTTCTGCGCTCCTTTGCCCAACACCAACAGACCGTTCAGGGAAATGTGTTCCCGACGTCAAGCTGCCACTTGGTTTGCGCACCGTTGACGGGAGCTTCAATAACCTGGTGAATGGAAGAACCCACTGGGGTGCTGCAGATGAGCCGTTTGAAAGGCTCGTTGCCGCGCAGTACAAGCAGGGAACTCCAAGGCCTGACATTCCTGAAGCGCCGGGCGCGGGTCAGAACGTTGAAGTCTGTGAACCGCTAGCACCCGGACTGCCTCCAAATCTCGAGCCAACATGCTACGCCCAGCACGAGCCGGGCCACTTTGTTTATGACTCCACCCCGCGTGTCATCAGCAACTTGATCGTCGATCAAACCACGGCAAACCCGGCAGCGGTTAATGCTGCCGAGGCAACAGACGGCGGAACGATCAACGCGGATGGATCAGTGACGATTCCCAACACCGCCACCGATGAAGGACTATCGGCGCCAACCAACACGTTCTTCGGGTTCTTTGGTCAGTTCTTCGATCACGGCCTCGACCTCATAAACAAGGGCGGTTACGGAACGATTGTTGTGCCACTCCAGCCAGATGATCCCCTGTATGTTGCCGGGTCTGCAACGAACTTCCTAACGCTCACCCGAGCGGAACGCGGAGCGGGCCCCGACGGCGTGATCGGCACCGCTGACGATACACACAACAACCAGACCACTCCATATGTGGATCAGAACCAGACCTACACATCCCACCCCGCGCACCAGGTGTTTCTTCGGGAGTATGCGCTCGTGGATGGTAGGCCTGCCGCGACTGGACACCTGCTTGATGCACCTACCGGCGGACTCGCGACCTGGGCGGACGTCAAGGCGCAGGCAGTGAATGTCCTTGGCATCGGCTTGAATGATGATGACGTGCTCAATGTGCCGATGGTGGCAACAGACCTCTACGGCAACTTCGTTCCCGGCCCCAGTGGATTCCCACTCGTGGTGACTGAAGCGGGAACAGTTGAAGGATCCTTGGGTGCCCCGGTCAATACGGCTGCGGCAATTCACACCAACCACGCTTTCCTGGACGACATTGCCCACGGTGCAACCCCTTTGTTCAACTGTGAAACTGGGGCCCTGGAGCCACAGGAGTATGACGCGACTGGTGAACCAATCCCTCCGGAAGGTCCTGTTTGCGACGCCAGTGGCGCCCCTATCAGGGGTGAGCTAAGTGGCTATGACAATGTTTCGCTCGACGAACACTTCATTACGGGGGACGGGCGTGGCAACGAAAACATCGGCCTCACCGCCGTGCACCACGTCTTCCACTCGGAACACAACCGAATGGTTGGACACATCGAGGATGTGCTGAACCAGAACCCGGAGCTAAAGAAGGCATACCAAGGTTTGGAACACCAATGGCCAAACCAGCGCCCCGACCAGGTTCTCCCGGGACCCGAAGCTGACGACTGGACGTACGAGCAGCGCCTGTTCCAAGCAGCACGTTTCGTGACCGAAATGGAGTACCAGCACTTGGTGTTCGAGGAGTTCGGTCGAGGAATCCAACCGGCAATCGAAGAGGTGGTCTTCAACGAGAACAGCTACAACCCGGACATTAATGCGGATATCCCCGCCGAGTTCGCAAATGTGGTCTATCGGTTCGGCCACTCAATGATGACCGAGTCAATCCACCGCGATGGCTTCGGCACAGCGGATGTTTCACTGCTCGACGGGTTCTTGAACCCCCGCGCCTTTGATGCCGACTCCACTTTGACGCCGGAGCAAGCAGCAGGGTCGATAATCATGGGAACGACCGACCAGCAGAGCAGCCAGATTGACGAGTTCATTGTTGACACCTTGCGCAACAATCTGCTTGGTCTTCCCCTTGACCTCGCAACGATCAACCTGATTCGTGCCAATGACACCGGCACACCGAGCTTCCAAGCAGCTCGCGCCCTGTTCTACGAACAAAGTGGTGACATCAGTCTGCGACCTTATTCAAACTGGATTGATTTTGGGAATGGTTTGAAGAACGGCAACATTTTCGGTCGTGGTGGCCAGAATGCCTCCCTAGTCAACTTTGTTGCAGCGTATGGCACTCATCCCACTGTGGTTGAGGCGCAAACAGTGGCACAGAAGCGTCGGGCCGCGGCGTACGTGGTCAACGGTGCTCCGGCTGGAGCCGAGTTTGTGCAGCGACTCTCCGGGAGTGACCGCTACGAGACGTCCGCGGTGATCAGCCGAGCTACGTTCCCCAGTGGAGTACCCGTGGCGTACGTTGCTTCCGGGGAGAACTTCCCGGACGCCCTCGTCGGTGGTCCAGCCGCTGGTCTTCGTGATGGCCCAATCCTTTTGACGAGGGCGGGATCGCTTCCCGTATCGGTCGCAACTGAGCTGGTGCGTTTACGGCCGAGTCGCATCGTTGTTCTTGGTGGCCCATCCGTCGTCTCAACGGATGTTGAGAACGCTTTGGCAGATATTGCTGCAGTGACTCGAGTTTTTGGAGCAGATCGGTATGAGACCGCAGCGAGTGTTAGTCGTAGCGTCTTCACCCCGGGTGTTGACCGCGTCTATATCGCCACGGGCGCGAACTTCCCCGACGCACTGGCGGGAGGGGCCGTGGCTTCACCCAGTGGACCCGGTGGCGCCGCGCGCGCTGGGGCGCCGATCCTCCTAACCGGACCGGGCAGCCTGCCCCCCGCAACCGCTACTGAGTTGCGCCGCCTCAGGCCCAAAGAAATCATCATTCTGGGCGGCGATGGTGTCGTGACTTCTGCTGTCGCGACCTCTTTGAGGACCTACACGACCGGTGCAGTTACACGACTCGGTGGGGCATCACGGTACGACACGGCAGTTGAGATCTCGAAGGCAACCTACCCTGATGGAACCAACACGGTCTACATCGCGACCGGGCAGAATTTCCCCGATGCCCTCGGCGCTGCTCCAGGGGCTGGCCGAGCAGATGCGCCACTTCTCCTTGTGCCGACCTCGGGTGCGATTCCCGGACAGGTGATTGCAGAGATCAGGCGTCTTGGAGTTGAGAAGATCGTGATTCTCGGTGGACCGGGCGCGGTGGACGCCGGAGTGGAAGCGCAGCTTGCCGCTCTAGCACCAGTTCGCCCAAGTGCACCAGCCGACCGGCTTGACTTCATGTACGGGTCTGGCAGCTGGGAAGGAGTGGAGACCGGCCTCGACGACGTTGACTTCTGGACGGGTGGTCTTGCTGAGAGGCTTAATCCATTCGGTGGGATGCTGGGGGCGACCTTCAACTACGTCTTCGAGAACACTCTTGAGGACCTGCAGTTTGGTGATCGCTTCTACTACCTGTTCCGCAACCAGGGTAACCAGCTGTTTGCAGCTCTTGAAGGCAACTCTTTTGCGTCACTCATTGAGCGGAACACGGACGCGAGCAACATCCCCGCCGGCGTTTTCAGCGTCAACCAAATCGAGTTCGACCTCGACAATCCCAACCCCCTTCCACCAGGCTTCTCACGCCTACCGAATGGGGAGTACAGGTTCGTTGGTGAAGAGCACGTCGAAGTTCATGGAACAACCGGCAATGACAGGATCCGCGGCGATCAAGGTGACGACGCGCTGTGGGGCCGCGAAGGAAACGATGTGATCGAGGGCGGGTCTGGCAACGACCTCATCCACGGTGGCATCGGGGACGATATCCTCACCGACCTGTTCGGTGATGATGAGATCCGCGCCGGCCTCGGCAACGACGTCGTCAATGGTGGCCCAGGATTCGACCTGCTGCTTGGCGGCGGGGGAGATGACTTCGTCACCCGCGGAAGCGACATCGGGACAGTCTTCCTCGGCGACGGCAACGACACCTACCTCGGGGGGACAGGTCGCGCCAACATCTTCGGTGGTGAGGGCGACGACTGGGTCGAGGGCGGATCACACGCCGACCTCGCGCAGGGTGACAACGCCGATCAGTTCCAGGCCGACGTAATCGGTGGCAATGATGTCGTCCTCGGACGTGGCGGGGATGATGACATCGAAGGCGAAGGTGGAGATGACATCCTCGTCGCCGAACGACACGGTACCGACAGACATCTGGGCAACATGGGATGGGACTGGGTTACCTACTATGGAGAAACTCAGGGTGTGGATGCTGACTTCAACTTCACGTTGCTCCAGCGCCCCGACGTAACTGCGGTCAGAGACAGGTTCGACCAGCTCGAGGGACTGTCAGGAGGTGCGGGAGATGACATCCTTCGCGGGCCCAACCGGGCGGTTGAAGGAGAGTTTGCGGGGGATGAAGAATATTTGCACAAGATGACGGAGTCGACACTAGACCTCGTCGGAGGACTGCGCGAGATGCTTTATCCCGAAGGCATGAACTTCGGACAGCAGTTTATGCGAACAGGACCGGTCATCGATTCGGATGGCTTCCCCAGCATCATCATCGGTGGCCAGGGGAGCGACCTTATCGAAGGCAGATACGGGAACGACTACCTGGATGGGGACGCCTACCTAGCGGCCGACCTTGCTTGGGTTGGTCCGGACGGCAGCATTATTGAGCAGCATCCAAGTGCCGCACCATACCGGGCGCGACTCCTCAATGGCACCATCAACCCGGGCGACCTCGAAATAGTCCGTGAGATCCGCTACGACGACCCTGGAAGCAGTGCTGTTGACACTGCTCTGTACCAGGACATTCGTTCCGCATACGAAATCACACACATCCGTGACGGGTACTGGCAGATTGAGCACACAGGTGCGGTTGAGGCGGAGGAGTCGGAAGGGATTGACATTCTCAACAACATCGAGATCCTCCAGTTCCAGGACAACTGTGTCCTGCTTGATCCCGAAGCGCAGACGGTGCTCGATTGCATTTCTGAAGGCGAGTTGGTCCTCACGACAACACCCGACATGCTCGAGGGCGAACCGGTGGTTGCGGAACTCCTCGACCTCTCGGGGGAACCTTTCGATCTGACAGAGGCTAGCAACATTCGCTTCTTCTGGATCGGTGGTGAAGGTTCCTCTCCGACAGAGATCACTGAGCGCGAAGAGTTGACCATCGGTGGGGTCGCACCGGATACGGACGCACCCAACCGTTCGACGTTCATTCCGAACGACGACGCGGTTGACATGTACCTAATCGCGCGCGTCACCTTCGAGCTGGGAGGAACGACCCACACCGTTGTCTCTGCGCCAACGGGGTCAACGGTCGTGAATGTCAACGATGAGCCGGTGCCGCCTGACCTGGCGGGAAACCTGGAGGTTGGTTCAACGCTCTCCGTGACGGTTCCAACTGATGAGGACGGGACCGAGGATGTTGTCTTCACGTACACGTGGCAGCGTGCCCTCGCCGCGGATGCGCCCGAGGACGACTGGACGGTCATCCAAGGTCCTGGTTCCGACCCGCTGCAGGACAGCGCCTACCTCCTGGTTGACGGCGATCTCGACGGGTTCATCCGAGTGGTCATTGAGTACACGGATAATCAGGGGCAAGACGAGAGGGCAGTGACACAGGCGAGGGGGCCGGTAACAGCGGTGCCGTAGCACCTCATTGTTGAAATAAGGGAAGGATAGGCCCGGGTCGGTCACCTGCTGCTGAGGTGGTCGACCCGGGTTCCTGACGCAAACTAGGGATTCGTTTCGCCCTCGTCTTGCCCGCGTTTCGCAGAGCGCTTCCTCTCAGTCCTCAGCGAGTAGACCCAGATGGTGGTGCCCATGTACGCCATGGCGAACACGAACGCTGCCACCACAAACGTGATCTCAAGGAACCGGGGGGCGGAGATAAAGCTGGTGATGAGGTAGCCGGCGATTGTGATCGCCAACCCGATAAGGGCGCCACGGTGCCACTGCTCTGAGCGTTTCGCCTCCCGAGCCATCTCCTTGGAATAGACGGGTGGATTCTCGGGGGTCTGATCAGGATTGGGGTTCACCATTCTCCTCGACTATTGGCAGCAGGGACACTGTTGGCGCAGACACCGGGTCCAACTGGGCCCACAACTGCGCATCGTACGAAATGTAGGCGGGTGCCTGCAAGGAAGCGGTGCGGGAACCAACCAACAAGAGATCCGCAGTCAAAATATCCCTTAGCACACCCTCAACCGTGCCCTGCGGGGTGGTGCAACGCAAGGGCCGGGTGTCTTCTACGCCGACTTCAAGCAGTCGCTTCACCCGATCATTCAGCAAAGTAGCAAGGGCGCTCGCGGTGTCGTGCTCCAGCCCCTGACCCCCTAGAGACAGCGCGGAAGTGCGGGCACAGTCAAACAGGACGAGGGCGGATTCTGTGGTCGACTCGGAGTCATCATCGAGTTGCTCGGAGCTCAAGATTCCGGACATTTGATCTGCCCCGGACATTTGGTCAATGCCAGAGGCTCGACTGTTTTCCACGGGGGCAGCTGGACTCGTAGCAGACTCGGGAAGGTCGGCCACCGCCGTCGCGAGGTCGACCGCAAACCCATCGGCAAGGAGCTGTGCAGATGCCACACGACCCGCCAGAAGCGATGCCAGTGCTTCCCTTTCCAGACCCGTCAAGCCCTCCACTTGCGCCAGCTCATCCAACTGTTCCCGGGCACTGCGGAGCATAAATGCGGCAAGTGGGCCCACTGTGTAAGGGGCCTGCCCAATCTGGGCCGGAACCTCAACAAATGACTCCGCATCCTCACGATCCGAGAAGTCACCCCAGGGCTCCCACAGGCCGCCGCTTGCGGCTAGTCGAGCTTCGGCATCTTGGGTTACGGAACTGAGCATAGTTGCGCAGGTGGCGCACTCTGTGGCGGCGCGTGCCATCTGAGCTGCGCGCTCAACGGTGGCTGCTTCCGACCTCGCCACACTGTCCCTCATTGTCTGAGCGGGAGAAAGCGTCGACAACTCTACTGCGTCGGGAGTACCGGCAATTGAGTCGGCTGCAGTGGGTAATCCGGTGCAACCACCGAGCCCCAGTGCAACACCCGCTGAGGCACACAGTGCGGCACACATCTTCGTCCAGGTCGAGGTGTGAGGTAAGGCCAGGAATCGGTGCACTGTGAGATCATCCCATGATCTGCAAGTAACATGGGTTCAACACAGTGAAAATGTGCTTGATCGCTGAAGTACGTCGGGGGTGAATACCCCAGAACGTTGATAGGAGAATCGACAATGGCAAACGAAAACGTTGAGAATGCAGTAGAGCAGCTCTTGGCGCCTCTCGCGGCCGCCCAGAACTCTGTGGTTGAGAACGTGGCTCTCACCGGTAGTGGAAACAACCAGGTTCTTACCGTTACGGTCGATTTGGAGCGTGCCGGTGCTGATCTCTCTTCTGACCAGGTTGCTCAGTTGGCTCGTGAGTTCTCACTGGCGCTGGACAAGCACGACCCCATTGATGGTGCCTACACGCTTGAGGTGACATCACCGGGAGCGGATCGTCAGATCACCAACCTGCGTCAGTATCGCCGCTCTGTCGGCAAGGCAGTCAAGGTTGTACTGAAGAATGATGACAAGGTCGACGGAACCATCACAGCGGTTGAAGATGATGGCTTCACCGTTGATGGCCCCCACGGCACCCGCACAATTCCCTTCGACGATGTCAAGAAGACACATCTCGTTGTGGAGACTCCGAAAGAGAGCTAGCACATGGAAATCGACATGACCGCTTTGCGGATGGTTGAACAGGATAAGGGCATCAGCCTGGACACCCTGGTTGAAGCCATTGAGGAGGCCCTGCTGAAGGCCTACCACAACATGCCCGGTGCCATTGAGCAGGCTCGTATTGAGGTTAACCGCAAGACGGGCCGCGCATCTGTAATCGCGACGGAAACAGACGAGGACGGTACGGTCCTGGGCGAGTTTGACGATACGCCGTCAAACTTCGGCAGGATTGCCACCGTCACCGCCCGTTCGATGATCACCCAACGTCTGCGTGAAGCCGAGGATTCCCGAGTGCTGGGAACCTACGCCGGCAAAGAGGGCACCGTTGTCACGGGTGTCGTGCAACAAAGCCGTGACCGGCTCGCGACTGTGGTCAAGTTGGGCGACGAGTTCGAGGCGATCCTTCCGGACAATGAGAAGGTGCCGGGCGAAACCTACGAACACGGTGACCGCATCCGTGCCTACGTGGTGTCGGTTGAGCGCACAGACAAGGGTCCGAGGATCGTCTTGTCGCGTAGCCATCCCGGCCTCGTTCAGGGCCTCTTCCGTCGCGAAGTTCCTGAGATTGAGCAGGGTCTGGTAGAGATCAAGGCGATTGCCCGGGAGGCCGGACACCGCACGAAACTTGCGGTTGCCGCAACGCGGCCGGACGTGAACGCCAAGGGTGCCTGCATTGGACCCATGGGGGGCCGTGTTCGTAACGTGATGGCTGAACTCGGTGGGGAGAAGATCGATATTGTCGACTGGTCGCAAGACCCAGCTCGGTTCATCTCGAACTCTCTTTCACCAGCCCGCGTCTCACGAGTCGTCGTTCATTCTAGGGATAACAAGACAGCCACGGCGATCGTGCCGGACTTCCAGCTCCGCCTCGCCATTGGTAAGGATGGGCAGAATGCGCGACTCGCGGCACGCCTGACCGGGTACCACATTGACATCCATTCGGATACTGCCGAGGGCGAAGTTGAGGTTTCCCGCTCTTCGATAGCGGACAACATCGACAACTAGTCGGATGGGTTTCGAACGAGGCCGGAGGGGAGATCCCTTCGGCCTCGTTGCGTGATGATTCGCTCATAGTGGATGGGTGGAACCTGCTGGTTAGGCGACTAGACTGTTTTCCGGATACTTATGACGGAACTACTCTCTGATACTAGGACCCCCATCCGAACATGTGTCGGTTGCGGGTGCAGGCAAGCCAAGTCGGAGCTGGTTCGTATTGTTGAGAATCCACAATCTTCCCTACAGGTAGATTTGAAGCAGAGTTTGCCCGGTCGTGGCGTGTGGCTTCACCGTAACCAGAGGTGTTACCAGAAGGCACGCAGCTCGGGTCGGCTCAGCCGATCACTCCGATGTGACTGTCGAGGTGATCAAGCATGGGCGCAGTTAGAGGACTTCTTTGCTGTGCAGGACTGAGGCGGACGCCTCATAAACAACGGAAGCGGGTTGGAAGCTGATGGGCACCCGATGAGTACCCAGCGATGAGCTGCCAGCAGGTCTAGTTGTCCGTCCTCTCTTCTTGGGGATGGACCCGAAGAGGAGAAACTGTGCCAAGGATGCGCGTACACGAGCTCGCCAAAGAGCTCGGCATCACCAGTAAGACATTAAGGGAAGACCTTACGAAGCGCGGGGAGTTTGTAAAGTCCGCATCTTCAATGGTTGAAGCCCCAATTGTTCGCCAGATGTTGGAAGAATATGCTTCTGCGTCGAAGAGTGAACCGGCTGCGCCAGCGAAGAGCGCCAAGCCAGCGAAGAGCCCCACAACCCAGGCGAAGGCACCCGCGCCGACGGCGAAGCCTGATGCGCCTGCGCCCACACCTGCGCCTGGGCCCAAGCCTGCGGCTGGCGCACCCAAGCCCGGAGCCGTCAAGCCAGGACCTGTGGCTCCCGTCAAAGAAGCCGCACCCCAGCCAAAGCCGGAAGTTCCCGACACCGCGGCTGCAACCCCAGCTTTCAGCGACCAGCCTGAGGTTCAACCCAAGGCTGCGCCGAGCCCCGGTCCCGCAGTGGCTAAGAAGCCTGCCGCGCCTCAGTCGAAGGATGCCAAGCCTGCCACAACGGCACCGGCTCCACGTCCCGGTGGCCCGCGGCCCGCAGCCCCGGCACCGTCCGGAGGGCGGCGTCCTCGTGGACCTCGACCCGGCAACAACCCCTACGCTTCAAGCCAGGGCATGCCGCGTCCAGGGGCTCCCCGTAGCGGTGCGCCGCGTCCGGGCGCTCCGAGGCCGGCAGGTGGCGCAAATGCTGCTCCACGGCCCGGTGGGGGACCTCGTCCTAACCCCGGAATGATGCCGGGTTCGGCCTCGTTCCAGCGTAATGAGGCTCCGTCTTCCACGCGCCCCAGCGGTGGTGGCAGAGGACGCCCAGGCGGCGCACGCCCAAGCGGTGGCCCGGGCCGATTTGGTGGGGGAGGCGCCGGTGGTGGCGCTGCAACTCCGGGGCAGGCTCCCGGTGGCTTCACCTCGCCTCCGCGCGGTGGTCGCGGCGGTGGTCGCGGTGCTGCACCAGGCGCATTCGGTCGTGGCGGAGGTCGCAGCCAGAAGGGCCGCAAGTCGAAGCGAGCAAAGCGTCAAGAGTTTGAGCAGCAGTCGGCGCCCGCAATTGGCGGCGTCTCGATACCTCGTGGCAATGACCAAGAGGTGCAGATTCGCCAGGGGGCGTCCCTCGCCGACCTCGCCGAGAAGATCAACGTCAACCCCGCTGACCTTGTCGCGATTCTGTTCCACCTGGGGGAGATGGCGACAGCCACCCAGTCCCTGGATCAGGACACCTTTGAGGTTTTGGGTGCAGAGCTGGGCTACCGCGTCAGCGTTGTCTCACCAGAGGATGAGGACAGGGAGCTACTTGAGTCCTTTGACATCGACCTCGGCGCTGAAGAGCTTGAAGATGCGGAGAATCTGCAGCCACGGTCCCCGGTCGTCACTGTCATGGGCCACGTCGACCACGGTAAGACGCGCCTGCTTGACGCCATCCGCCACACGGATGTCGTTGCAGGTGAGCACGGTGGCATCACCCAGCACATAGGTGCCTACCAGGTTGGTGTTCCAAGCGAAGATGGTGAACGACTCATCACCTTCCTGGATACCCCGGGCCACGAAGCGTTCACCGCTATGCGTGCCCGCGGCGCGCAGGTTACCGACCTCGCGATTCTGGTTGTCGCCGCAGATGACGGTGTCATGCCGCAGACGGTTGAAGCAATCAACCATGCTCAGGCAGCCGGAGTTCCGATTGTTGTCGCGGTCAACAAGATCGATAAGGAAGACGCTAACCCGGAGAAGATCCGTGGCCAGCTAACCGAGTACGGTCTTGTTGCTGAAGACTTCGGTGGGGACGTCATGTTTGTCGATGTCTCTGCTCGGGAGAACATCAACATTGACAGCCTGCTTGAGGCGGTTCTTCTGACCGCTGACGCAACGCTTGATCTCAATGCGAACGCTGAGGCAGAAGCGCGCGGTGTTGCTATTGAGGCAAACCTGGATAAGGGTCGCGGCGCCGTGGTTACCATGCTGGTTCAGCGTGGCACGCTACGGGTTGGCGATGCCGTTGTGGTTGGTTCTTCGCACGGTCGTGTTCGCGCCATGTTCGATGAGTATGGTGCCCCGATCCAAGAGGCGGGTCCTGCTCGCCCAGTGCAGATGATTGGTTTGACGTCGGTGCCGCGCGCGGGGGATACCTTCCTTGTAGCGTCTGATGACCGTACGGCTCGCCAGATTGCATCCAAGCGTGAGGCAGCGGAACGTCAGGCGATGCTTGCACGCCGCCGCAAGCGTGTCACGCTTGAGGACTTCGACCGCGTTCTTAAGGAAGGCAAGGTTGACCACCTCAACCTCATCCTCAAGGGCGACGTCGCCGGTGCCGTGGAGGCGCTGGAAGACTCGTTGCTCAAGATCGATGTGGGCGAGGACGTTGCCTTGCGTATCATCCACCGCGGTGTTGGTGCTGTTACACAGAACGACGTCAACCTGGCAACCGTTGACAACGCTGTGATCATTGCGTTCAACGTTCGCCCGGCTGAGCGCGTTCAGGAACTGGCTGATTCCGAGGGTGTCGAGATCAAGTACTACTCGGTGATCTACCGTGCGCTTGAGGAAATCGAAGACGCCATGAAGGGCATGCTCAAGCCAATCTACGAAGAGGTCGCAACGGGCAGTGCAGAGATCCTCCAGGTCTTCCGTTCTGGCAAGTTCGGAAACATTGCGGGCTCGATCGTTCGTAGCGGTACATTGCGACGTGGTGCGAAGGCTCGCCTGGTTCGTGATGGTGTGGTTGTGGCAGAAGATCTTGAGATCAAGTCGCTACGACGCGAGAAGGATGACGTCACCGAGGTCCGTGAGGGCTTCGAATGTGGTGTCACCCTGGGTTACAAGGACATCCAAGAGGGTGACCGGATTGAAACCTGGGAGATGCGAGAGAAGGCGCGCGCCTAGCCTCTTGCCCGTCTAGCGTAAAGGCACCCGCCGGTAGTTTCCGGTGGGTGCCTTTGCTCTAGGCTAGTGTGTGCATTTCCGCGTGTGCGGATTCAACGATGGAAGGGAATCGTCATGGCTGATCAAGGACGGCAACGTCGTATTGCAGAGCGCATCCGGGAGTCGGTGGCGAGCACTCTTGAGCGCAAAGTGAAGGACCCGCGTCTTGGTTTCGTCACGGTAACGGACGTGAGGATCACGGGCGACTTGCAGCACGCCACGGTCTTTTACACGGTGATGGGCGATGAGGAAGAGCAGAAGAAAACGCGCAGGGCTCTGGAATCTTCCAAGGGGCTGATCCGCTCCGAGGTGGGTGCGGCCCTGGGTATCCGACTGACCCCGACCATTACGTTCCAGGCTGACGCGCTTCCAGAGGCTGCGGCATCTATCGAGGAGGCGCTCCGTGCGGCTCGAGAGAATGACGCAAAGATTGCCGCTGCTGCTCAGGGCCAGTCCTTCGCCGGTGATGCTTCGCCGTATGTTGTCGACGAAGAATTAGTCGAAGAGGACGACTAGGCCAGCTTTGAAACAGGGGACAGCCCAAGGACCGGGAACAGGGCCGGTCGAACCGCGTCGCGTTGAGGCCGGGATCCTCCTGGTTGATAAGCCAGCTGGCCTGACGTCTCACGACGTTGTTGCGAGGGGGAGGCGGCTCGCGAAGACGCGCCGCGTTGGTCATGCGGGAACACTGGATCCGATGGCCACGGGCGTCCTCGTCCTCGGTATTAATAGCGGGACGAAACTTCTGCAGTACGTTTCGGGTGCGGCGAAAACCTATCTGGCGACGATTCGTTTGGGTATTTCCACCAACACGGATGATGCCGAGGGCGAGATTGTTGACCAAGCGGGATGCCATCCACTTTCGCGTGAGGCTATCGACCGGGCGCTGGATACGTATCGTGGGGAGATCCTTCAAGTACCGACCACTGTCAGCGCCATCAAGGTTGACGGGAAGCGTGCCTACGCCCTTGCCCGGGCTGGCAAGGACGTCCAACTTGAGGCGCGTCCCATTGTGATCCACCGTTTCGAAGTCATCGGGGAGCCCGCGGTGGCGACCGCGCACAACGACAATGCTGACGTTCCGGTTGTGGATGTGGATGTGGTTGTCGAGTGCTCCTCGGGGACATACATTCGTGCGCTGGCTCGCGACCTCGGTCGTGACCTGGGGGTCGGGGGACACCTGACCGCGCTCCGTAGAACGGCGACGGGCCCGTGGAAAATAGAGCAGTGTCATGATCTGGAGGATCTTTTCGCCGGTGATGCCGAGGGCGAAGCACTGCCGTTGATCGCACTGGACCGCGCTGCTCAAACACTGTTCCCCACACTGGTCGTAACCCGTGAGGCTGCGGCGCGGTTCCGCAACGGTCAGGCTCCAGGGAGTGGAGAGGTCATAGACACCCTACCCGGCGGATCAGCCAACCCTAAGTTTCCAGACATCCGGGCACTAGTGCCGGTGGGGGACCAAAGTCACGTGCTAGGACTGGTGCGCGTCGTCGAAGGGACTACGCTGGACCTTAAGACCGTGTCTGTGTTTGCACAGTGATGGGAACGATCGAGGACAATCTCGCCACCTGGTGGCGCAGAAATGATGAAGGGATTGCACGCATGGCTAACGAAGAAGAACGCAAGTCAGGTGGGTGTGGTTGCGGTGGTTGCGGTTGCGGAGGCGGCGGCAACAAGAAGGGCCGCGAAGGTCAGCCGGTAGATGATGAGGGTCGAACGAACCTGGGCCTAAGAGGAACCAACTAGGCGTTCGCCCCTGCTTATCCCGCCCCGCCGAGCAGTCGACGGGGCGGCTCTATGGAAGAAGGTCTTGTGGAGGTCTGGAGGAACCTGAATGAAGTTCCTGGCAACCAAAAATCGGTTGTCACCATCGGGAACTTTGATGGCATGCACCAGGGGCATTCGCGAGTCATCGCAACGTGCGTGGAGAGAGCGCGTAAACGCAACTGCCAGTCGGTCGCGCTAACGTTTGACCCTCACCCCAGATCGGTGCACCGCCCCCAAGAACCTCTCGAGCTGATTGCCTCCCTTGATGATCGCCTTGATGCGATGGCCATTGCCGGGTTGGATGCGGTGTTTGTCGCGCAGTATTCTCCCGATCTCTACATGCTGAGTGCCGAGGACTTTGTGGTGTCCTACATCGTGGAGCGGCTCGGGGCAGTGGAGGTTGTGGTTGGTGAGGACTTCCGTTTTGGTCGCAACAACTCCGGCGATATTGAAACCTTGCGGAAACTGGGCCGTCAACACGGGTTTGACGTCTCCATGGTGACCGACGTTGAGTCACCTTCGGGGAGACGATGGTCGTCCTCGTGGGTGAGAGAAGAGATGGCATCCGGAAATGTGGAAGAGGCCAGCCGCGTCCTCGGCCGCTTTCCGCGGGTGTGGGGTCATGTTATTCACGGGGCAAAACGAGGCCGCGAACTTGGCTTTCCAACAGCAAATCTCGAGGTCGAAGGGCAGATGGTTCCGGCTGACGGGGTCTACGCGGGATGGCTGGTGCGCGACGTGAGTCAGAGTGATGGGGGAAGTCAGGAGTTCCTCCCAGCCGCGATTTCGGTGGGGACGAACCCTCAGTTTCAGGGAACTGTCAGGACAGTGGAAGCCCACGTCCTCGGGCGGGCCGACTTGGACCTGTACGACGAACGCGTCACCGTCGTGTTTGTGAAGAGGATACGGCCGATGATGGTCTTCGACTCTATCGATCAGCTTCTTGCCCGTATGGATGATGACCTGCGCGCCACCGCAGCGATATTGGGGGCACGAAGCGCTTCCCGGATCGATCCGGGCAGGGTGACCGCGGGGATTTGAGGTCGCTGGCGCGGTAGTTGGCCCCGGCCCCCGGCCTGCCTCCACTGCCTGCGGCTCACGCCCAGGAACCCGGCCGTTGCCCCCGGCCTGCCGCCCTGACCCCAGGAACCCGGCCTGCCGCCCTCAGCGATTGTCGAGCCGACCGAGCCATAGGGAGCCCGCTAGGCTCAGAGCCGCTAAGATTACATCGTTATGCGTGCCTGGCGGGCTCCGTATGGCGTAGTCGGCTCGAGGATGAGAGGTTTGATGGGCTCGGGCGACGGTAGCGGATGAGAGGTTTGGTCGGCTCGGGCGACGGTGGCGGATGAGAGCGCTCCCCAGTCGGCCCGTGTGGCACGGGGGTGGCGGAGGCCATTCCTCGGCTCCGGCGCGTCGCGAAATGTATACGTGGGGGCGAAATGATCGTCTGGGTTACGCACCCCAGGCTCGCTTTTTCTCCCCACGTATACATTTCAGTACCCGCAGGGGTCATGGAGTCTCTGGGTCGCCGTCGCCCCTCGGCGTGTTGTGGTCTTCCTGGGAATGCTGTGGTCTTCCTGTGGATGTTGTGGTCTGCCTCGGACTGTCGTCGTCAGACCGCGCGATTGCGGAGCCGACCAAGCCATAGGGAGCCCGCTAGGCTCAGAGTCGCTAAGATTACACCGTTATGCGGACCTGGCGGGCTCCGTATGTCGTAGTCGGCTCGCGGATGAGAGGTTTGATCGGCTCGGGCGACGGTGGCGGTGAGGATGTTTGGTGGGTTCGGCTCGGGCGAGGGCAAGGGCGAGGGCGAGGGCAAGGGCGAGGGCGAGGGCGACGGCGAGGGCAAGGGCGAGGGCGAGGGCGACGGCGAGGGCGACGGCGACGGCGAGGGCGGGGCCGATCGAGAGAATGCCTCAACCTGTGGCCCAAATCACCCATTGGTTAGTAGAGTTACCAGTGGAGCCGGTTCATCTCGGTGTGCAGCCGGCCATCTGAGCGAAGGTTGGTCTGATGATTGTCACGTTTACCGCTAACCCATCTCTGGACAGAACGGTTACCCTCGGCTCCGCCCTCGTCCCAGGTGGTGTTCACAGGATCGACGTGGATACAACCCAACCCGGCGGCAAGGGGATCAACGTTGCCCTAGGCCTAGTGAGTGCGGGAATAGATGTCGTCGCCCTGTTACTAGCCAGGGATGACGACCCCCTGCTCGGACTTCTCGCTGAGAACGATTTGCCCTTTGAGGCTATTCCCGTGGTGGGCCCGGTGCGGACCAACATGACTGTGCTCGGTGGGGGAGAGACAACCAAAATCAATGAACCGGGAGCGACTCTCAACGAGGGGGAAGTGGCCGCGGTGGAAGCTGCACTAGTTGAAGCAGCAGCCGCCGCCGACACGGTCATGCTTTCCGGGTCATTGGCGCCAGGTTTCCCCGTTGATGAGTACGCGCGCCTCGTTCGGCGTCTACGGCCATTAGGGGTGTGGATTGGGGTGGACACTTCGGACGCGCCACTGATTGCTCTGGGAGAGAACTTCGAGGACGCGGCACCGGACTTTCTGAAGCCGAACGGCCTCGAACTGGGGCAGCTCACGGGACACGATGGACCCAGTATTGAAAGACAAGCAGAGAATGGGGACCTCTCGGCAGCCAAAGATGCAGCTCTTGCGCTTCACGGTCGCGGTGTCGCAGAGGTCCTTGTCACCCTGGGCGGGGCGGGCGGACTCCTCGTTACTGGTGAGGGAGCGTGGTACTCGCCTTCACCGAAAGTCGATGTCGTCTCAACCGTGGGTGCTGGTGACTCTGCGACAGCCGGGTACCTGATTGCCCGCGAGGCAGGTCTGGATGCCCCCGCAAGGCTCGCCTACGCGGTTGCCTATGGCGCAGCAGCCGTTTCCCTTCCCGGCACCACAATCCCAACCCCTCAGCAGGTGAGTCCAAATTTTGAGGCAGTCGAAGAGATTTGACCGCATACAGAGTCAAGAGAAAGACAAGAACATGAGCGAACCACTGATAACTCCCGACCTCGTTGCCCTAGATGTCACGGTCGAGGGCGACAAGCACGCGGTGATTGCGGCAATGGCGCAGTTGGTTGCCGGGACCGGTCGAGCCAGCGAAGCCGGTCTGCGCGAAGCAATGGAGGCTCGGGAAGAACAGTTCCCAACCGGCATGCCAGGTGGGATCGCAATACCCCACTGCCGAACCACTGCGGTCGAAGTTGCCTCCCTGGGATTCCTCCGGCTTGCCACACCCGTCGACTTCGGTGCCAAAGACGGTCCCGCAGACCTCGTTATTGGCATTGCTGCTCCGGATGAGTCCGGATCCCAGCACATGAAGCTGCTGGCAAAACTGTCCCGCGCCCTCGTCCGTAAAGAATTCGTTCAGTCACTTCGGGATGCGAAGACGCCGGAGGAGGTCTCCACCCTGATCATGAATGTCGTTGAGCCACCGGATACTGCTGCATCGCCAGCGGCAGAGCGCGCTCCGAAACACGCGGCACCTGGAAGCGGCGAAGGT
>RRZT012735402.1_pt1 | contig 21622 bp, 18 predicted proteins | sample 2165551 | NCBI WGS metagenome assembly RRZT01 (sample SAMN10456910, study PRJNA506462) | wastewater metagenome | biome: wastewater; feature: sludge; material: wastewater sludge; isolation source: wastewater sludge with Escherichia coli K12::gfp cells carrying plasmid... | place: USA: Moscow, Idaho... | reverse complement strand
CTGATCAATTTCCTGATCATGCCTGTGGCTGTCTGTGGCGCTACGGCGATGTGGGTTGATCTGTATCGCTCACGGCATATGCCAGCCGCCTGACGAAGGCTGCAGCAGATACAAAAAAAGCGCCTAGGGCGCTTTTTTTTATGTCATCCAAATTACCAGTGCCTTTTCGGCCCAGTATCCAGATGAACGAAATTGGAACGGGGATAGTAACCGACCCCCCCCGAGTTCAGAGCCAAGGCAGCGCGACGAATATGATTGAGCTCCACTCCAGGAATACGCAAATCCACCGCCTTGCCAGACATATGCAAACTCTTCTTCGCTACTCCTCGGCTGGAACGACGCAACGCGGCATTAGTCTGCTGTGAGCGATAGCCACAAATCACATGAATTTCTTTTTGCACGCCTAATTTACGCTGCAGCTCAAACAACTGGTCGAACAACTTGGCATCAATCGGCAATTGCACATCGCCTGCACGGTGATCACGAAACAACCAGCTAAACTCTTGCAAACCATCCTTGTTATAGCGCCCGTTTTCCCAATAACAGGCGGACGCGCGTTCTCCCGTATTCGGATTATAAAAACGCAACAGCCGGGCAGGAGCAGTGCGACTGGCATACGCAGTGTCGGGCAACAGAGTTGCTGCCATCAAGCAGGCACTGCCCAACAACAAACGACGACGACTGATTTCCAGATCCAACATGTGAACGCCCCTCCCATCATGGGTTTTCCCGTACAAGCACGGACTAACCAGGCTCGACTCTATGCCCAACAGTAGGCAAAGAAGATAACGATTGGATAAAACCAGTGTCAAACAACGATTTCGAATAACGACTCAAAGGACCCTTTCTGGTCGATAAAATCGATTGAATCATGAGCTATCGCACAGAATAAACGCGCCACACGGCGCGTTATCAGTACGATCTTATTCCAGGTTATACCTTCTGATGGCGACGCAAACTTCGCATCACGGGACCATCGCCATCGATCTTGCCACTATCAAAACCGTAGATATCGTCTCGAAATTGCAGCAAGCCTTGGGCATCCACCCAACTGCGCCAATAGACGGTATATACAGGAACCGGGGTATTTAATGGTACCCATTTGGTTGCCTTGCTCTGCAAGATGGCATCCAGTTTATCTTTACTCCATTTTGAATCTTTAAGTAATAACTCCGCCAAATCGGCAGACTGCTCAACACGCACACACCCGGAGCTGATGGCCCGGAGATCATGGTTGAATAAGCTGGGTTTCGAGGTGGAATGCAGATAGATGGAATCATCATTCGGCAAATAGAATTTATAACGACCCAACGCATTATGATCACCCGGTTGCTGGCGCAAGCGATAAGGGAAGCCGGCGGTAATCGCATCATCCAGCGTAATAGAGGCTGGATCGACCTTAGCACCATCGTAACTGTAAATATCAAATCGTTCCTTCAGCAGATAGTCCGGATCATGTGACAATTTGGGCACTATATCTTGCCGCAATATGGTAGTTGGGACATGCCACGCCGGATTCAGCACTACACTGGCAATTTGGCTGGAAAGGATCGGCGTCTGACGCTTCAGCTGTCCCACAATGACCCGGCTGCTCAGCAATTGATGTTCGCCTTCCAGGACCCGGAGCTGATACTCCGGCAAGTTGACCAACACATAGCGTCCGCTATCCAGCTGATCACCGACATCCTGACGAAGCAGAGTTCTTGCCAGGATCACCGCCTTTTGCTCAGGGGGAACCCGCAACCACATTAAGGTTTTGCGGCCAATGACCCCGTCATCCGTTAATCCATGAGCACGCTGAAAACCTTTAATGGCGGCAACCACCTCATCGTTATACAGGGTGTCGCTGTCTGCTTGTTCGAGCAGTTGCAAACGCAAAAGGACTTGCTTGATAACCGGCAAGCTGTCGCTGCTTTCCCCTGGATGCAGGCGCACATCCGGAATATCTGGCCAGGGTTCTTGACGCGCCATATCCAGCAGATGATTTAACTGCTGCCGCATGACCAGATAATTTGGCTCCTGGGGTCGCAAGGCAGTTACTGTCGCCATGAGTCCACCTTGCTGTAACAACAAAAGGTAGTCATCACTATCCGTTAGCGTCGGCTGCAGATTGAACTTCCGGACATTAAGGCGCTCTCTGGCATCCCAGCTCAACTGGTGCCACTGACTCCGAAACCGCTGCAGCGTCATATAAGACTCGGCAAAGAGTCGACCCTGAGTAGCGGCATCCTGACTATTCATCAAAGCCAGCCAGAGCTCATTGAATCGCGGATGAATATTAGCAACCGCCAATTCCAACAATTGCTGAGCCAGCTCTTTTCTTTCCTCAGCACTGGGCAAGGGATAGACGGACGTTGGAGAAAATACAACCACTGCCTCACCATGCCGAGGCGGTGTCGCCGCCGGTGATGACTCAACGGCAACCGCATGCCCCGACATGGCGACGCCAAGCATCCAAAATCCAATACCCCAACGATTGACTTGCCTATCTAACATCCTGCCTCCACTGTAGAGGGATCCCGATTGCTGATCCCTCACGGGTTATTTGCTACATCCTGTTCTGCAGAAACTGGTTCCATACCAGCCCGTTGCAGTGTTTAGGTTTCACAACAAGCTGTCAATCCGGGGATTCGCTTTCCACGGAGGCCATGATCGAGGTCACATCGAATCACACCTCGGCCAACCGTAACCCAATCCTCGGTTTCGAACCAATGCCTTCTCGAGCTCAATCACATAGTTTCACAGAACATATGTTTATAACTAAATGTCACTTCCGATTACTGTTTATATGATTAATCTAACCTTATCTGCTGAAAACATAGGGACAGCGCCATGAGCAAAGTGTACGAAGATAACTCACTGACTATTGGAAACACGCCCTTAGTCAAACTGAACCGGGTCAGTAAAGGACGAGTTCTGGCAAAGGTAGAAAGTCGGAACCCCAGCTTCAGCGTAAAATGCCGTATCGGTGCCAATATGATTTGGGACGCCGAGAAGAAAGGATTGCTGGGCCCGGGTAAGGAAATTATCGAACCGACCAGTGGAAATACTGGTATTGCTCTGGCTTTCGTGGCCGCGTCCCGTGGTTACGCCATTACCTTGACCATGCCCGCCACCATGAGCCTGGAGCGGCGCAAGCTGCTGAAAGCTCTGGGTGCCAATCTTGTCCTGACTGAAGGCCCTCTGGGGATGAAGGGCGCGGTTGCCAAAGCGGAAGAAATTCGCGACTCGGATCCAGAAAAGTATATTCTGCTGCAGCAATTTGATAATCCGGCAAACCCGGAAATTCATGTCAAGACCACGGGTCCCGAAATTTGGGATGCTACCGATGGTGAGGTCGATGTCATCGTCGCAGGCGTAGGGACCGGTGGCACCATTACCGGGATCTCCCGTTGCATTAAGCGGATCCAAGGTAAAGCTATTACCAGCGTTGCCGTTGAACCCAAGGAGTCTCCGGTTATCAGCCAAAAATTGGCTGGCGAAGAGATCAAACCAGGCCCTCATAAAATCCAGGGCATTGGCGCTGGCTTCATTCCGGGTAACCTAGATCTCTCCTTGCTTGATCGTGTCGAGCAGGTCACCAGTGACGAAGCTGTCGAGATGGCTCGCCGTTTGATGCAGGAAGAGGGCATTCTTGCCGGTATCAGCTCGGGTGCAGCTGTGGTCGCAGCCAACCGGATTGCTGAATTACCAGAGTTTAAAGACAAGACCATAGTGGTCATACTCCCAAGCTCTGGCGAACGTTATCTCTCCAGCGTCTTATTCCAGGGCCAGTTTGGTGAGCAAGAACTCCAAGCCTGATCCAGAGCTAATTTTTCATTATTTTTACTCGAAAAACGAGGCGCCGGTTTATCCGGCGCCTTTTTTTCGTGCTATATACCCAAAAGAAGCTGCCAATAACATATTTTACACAGAGAAATATGTTGTCTGCCCTCGATGGAATAATGCCATGCAAAACGTTTCATTTGCCTTCATTGACTTGGCGCAAGGGTTTTCAATGCTAACGTATCAAAAGGTAACGCATGGATATTTTTTGTTGCATCCTAACGGTATGGCCTTTTGCCAACCACGAGAGCAAGGCATAATCCGGTGCGGTTGAGGTCTTATTGGTCAAAGAATTACCAACAATCAAGGCACACCAATAAGTACCGAACACGTTTAACTCGCTCGAGGATTCCAGGTTCAATATTCGTCCTGAAATCATCATCAACAACATTGGGGTGAAAAATGTTTGAGAAATCTGTAGTCATTACTGCTGAAAACGGTCTCCACACTCGTCCGGCTGCTCAGTTCGTCAAAGAAGCCAAAGAGTTCCAAAGTGAAATTACCGTTGTCAGTGGTGGTAAATCCGCCAGCGCCAAGAGTCTGTTCAAGCTGCAAACTCTGGGCCTGACCAAAGGCACTACCGTGACGATCAAAGCTGATGGTGCTGATGCTCAGAAGGCTGTAGAAAAATTGGTCGCTCTGATGGCTGAGCTGGAATAATCCAGCTCCCCCTTCAGCATTCTGGCATCCACACACAACTACAGGTACGGCTATGATTTCTGGAATTCTGGCATCTCCGGGCATTGCGTTTGCGAAAGCACTCCTGCTCAAAGAAGATGAAATCGTCATCAACAACGAATCCGTTGCAGAGGCCAATATTGAGACTGAAGTAGCGCGTTTTTTCGACGCACGCGCTAAATCGTCTCAGCAACTCGAAGCCATCAAAGTGATGGCTGGCCGCACATTCGGTGAAGAGAAAGAGGCCATCTTCGAAGGGCACATCATGTTGCTCGAAGATGAAGAACTGGAAGGCGACATTGTCACTCTGATCCGCGACGAGCGTTTCAGTGCAGAAAAAGCGATTCATCATGCGATTGAACAATACGCATCCATGATGGCAGAGCTGGATGATCCCTATCTGCGCGAACGCGCCACAGATTTCCGTGATATCGGCACCCGTCTGGTAAAAAATGCCTTGGGCATGGAAATCGTCAATCTCAGCACCATCGATGAAGAAGTCATCTTGGTCGCACATGATCTGACGCCTTCAGAAACAGCCCAAATCAACCTGAATTTCGTGCGTGGTTTTGTCACGGATATTGGTGGCCGTACCTCCCATACTTCCATCATGGCCCGCTCTTTGGAGCTGCCAGCGATTGTTGGAACCAATGACGTTACCAAACAAGTCAAGTCTGGCGACTTCTTGGTGTTGGATGCTCTGCGCAACCATGTGCTGATCAATCCAAGTGAAGACGAACTGAACAAGCTGAAAGATGCTCAGGCCAAGTTCTTAGCTGAGAAAGCCGAGCTGGCGAAACTCAAAGAACTGCCCGCGGAGACAACTGACGGTCATCGCGTCGAAGTGTGTGCCAACATTGGCACGATCAAAGACATGGATGGCGCACACCGGAATGGCGCTGAAGGTGTCGGTCTTTATCGGACTGAATTCCTGTTTATGGATCGTGATGCTCTGCCTTCAGAAGAAGAGCAATATCAAGCCTATAAAGAAGTGGCTGAGTCCATGCCGGATCACCCGATCATTGTCCGCACCATGGACATCGGTGGTGACAAAGAACTGCCTTACATGAAATTCCCCAAGGAAATGAACCCCTTCCTTGGCTGGCGTGCCGTCCGGATCTTCTTTGATCGTAAAGACATCATGCACACTCAGTTGCGGGCTATTTTGCGTGCCTCGAACTACGGCAAATTGCGCATCATGTTCCCGATGATCATCTCCGTAGAAGAATTGCGTGCACTGAAGCAAGAAATTGAAGAGCTGAAGGCCGAGCTGCGCAATGAGCAACTGCCGTTTGATGAATCCATCGAAGTCGGTGTGATGATTGAAACGCCAGCCGCTGCCGTGATCGCTCGCCATTTGGCGAAGGAAGCTGACTTCTTCTCCATCGGTACCAACGACCTGACGCAATATACCTTGGCCGTCGATCGGGGTAACGAGTTGATCTCCGGCTTGTATAACCCGCTGTCCCCCTCTGTTTTGACCCTGATCAAACAGGTCATCGACGCGTCCCATGCCGAAGGCAAGTGGACCGGGATGTGTGGTGAACTGGCCGGTGATGATCGAGCCTCTCTGCTGCTTCTGGGTATGGGGCTGGATGAGTTCTCCATGAGCGCCATGTCCATCCCGCGCGTCAAGCAGCTGGTACGCAGTGCCAATTATGCAGAAGTCAAAGCCATGGCAGACCAAGCGTTGGCTTGTGCTACCATTGCTGAGGTTGAAGCCGTGCTGGATACCTTTGTGAAGCAAAAGGCTGTCTGTTAATATCACTGCATATAAGATAAAAACAACTCTTAGGAGCTAACGCTATGGGTTTGTTCGACAAACTGAGACGACTGGTATCTGATGACAGCGCTGACACCAGCGGCATCGAAATTTTCGCACCCTTGTCTGGTGAAATTATTCCGATTGAAGATGTCCCAGATGTAGTTTTTGCTGAAAAAATCGTCGGTGACGGTATTGCCATCAAGCCAGCAGGCAACAAGATGGTAGCTCCTTGCGATGGCACTATTGGCAAGATTTTCGAAACCAATCATGCCTTCTCCATCGAATCCGATTCCGGCATCGAGTTATTTGTCCACTTCGGCATCGATACCGTCGAGCTGAAGGGCGAAGGCTTTACCCGTATCGCGGCTGAAGGTCAGCAAGTGAAGAAGGGTGACACCATCATCGAGTTCGATCTCGCTCTGCTGGAAGCCAAGGCAAAATCAACTCTGACTCCGGTTGTCATCTCCAACATGGATGACATCAAAGAGCTGATCAAGCTCAATGGTGCAGTAACCGTTGGTGAAACACCGGTGATGCGCATCAAGAAGTAATTTTACTTCTGCCAAAAAAACCCGCCTTTCGGCGGGTTTTTTTATGGTGCTTACGCCATCAGCGTGTGCGCCGCCGGATAACTCCTTCCTGAATAGTCGACGCCACCAGCATGCCATCACGGGTAAAGAACTGACCCCGAACCAGACCCCGCCCCCCTGAGGCACTTGGACTATCCACCGCATACAGTAACCAGTCGTCGAAACGGAAATCCCGATGAAACCACATCGCATGATCGATGGTCGCGACCTGTAATCCTGCATCGAAGAAGGCTACGCCATGGGGCTGCAGGGCAGTTGGCAAAAAATTGAAGTCCGAGGCATAAGCCAATAGATAACGATGAATCGCCTGCTCATCGGGCATTTGGCCGTTAGCCCGAAACCAGACATGACGCTTCGGCGGACAAGCTTCGGCTCGCAGCGGATTCACAAAGCTAACCGGGCGCATCTCAATGGGTTTATCACTCAAGAGCTTGTCATGCAAAAAAGCCGGGATAAAGGCCTTGAGCTCTTGAGCCCACTCCAGCTCACTCTTGAGCCCCTCAGGTCCCGGGACATCCGGCATGGCATCTTGATGATCCAGTCCCGGCTCTTCCAGTTGAAATGAACCATTCAGATAGAAGATGGGTTTGCCGTGCTGGATCGCCTGCACTCGCCGGGTTGAGACAGTGTTACCGTCACGGATATGTTCTACCTCGTACAAAATCGGGCAGCTAACATCGCCGGGGCGCAAGAAATAGCAATGCAGGGAGTGCACCATGCGCTCTGGCTCGACGGTCTGCTGTGCGGCCGAGAGGGCTTGCCCCATCACCTGGCCACCGAAGACAGCACCGAACCCCAGATCCTGGCTTTGACCACGAAAATGGCCTTCCTCGATGCGCTCCAACGCCAGCTGTGAAAGTAGATTATTGAGTACCTGTGTCATGACATGACTCTCTGACAGAAGAAAGAAACCAATCGGAAGGCTACCAGAATGGCCAGCATTTTAAAATTTGTGGTCACGCATGCCATATAAAAACGGACAGCACAAGGGCTGTCCGTTTCAGGTTACCGAGAAGGCTTATGCCTTGAGCAAGTAGGCACGCAGAGCACTAAAATCGGCATCCATCTCATCGGAGAGCAAAGCCAGATCCGCACGCTCAGCCAGTGGCGCCGGTAGATCCAGCTGGATGTTCAGGATCGACTCCACACTCTCTTTGAACTTGGCCGGATGGGCCGTACACAGGAAGATACCCGCTTCATCGGCCGTCAGCTCGCTCTGCAGCAGATCCCAGGCAATGGCACCATGGGGCTCACACAGATAACCTTGGGCATACAGACGCTTGAGCGCATCTTCGGTTTGGGCATCGCTACGCGAACCGGATGCCAGGCTTTGCAGATCCCAACCCTTGACCTTGAACAGCTCTTCCACGCGAGGCCAGTTATTCGGACGACTGACATCCATGGCATTGGACAAGGTGGCAACCGTCGCCTTGGGATCCCAAGTGCCCTGCTGCAGATAGCGGGGCACGGTATCATTGGCATTGGTGGCGACCATGAAGCGCTTCACCGGTAAGCCGAGAGCCTTGGCAATCAGGCCAGCGGTCAGGTTGCCGAAGTTACCGGACGGCACCGCAATCACCGCCTGAGCACGCTTCTCGGCGGGCAATTGTGCAACTGCCTCGAAGTAGTAGCAAACCTGGGCCAACAAGCGACTGATATTGATCGAATTCGCGGAGTTCAGGCCAATCGCCTGCTTCAGCTCTTCATCATCAAACGCCTGCTTCACCAACGCCTGGCAATCATCAAAAGCGCCATGAACCGCAATGGTGCGAATGTTGCCACCCAGGGTACAGAACAGTTTTTCCTGTAACGGACTGATCTTGCCCTTCGGATAGAGGATCACTACCTCGATATTCGGCAAACCGTAGAAGGCATGTGCCACCGCAGCTCCGGTATCCCCTGAGGTAGCGGTCAGGATGGTGATCTTTTTACCATCCGACACCGCCATCAGCGATTGCGCCATGAAACGGCCACCGAAATCCTTGAATGCCAGCGTCGGACCATGAAACAGCTCGAGGGCATACTGATTCGTGCCAACCTCAACCAGCGGAGCCGGAAAGGTGAAGGCATTGGCAACCAGCTGAGCCAGCTCCGGCAGTTCATCCCCCAGCAGATGGCGCAGAATGATCGCCGAACGCTCAACCAACGGCTTGGCCAGCAAGCCTTCCACATCCGCCAGCGGAACTAGACTGTCGGGAAAAAACAGACCTTGCCCACGCCCCAATCCCTGCTTGACGGCTTGCGCGAAATTAACCTGTTCACTGTGATCTTTGATGTTGTACAGCTTCATAATCCTGTGTCCCTTACTCGATTACATTCACCGTGGTGCCCGCACGGTCGATACGACACACGTGGCAGAACCCGTCCTGATTCTGGATGAAATTGGCTTCCAGCCACTCCTGCATACGCAGTGCTTGTTGCTTGTCCGTCATCACCACAAACACGCTGGGGCCAGATCCTGAGATCCCGGTTGCCAATGCGCCCGATAACGCGGCATGCTGGCGCACTTCGTTAAAACAAGGGATCAACGCCTGGCGATAGGGCTCGGCGATGACATCCTTGAGCACGGCTGCGGCCAATTGATCCTGTCCGGTATAGCTGGCATGGATAAAGGCGGCTAAGCGACGACCATAAGTCAGACAATCACTGCGCCGATATTGTGCCGGCAGGATAGCGCGCGCTTCTGCAGTACTGATGCTGATCCCCGGATAACAGGACACCCAGTACCAGTGCTCGAAATCGGGGATCGACTGGCTGATGACTCCAGCTTCCTCGATCATCAGCTGGATCCCCCCCAGATAACAAGGAGCAACGTTATCGTAATGCACGGAGCCGGAAATACTGCCTTCCAGCTCCCCCATCAACAACAGTTGCTCGTCTTTATCCAGAGCAAAATCGTGAAAACCGTTCAGGCCTTCCAGCGCCGCCACTATGCTCGAAGCACTGGAGCCAAGTCCTGAGCCGATGGGCAAATTCTTTTCCAGCACCATATGCAGCGGCTGAATGCTGCGGCCTTTTTTCTTGAGCGCTTCGGCATAACCCAGATAACAGGCATAGACGATGTTCTTCTGTGGATCGGCAGGCAACTTATGGGCAAAACGGCCCCGGCATTCCAGCGTGAAGGCTTGCGCACTGGCGTGCACTTCAACCCGATCACCGAGTAAAGATCCGTCAATCGGGGCCAAAGCAGCGCCGAGTACATCGAAACCGACACTGACATTCCCTATCGATGCGGGTGCATAGGCAACAACCGCCATATTAAACCTCCTGTTTCCAATTCAGGGTGCGCAGCAAGTCTGCAAACACGCCCGCGGCTGTGACTTCGGTTCCAGCTCCGTAGCCACGCAGCACGAGAGGAATCGGTTGATAATAGGTCGAGAAGAACGCCAGAGCGTTTTCACCATCCTTGACCTTATACAGGGGATCATTTTCATCCACTGCCTTGATGGCCACCTTGCACTTGCCATCCTTGATGGAGCCGACGTAGCGCAAGACTTGGCCCTGTGCTTTGGCTTCTGCCACCTTGCTGGCAAACCAGGCATCCGCTTCCGGCAAACGACGGATAAAGCTCTCGGTATCGCCGCTGGCATCAAAACCAGGCGGCAGGGCTTGTTCAACATCAACATCAGCCAAGTCGAGCACCATACCGGCCTCGCGTGCCAGGATCAGCAGCTTGCGCGCCACATCCATGCCACTGAGATCATCGCGCGGATCCGGCTCGGTAAAGCCCTTGCCCTTGGCGGTCAGAGTCGCCTCAGAGAAGCTCATGCCTTCATCCAGCTTACCGAAGATAAAGGACAAGGAACCCGAGAGGATACCGTCAAAGGCCTTGAGCTTGTCACCTGCCTTGATCAGGTTCTGCAGGTTTTCGATGACCGGCAAACCAGCACCCACGTTTGTTTCGTACAGGAACTTGCGGCGCGTTAATTGTGCGGTTTTACGCAGCTCACGGTAGTAGGCCATGGAGCTGGTATTGGCTTTCTTGTTCGGTGTGACCACATGGAAGCCAGCCGCCAGGAAGTCAGCATACTGGTTAGCAACGGACTCATCAGAGGTACAATCGACGATCACCGGATTGATGAGGTGACTATCCTCGACCAATTTTTTCACCGCACCCAGCGTGAAACCGTGGGCTGCCTCTTCGAGCAGAGCACTCGTATTGGCCAGATCCAGGCCATCTCGATTCAGTGCTAGTTTACGGGAGTTCGCCAGACCGACCACACGCAAGCCGATGCCCTGTGCGGCCAGCACTGGCTGTTGGCGACGGATTTGCTCCAGCAAGGCACCACCGACACCGCCCAACCCCACCAGGATGAGATCGATAAACTGCATGCTGGTGAAGAAGTTCTGGTGACACGCCTTGATGGCCTCGTTGACCTTACCCTTGGTCACGACCGCAGAGATAGAGCGCTCACTAGAGCCCTGTGCTATGGCGACCACATTGATGTTACCCTGCGCCAGCGACAGGAAGAAACGCGCCGCAACCCCCTTACTGGTACGCATGCCATCCCCAACCACAGAGATGATGGCCAGCTCATGACGCATCTCGATCGCTTCCAGCAATCCGGCCTTCAGCTCCAGCTCGAATTCCTCTTCCAGGATCAGACGGGCTTTCTCCGCATCATAGGTATGAATACAGAAGCTGATGCTGTACTCGGACGAGGACTGGGTGATCAACGTAATGGAGACACCAGCGCGGGAGACGGCGGTGAAGATACGACCGGCCATGCCGACCATGCCTTTCATACCAGGACCGCTGACGTTGATCATGGAGATCCCGGCCAGATCGGAGATGCCCTTGACCGGCAGCTCGTCATCGCCCTGTTCGGCAATCAGTGTACCCTCGCCCTGCGGGTTGAAACTGTTCTTGATGAGGCAGGGAATATGGAATTGAGCGATGGGCGCTATGGTCCGCGGATGCAGAACCTTGGCACCAAAGTAGGAAAGCTCCATCGCCTCCTTATACGACATACGCTTGAGCAGTACCGCATCCGGCACCAAGCGCGGATCGCAACTGTAGACGCCATCCACATCGGTCCAGATTTCACAGCACTCGGCGCTGACGCAGGCGGCCAGACAGGCCGCGGAGTAATCGGAGCCGTTGCGGCCTAGCAGCACCAGCTCACCCTTCTCGTTACCACCGGTGAAACCCGCCATCAAATAAACGGCTTCGGTCTTGAGCGGCTCGGCTTGGAAACGGGCACGGGAAACATCGATGTTGACGTGGGATTCGAGGAAGCCACCTTCAGCCAGCAGCAACTTGACCGGGTCAATCAGCACTACCTCATGACCTCGAACACTCAGCAATTCATGCATGCAGGCAATAGAAAGGGCTTCACCGCGGCTGAGGATCTGCGCCTGAATATTATCCGGGCATTGACCCAGCAGGGTAATGCCTTGCATCTGCCGACGGACACCGGCAAATTCTAGCTCCATTCGCGCCTTGAGCTTGCTGTCATCCAGCGCTGGATATTTACTCTTTAAACCAGCAATCAGGTGGGTGAAGATCCCTTCAATCTGCGCCAGAGTTTCTGAGGCATCCAGCCCCCGGCTCGTCTGTTCCACCAAGGCGACCAAGTGATTGGTTACTTTGGCCGGAGCTGACAGTACCAACGCCACCTGAGCTTGCTGCTGGTTGTTAACCACAATGTCCGATACCCGCAAAAAACGCTCGGCATCAGCCAGTGAAGAGCCTCCAAACTTCAAAACACGCATACACATCTCCCTGTAACGAAAAAGCCCGTACCTTAGGGGTACGGGCTTTTGAAATTTCTGAACCTGTTGTCAGTGCACTCAGCAGCCCGCCCCGATACCACCCAAGGTGGTGCCGGTAATGGTAATTGTGGTGGTGCGGGTGATCACTGACAGCATGTTGGAAATCAAACCTGAATGAATAAACGCGCTTAGCAATACCGGATTGCCCTGGTGCCTGTCAATCTATTCTTGAATTTGCCAACGCCTTGGCCAGATCCTTGCACAGCAGATGTAACAGGTTCATATCCCGTTGTGCCAGCATAGGAATACCATCAAGCACCCACTTCCTTAGCTTTTCATTCTGAGATACACCGATTGCATCGAGTATTTGTTCTGATTTATGTTGCAGGGCATGGACCTGAGCCTGCTCGGGCTGAACGGCCGGTTCGCAGGATATTTCCCCATCGAACAATGCGGAGAGCTCATAGGCATATAACATGATGGCCTGCCCCAGATTCAAAGAAGGGTAACCCACTCGCAACGGCAAATAGCTAACCAGATCCGCTTGTGCCAGTTGGGTATTGGACAAACCGGACTCTTCGCAACCAAACAGAATGCCGATACGGCGTAAGCTGGATTTGCTGCGGATCTGCTGGCACACCTCATCCGGCGTCAAATAACGGTAGTGTTCGCCACGCTGGCGCGCCGTTGTGGCAACCACCAGATCCAGGTCAGCCAAAGCCTCTGGCAGAGCATCAAACCGTTGCGCACTGGTCAGCAACTCCTGTGCGCCATGAGCAACCCAGTGCGCCTCATCCCGGGTATGCACGTCACTGGCAACAATCCGCAACTGTGCAAAGCCCATGGTCTTGAGAGCCCGCGCCGCAGCACCGACATTTTCCGGTCGCGCCGGTGCCATCAGGATAAAAATGAGTTCCATAGCATCTCCCTCTCCCACGAGGGCGCCAATCTAGCGTCAGCGCCTGGGGAATACCAGCGCTTGCACGATTATTCCCATGGTGCCGCGGAGTGACTGACCATAAATATAGCTTAGCTCACTGATCCTGGGTCGTAGCTGTGCCATGCTTATCCTCACTGTACGCAGGGAGTCCCATGAACCAACAAGGCAACCGTCTCTTATTTGCTATCTGTATGCTGGCCATGATGGGCCCGGCAGAGGCGGTCGTGAACGGCTTTGAATCAGGGAAAACGGCTCTTGGCGAACATATCTATGTCAGCTCCTACACACCTTCTCTGCTCGAGCAAAATTTGTACGCAAAACAACAGTTGATCTATGACTGGCAATTCAAGGGCGGCTATCAGGAGAGCTGGAAAGGTTGGTACTCCTTCTTTGAAACGGGCGCCGCTAAGCCCAATATGGATGGCATCACGCAACAGAACTATCAATTCAGCTCCGGTGTCGGTTACCACTGGAATGACAACCTGATCCTCTCCAGTAGCATGCGGCAAGTTTTTGCTGAAACGTCCGATACCCAACTCGAATTCAGCTCAACCCTGCTGTTAAGCCAAGCCCTGAGCGTGCAGGCAGCCTATGGCCTTTCCAAAGATGAGAGCCTGCAAGAAATTGCCGTGGGCCTCGCTTACCAGTTTTAACCGCACCGCCACCCCACTCGGCTTTTACGAGTAATCACACTTCAGTCATTTGACCGTCCGATTAAAGTTGATATACGTCAAACAAGCTCTCGATTCTTGCCCCTATTCCCTAGCCAGCTATTGTTAACCGCCTGTTACTTGATACATTCCTCAGCCGTTGTAAACGGGTTTCCTTAATCCCTTGTTCGGGCCAAGTAAGCCCGAGTAATGAGACCACAGCGTCAAAATCATCGAAAAAATAGCTTGCTGCACTAAGCGCTATGAACTACTCATCGCCTTTAGTAAAACGAAATGTTAAATTTTCTGTCAGTTTTTTAACCTCCTGGGTAATGTCCATGCACACACCACAGATCCTGATCGTCGAAGACGAGCTCGTGACACGCAATTCTCTGAAAAGCATCTTTGAAGCAGAAGGCTACGATGTGCTCGAAGCCAATAATGGCGATGAGATGCATGAGGCTTTAACGGACAATGATGTTGATCTTGTCATCATGGACATCAATTTACCGGGTAAAAATGGCCTGTTGCTTGCTCGTGAGCTACGGGAAAAGGGGCAAACCGGCCTGATGTTCCTGACCGGACGCGACAATGAAGTGGACAAGATCCTTGGCCTGGAAATTGGCGCTGATGATTACATCACCAAGCCATTCAATCCTCGTGAACTAACGATCCGGGCCCGCAACCTGCTCAGTCGTACTCGTCGTGGGGAGGACGCCTCTGGTACTGCGACGAACCAACAACAAAACTACCGCTTCAACGGCTGGACTCTGGATATCAACAGCCGGAGCCTGATCAACCCATCAGCCGAGTCATTTCGTCTTCCGCGCTCCGAGTTTCGCGCCCTGCTGCATTTTTGTGAAAACCCGGGCCAAATCCAGACTCGTGCCGACTTATTACTGAAAATGACCGGTCGAGAACTCAAACCACATGATAGAACTGTGGATGTCACCATCCGGCGGATCCGCAAGCATTTTGAATCCGTGCCAGATACTCCGGAAATTATTGCCACCATCCACGGTGAGGGCTACCGCTTCTGCGGCACACTGGAAACCGAATAATTCGGCACCCTCATCCTGATTGATGATGACTCCGGGGCGCACTGCGCCCCGGAGTCATTTCAGCCCTACTATTGCCACGCATCATGTGCCAAACATCATGATCCTGCCTGCTATATCCGACATCCACTACGCTTGAACCTAGTGTTAGCTATTTTTTAGCTATGGATAGTAGCCATTTAGCCATCCAGACATAGAAAAGTCCGTTGACACAAGTCTGTGAACGCCATAGCATCTTTTACCATGATTACTGGCATATCTAGCCAGTTTGGCTGCAGCTCCAGTCATAACCAGTGACTGACGCCGCCGTAGCATGAGATTAACCATGATTAAACTAAGCAAAATAGCAAAAACATACGGTCAAGGCTCCCAGGCCGTGGTCGCACTCAAGCCCACCGACCTCCAGATCGGCAAGGGGGAGATCTTCGGTGTGATTGGCGCATCCGGGGCTGGTAAAAGCACCCTCATTCGTTGTGTCAATCTTCTGGAGCGACCAACCTCAGGCCATGTCGAAGTCGATGGCATCGAATTGACCGCGCTGGCGAATCATGAGCTGACCCTGGCCCGCCGCAAGATTGGCATGATCTTCCAACACTTCAACCTGCTCGCCTCGCGAACCGTATTCGAGAATGTTGCGCTGCCTTTGGAGCTGGCAGGCATGGATAAGGCCGGTATTCAGCAACGGGTCACCAAGCTGCTGGATCTGGTGGGTCTGAGCAATCGTGCCCATGCCTATCCATCTGAACTCTCTGGTGGACAGAAACAACGAGTTGCCATCGCTCGAGCCCTGGCTCCTGAGCCCAAGGTATTGCTGTGCGACGAAGCCACCTCGGCGCTGGACCCACAGACCACCCAATCTATCCTGGCCCTGCTCAAAGAGATCAATATCAAGCTGGGTCTGACCATATTGCTGATTACCCATGAAATGGATGTGGTGAAGAGTATTTGCGATCGGGTGGCCATCATCAGCGAGGGGGAGTTAATCGAACAAGGGGAAGTCGCCTGGTTCTTCTCTCATGCCAAGACCCAACTGGCGCAAGACTTTATTCGCTCCACCATTCACTTACCGATCCCCCAGGAATATCAAGCCCGGTTGCTGGACGAGCGGATTGAGCAGAGCTGGCCCTTACTGCGCCTGGGCTTCAGTGGTAACACGGTCGATGCGCCGCTGATTTCCCAAGCCAGCCGCCAATTCGGGATCGATGTCAGCATTCTTAGCGCCGACATTGAGTACGCCGGTGGCGTCAAATTTGGTTTCCTGCTCGCCGAACTGTTTGCCACTCCGGCCGCGACGCAACAGACCATCGATTTTTTCCGTGAGCATCAAATCCAGGTAGAGGTATTAGGCTATGTCCGCAGCCATGATTGATTTGTTACTCCTGGCCTTGGGTGAAACCATCCTCATGGTCGCAGCTTCCGCTTTTTTCAGTGCGTTATTGGGTATTCCATTGGGCGTGGCCTTGCATGTGACCAAAGCCGGGCAAATCCTGGCCCAACCGAAACTGCAGCGCTTGCTGGGCACTCTCGTCAATATCGGCCGCTCGGTGCCGTTCATTATTTTGCTGGTGGCCATCATTCCGTTCACCCGGCTGATCGTCGGCACCAGCATTGGCACGGTCGCCGCCATAGTTCCGCTGACCGTCGGCGCCATCCCATTTGTCGCTCGCCTGATTGAGGGCGCCCTGATCGAGGTTCCGTTCGGTCTGCAGGAAGCCGCTCAGGCCATGGGAGCAAAACCACTGCAGATCATCCAGAAAGTATTACTCCCCGAAGCCTTGCCCGGGATCATCAACGCACTGACCATCACGCTGGTAACCCTGGTGAATTACTCGGCGATGGCGGGTGCAATCGGTGGGGGCGGTCTGGGGGATGTCGGCATTCGCTACGGCTACCAGCGCTTCGATCCAGCGATCATGCTGGTGACCGTGGTGATTCTGGTGCTGCTGGTGCAATTGATACAGGGATTGGGTGACCGTCTGGTCAAACGCGTTGATCATCGCTAAAAAATTGAGTTTTATCCAACAGGAGGTTTCCATGAAATACGCACTACACACTGCCGCCGCCTTGCTCTCTGCATTGCTAATCTCGGGATGTGGCAAAGATGCACAAGACAACCATATCAAAGTCGGTGCGATTGCCGGTACCGAAGCGCAAGTGGTCGAAGTGGCCAAGCAAGTCGCCAAAGAGAAGTTCGGCCTGGAAGTCGAAATTGTCAGCTTCAGCGACTACGTCACGCCGAATGTCGCACTCAACGATGGCAGCATTGATGTCAACGCCTTCCAACACAAGCCTTACCTGGATTCACAAATCAAGGATCGCGGCTACAAACTGGCAGCTGTGGGCAATACCTTCGTCTACCCGATTGCAGGCTACTCCAAGAAAATCAAGACCATAGCCGAGTTGAAAGAGGGTTCCCAAATCGCGGTTCCCAACGATCCGACCAATCTCGGCCGCTCTTTGCTGCTGCTGCAAAAGCAGGGCATCATCCAGCTGAAGGCAGATGTCGGCCTGAATGGAACTGTGCTGGATATCGTCGGCAATCCGAAGCAAGTCAAGATTGTCGAACTGGAAGCGGCGCAACTGCCACGCTCCCTGGATGATGTGGATCTGGCGATTATCAACACCACCTATGCCTCGCAAATTGACCTGTTGCCGACTCGGGATGGTCTGTTTGTCGAAGACAAGGACTCACCTTACGTGAATCTGGTGGTGGCTCGTGAAGACAACAAGGAGGCAGAAAAGGTCAAACAGTTTGTTCAGGCCTATCAAAGCGATGAAGTCTACAAAGCCGCACAAGAGTTGTTCAAAGGCGGCGTCGTCAAGGGCTGGTAATACGACAACCCCGACCGTGTAATTTTTTGTAAATGCGGTTAGAATCCACAGAAAGGTCACGAAAGCGTGGCCTTTCTTTTTTTCAGCCGCTATTGTTGAGCTGAGCATGATGAACACGATAACTAACTAAAAAAACTGCACGGATCACGGAAGTTACCGCCATGAAAGACTGGTATTTGGCATATTGCCGCCATCGCGAAGAGGGGAGAGCCAGCATGCACCTGAGAAATCAGGGTGTGGACAGCTACTACCCCATGGTTCAGATCGAGAAGTTACAACGGGGACACCGTGTCGCACGGATGGAGCCCATGTTCCCCTCCTATCTGTTTGTGCAAGTCGATCTGGATACCTTCCCCCCCTATCGCCTCAACTCCACCCGGGGTCTGCGTCATATGGTGCGCTTTGGTAGCCAATGGACCAAGGTCCCCAAGGAGCTGGTCTACTCGTTGATGTGTCACGAAGATAGCGACGAAGTGCGAGCGCTGCTGAGTCAGTTACCCTGCTGCGGCGATAAGGTACGGATCAATGAAGGCGCCTTTGCCGGACTCGAAGCCCTCTATCTGGAGCCGGATGGCGATCAGCGCTCCTATCTGTTGCTGGAGATGCTGCATAAACAATTCCAGCACAGCATCGAAAACCGCGCCTTTGCCCTGATTTCAGGATAACCGCCACGACTTGATATCCAAGGGGACTCTAGCGCCCCTTGCGCCATCAGAAGCCCCGGAGTAACCGGTATTCCGCCTGCACATAGGTATCGGTCATGCCGCTGACATAATCGATGAGCAGACGCACCCGGTAATACCACTCCAGTTCATCCCAACGGGGGTCCTCGTGCTCCAGATCCGCGATCGCCCGGCGATAGGCATCCAGATGCCGCCGCGATAAACGATGAGATAAACGCCGATGCAGCGCATGGCCACTGCCCTCGTCATCGGCCAGCAACGCCATGAACTCGGCATGAGTCAGCGTCAGCAATCGCCCATAACTATCCAGTACGCCGGTTAATGCCGCATATCCTTCCAGTTCCAGTGCTTCGATTTCACGGCAGCGGAAAATGCGATCCCGGGCGAGCTGACGCAAGAGCGACAGCAATTCGATGGCCGGATGACTGCGGGCCAGTAAACTGCCGGCGAAATGACCGTCTAGAATCGCGGACTCATGCTGCAGGTACTCCGCCACCACCACCTGCACCACCTCACCGGTCAAGCGCGCACGGAAGCTCGGAAAGAAACCTTCCACGCTGGCCTGTGCCTCGGCGAGCAGCCCGGAGAGATAAGCATCGCCCTGCCAGACCGTGAGTAGGTGCTGTTGCAGCTCAAGCAGGCTCAGTAAGCCACGATCGACCGCATCCTCCAGATCGGCGATGCAGTAACAGAGATCGTCTGCCGCCTCCATCAGATAAACCAGCGGGAATCGCTGCCCAACCTGCACCCCCAGCTGTTGCCGTAGCTGACTCACCAATGGGCGCTCACTGTAAAAATAACCAATCTTTTGTCCGGGTTCGGCGCCATCCCCCATGCCGACCGGCACCTTGATCAGGGTCGCCAGCAAGCTATAGGTCAAATCCATCTGTTGCAGGGAGTGCGCCAGCCGCAAGCTCTGGGCATTGCCATCAAACGCCAGCAGGTCCGGTTGGAGAGTCTGAGTCCATAGCTCACTCGGCTCCTGCGCCAAGCACTGGGCATAGAGGACCGGTAATTGCTGTCCCAGCCACTCCCGCAGCACCGACTCGCCAAAGTGGCCGAACGGTGGATTACCCACATCGTGGAGCAGACAGGCCATTTCCAGCAGATTCAACAAAGGCATTTCCGGTAAACCGGCATCTTCCTTGGCGCGGAGCAAGGCGCGACAAATCTGGCGCCCCACCTGCTGCACTTCCAGGGAGTGAGTCAAACGACTACGAACAGAGGCTTTGACATCCAGAGGAAAGACCTGGGTTTTTTGCTGCAAACGCCGCACCGGAGCGCTTTGCACCACCCGGGCTCGATCCGCTTCCGTCGCTTCCAGCAAGGAGTCGGCAGGCAGCTGACTAAAACGCGCCGGTTGCAACAACTGCTCATATCTCATCATCCGATGACTCTCCCGAACCCGTGATTATTTCCCACCATCAACTGGCCAACCAGGCTTTCAACTGCTGTAGATCGCTTGGATAGACACTCCGCAATTCAGCCACCCACGACGGGATCTGCTGCGACCACTCCGGCAAGTCTGGAGATTGTGCCTGCTTGGCCAATTGATGCAAACGCCGCAAGCCAATAGCCCCGACCGCGCTCTTGATCTTGTGCGCCTCACTGACGATCCCGTCCTGCTGGTGCGCTTCGAGCTGGCGCTCCAGCTCAGCCAGATAATCCGGCATCATCTGCGCGAACAGCTCCACAGCCCCGAGCAAAACCGGCTTGCCCACCATGTCGGCATAGTCCGTTAAAAAGGGCAGATCCAGAATATCCTCGAGCACCGGCGCATCGGCCGCGACAGCCGGTAGAGCCGGCGCAGCCTCAGGCGCAGTCGGATCCGCCTCGTGCGCCGCAGGCGCAAGAAACAGCTGGTGCAGTACCCGCTTGAGATTGTCCACCGACAGCGGCTTGCCAATCACATCGCGCATGCCGTGGGCCAAATAAGTCGACTTGTCGCGGATCAGGTTGGCGGTTAACGCCACCAGCGGCGGCAGCGCCTCGCGCCCATGACGCTCCAGCAGCTGATCCGCCACTTCAAAGCCGGTCATGTCCGGCAACTGGATATCCAGCAGTACCAGATCGAACGCCTCGGGTTGCATCAGTGCCAAGGCCTCCTCGCCGCAACGGGCCGGAACCACGCTGTGCCCCAGCTTTTCCAGCAAGGCGGTCGCCACCGTGATGTTCAGCTCCACATCCTCGACCAGCAGGATCCGCAGTGCCGGGGTCGTGAGCTCGATCTCCGGGGCTGGTTCCGCTAGCGACTCCACCACCAGCTCCAGGGTAAAGCAGCTACCATGCCCCTCTTCGCTATCCACCTCCAGCGTCCCGCCCATGGCTTCCACCAGTTGTCGGGACACCGCCAGGCCGATGCCGGTACCGACCGCATGCTTCTTGCCATTGACCTGGTAGTACATGGCAAAAATCTTGTCGAGCTCAGCAGCCGGGATCCCGACTCCGGTATCTTCAACCTCAAAGCGCAGGTGGACATGCTGCTCGTCTTCCTGATGCATATAGATCCGTAACGTCACCCCACCCTGTTCCGTGAACTTGATGGCATTGCCGGTCAGATTCCACAGCACCTGCCGCAAGCGAGTTCCATCGGCCAGGACCCAGGAGGGAACATCACCATCCAGATCCACATGTAGATACAAACCTTTTTGCTCGGCCATCAGCCGGGTCAGAGACTCCAAATCGCTCAAGAATGCCGGCAAGTCGACCCGGGCGGGCGCGATCTGCAAACGATGGCGATCAATTTTGTCCAGATCGATGATGTCATTGAAGATATTGCCCAGGGTGACGGCACTGACATGGATGGTATTGAGATACTGACGCTGTTCGGCATCCAGACGGCTGTCCTGCAAAATCCGGCTCAAACCGACTATGCCATTCAGCGGT
>RRZT012248963.1_pt1 | contig 21623 bp, 20 predicted proteins | sample 2165551 | NCBI WGS metagenome assembly RRZT01 (sample SAMN10456910, study PRJNA506462) | wastewater metagenome | biome: wastewater; feature: sludge; material: wastewater sludge; isolation source: wastewater sludge with Escherichia coli K12::gfp cells carrying plasmid... | place: USA: Moscow, Idaho... | reverse complement strand
TCCTCGTGGGCCTGGCATGGAACGTGCCGACCTACTACAAGAAAACGCCAAAATCTTTACTGTACAAGGCAAAGCATTAAATGACGTGGCAAGCCGTGACGTAAAAGTATTGGTGGTCGGCAACCCTGCCAACACCAACGCTTACATCGCCATGAAGTCAGCCCCTGACCTACCTGCCAAAAACTTCACTGCCATGCTTCGTCTTGACCATAACCGCGCACTTACCCAAGTTGCCAAAAAAACTGGTAAAGCCGTAAAAGACATCAAAAACCTTACCGTATGGGGCAACCACAGCCCAACCATGTACGCTGACTATCGCTTTGCTACCATCAATGGCGAAAGCGTGAAAGACATGATCAATGACCAAGAATGGAATGCTAACGTATTCCTACCTACCGTAGGTAAACGTGGTGCTGCCATCATTGAAGCCCGTGGTCTGTCATCAGCTGCTTCTGCCGCTAATGCTGCCATTGATCATATGCGTGACTGGGCGCTTGGCTCAAATGGCGAATGGGTAACCATGGGTATCCCATCAGACGGCTCTTATGGCATTCCTGAAGGCGTAATGTTTGGTTTCCCTGTAACCACTGAAAATGGCGAATACAAAATCGTTCAAGGTCTTGAGATTGACGAATTTAGCCAAAAATACATTGATATTACGCTAAAAGAACTGACTGATGAGCGTGATGCGATTGCTCATTTGCTATAATCTTTAGGTTATTTAGCAAAAAACACCTTTTACTTTTGTAGAAGGTGTTTTTGTTTTTAATTAGCTACCCTTTATAACTAAGTTTCAGCCAATCAATATCTTTATCTTGCGTATTTTTATTTCCAACACATACAACAAAATAAATATTTTCAACTTTCCTAATATAAATTCTACCCGTTTTATTAAAATCCACTTCTTTAACATCTGTACCATAAATATTATCACGAAAGTTAATATTGCCATCATTAAGCTCTTTAATTCTTTGCTCAAATTTTAATAGCTCATCATCACTTATTTTGCTTGCAATATACTTATAAGATTTATTATTTATTTTAATATTTGGATATAATCTATCAAACCTTTTCTTTATTTTTTCAATAACTTTGATTTCATCTTTTCTATAAGTATCAATTTTCTCTTTAAATGGAGCATTATCCTTACTAAGTTCACTTATTAACTCTTCTTTATTTTCTAACTCTTCCATTAGAAAATCAAAGTCATTCTCTAGTTTTGCTATATATTCAGAGCTTTCAATATTTTTATCATTTAACAACATATATCTTCTAAAATATTCCTGAATATCATTTTTTCCACGCTCTAAATCAGTAGATAATTTTTTAATTTCTAGCTGATATTTTTCATTTTCCGCCTGAATGTCTTGTATTTCCTGCTTTATACTTTTATTTTCTTGATCAAGATTTTGAATATATCTTTTTTTATTCATTATTTCTTTTGCCACACTATCTTCAACCACCACCCAATTTTTATTATTACATTTTGGACATTCGTAATTGTCTGAAAGCCAAGCTACAATTTCATTGGAATAAACAAGCATGGCTGCACCACCTGTCATAATTGCAATGCAAATAGGTAAGGCAAATCCCGTTCCTGCAAAAAAGAAAGACACCCAAGCCCAAAATCCCCATCCGGCAACAACTCCACCAAGAATTTTTACAAATAAATCCTTATTTACTTCTTCGCAATAACTACATTCTTTGCATTTAATATGCATGATTTACTCCATAGTTAAAAAATTAGGCGTTGGTTCAAAAAGTATGCTAGAAAGAAAATCGTTCGTGGTGAGCTTGTCGAACCATAACGATTTTCCTACACCCTTCGATAAGCTCAGGGCGAACGGAAATCTTATCAGCATACTTTTTTGACTACTACCAAAAAATTAAAATCACATCACCATACTTATAAATTTCATAGCATGACAATTCCATAAAGAATAGTAACAAAAATACTACATAATTAATTATAACATTTTCACCCCCCCCCGCAACTTTTTAACACACCAAAAATAAAAAAATCCTACCAATCGGTAGGATTATATAGATAAATGGTAGATTCCATCACTCAAATATTTTAACTACTATTCTAAATGATTAGCTACTTGATGTGTCATACAATAACAAAAAATACCAATCATATAGAACCTATTGCAATTTATTGATTTTATTGGGAATAATCCCTAGCCCCAAAAATCGCTGTCCCCACCCTTACCAAGGTAGAGCCCGCCCCAATCGCATCCGCCAAACTGTCACTCATGCCCATAGACAGCGTATCCCATTGTGGCAGGTCGTATTTGCTACTAATCTCATCAAACAAATCCTTGGTGCGTCTAAAAGCGTCTTTGCTGTCTTTGGCAGGAATGATCATCAACCCCCGCAAACACAGACGATCATAACCGCTGATCTCATCTATCAGGGCAGGCAATTCATCGACTTGACAGCCTGATTTACTGCTTTCATCATCAATATTGATTTGAATGAGTACATTTAACGGGGCAAGCGTGGGCGGACGCTGTTCATGCAGGCGCTTGGCGATAATGCCCCGATCGAGCGTCTCCACCCAATCAAAATGCGTGGCGATGTCACGGGTTTTGTTACGCTGAATGTGTCCGATATAGTGCCAAACAATCGGCAAATCGTTAAGTTCATTTATCTTAGCCACGGCTTCTTGCAGGTAATTTTCACCAAAATGCACTTGCCCTGCATCAAATAACGTACGAATGTCGCTGGCAGGTTTGGTTTTGGAAACCGCTAATAACATTGTGTGCGTTTGGTGTGTTTGATTTAAGTCGTCTATACGCTGTTTGATGTCCAAAAAACGTTCAATTAACAAAGAATCAGTCATAACGATAAGATAAGATGATGAATGTTCGTACTATTTTAACAAAAATTATCATCAATGGTAAAAACTTTGGCATAAACCGCCTTGCGAGTAGACTTGATAACGTGTTTTAATAAGCTAACTTAAAAATTATCTAACTTTTGGTAAAGTTTTGTATGTTTTTTGCATTATAATAGGGTTAAGAATATGTTAAACTTTGTTCGCTTAAAATAAGGTGAAATTGCTTAAAATATAAGCAGATATATGCATTTCAAGAATTACCCATTCCAAAATTAGATGTCCTAAAAGGTATTATCGTTATGTCAGCTCCCAGTATTGAAGACCTATTGCGCTTTGTCGTAAAAAATAAAGCATCCGACTTGCACTTGTCTGCAGGCTTACCCCCCATGATTCGTGTGGACGGGGAAGTGGTGCGTATCAACACCCCCGAAATGGATCACTCCACAGTGCATAAGCTCATTTATGACATCATGAATGACAAACAACGTGCTGATTATGAAGAATTTTTTGAAACTGACTTTTCGTTTGAAATTCCTAACCTTGCCCGTTTTCGTGTGAACGCCTTTAACCAAAACCGTGGGGCAGGGGCGGTATTTCGTACCATTCCATCACGAGTTTTAACCATGGACGATTTGGGCATGGGTCCTGTCTTTAAAAAGGTATCGGATTTTAAACGTGGCGTGGTGCTGGTCACAGGTCCGACAGGTTCGGGTAAATCCACCACACTGGCGGCGATGATCAACTACATCAACGAAACCCGTAAAGAACACATTCTAACCATCGAAGACCCGATCGAATTTGTACACGAATCCAAAAAATCACTGATTAACCAACGTGAAGTGCACCGTGATACACTTGGCTTTGAACCTGCCCTACGTTCGGCACTGCGTGAAGACCCTGATGTCATCTTGGTTGGTGAGATGCGTGACCTTGAAACCATTCGCCTTGCCCTAACCGCTGCCGAAACAGGGCATTTGGTGTTTGGTACGCTACACACTAACTCTGCTGCTAAGACCATTGACCGTGTGATTGACGTATTCCCAGCCGCCGAAAAAGACATGATCCGTGCCATGCTTTCTGAATCTTTACAGGCGGTTATCTCGCAAGCCCTTATCAAAAAAGTTGGTGGCGGTCGTGTGGCGGCACATGAGATCATGGTTGGTACACCTGCAATTCGTAACCTAATCCGTGAAAACAAAGTCGCCCAGATGTATTCGGCAATCCAAACAGGGGCAGGCGAAGGCATGATTACCCTTGATCAAACGCTCAAAAACTTAGTCGCCAGCCGTACCATTACCAAAGAGTCGGCACGCCTATATGCTAAGCAGCCTGAAGCGTTTTATTAATAGGGCGTGTTGAACATTCACTACACAAACCCTAAAATTTAATAAATGGTGAAGTTGATTTGTTTTTGTGTCAGCTGTTTACAAAATGGGGCTAAATCTTAATTTTCTGTGTCAATGAACGTGATAATATTCCAATATTATCTGTGTTCATTTCCTTGAAAATTTGCGATTTATCTCATTTTTTCCAACAAAAGTGAAAGCTCAACACACCCTAGTTATTTGATTTTAAAATTTAACTTAGAGAAAATTTATGGATTTTGATAAATTATTACAAGTGATGATTGCCAAAAACGGCTCGGACTTGTTTATTACCGAAGGTGTACCACCATCTTTAAAAGTAAACGGTACGATTTTACCGATGACCAAAACCCCTTTAACCGCCGATCAGACCATGAAGCTTGTGACCGACATCATGACCGAATCGCAAAAAAAGGAATTTCACGACACCAACGAATGCCAGTTTGCCATCTCGGATAAAGCCGAAAAAGCCCGTTTTCGTGTGTCGGCTTTTATTCAGCGCGATAAAGCAGGTATGGTACTGCGTAAAATTGAAACGCAAATCCCGACCACAGACGATCTTAAACTGCCACCCATTTTAAACGAACTTGCCATGAAAAAGCGTGGCATTATCCTGCTGGTGGGTGCGACAGGTACAGGTAAATCCACCACACTGGCGGCAATGGTCGGACACCGTAACCAAAATTCACGGGGCCATATCATCACCATCGAAGACCCGATCGAATACGTGCACCAGCATAAGGGCTGTATCGTGACTCAGCGTGAAGTGGGGATTGATACCTTATCCTTTGAAGAAGGGCTAAAAAATACCCTGCGTCAAGCCCCTGATGTCATCCTGATCGGTGAGATTCGTAACCGTGAAGTGATGAGCTATGCCATTCAGTACGCCGAAACGGGGCATTTGGTGTTTGCCACGCTACACGCCAACAACGCCAACCAAGCCCTAGACCGTATCATTCACTTTTTTGAAGCTGATCGCCACAGTCAGCTGTTTATGGACTTGTCGCTGAACCTACGTGCCATCATCGCCCAACAGCTGATCCCCACCCCTGACGGTAAAGGTCGCCGTGCCGCCATTGAAATCTTGCTTGGTACACAGCTGATTGCCGACTATATCCGTAAAGGCGAAGTGCATGAGATTAAGCCTGTGATGAAGCGTTCTCGGGATATTGGTATGCAGACCTTTGACCAAGCGCTGTTTGATTTGTACGAAAATGGCGAGATCACTTATGCCGATGCCATCAAGCACGCCGACAGTCCCAACGACCTACGCCTACAAATTAAACTTGAAAGTAAACACGCCAAGGGCGGAAATCTGGACGAAGGGGCGGATAAACTGTCTATTGATATGGCGGATTATACCTAATTTAATAGATGATAAAAAAGACCGATGTTGTGATCGGTCTTTTTTGTTGTTTTAAAGCGATTAGTATAAATGGCACTACAATAAAGCGTTTTTAAAAGATAAATCAGGGCGCAACTTAAATAATACCAACTTTTCTAAATAAGTTAATTTTTCCGCCTTACCTTTTTAGATTTTACCTTACGTCTTGCCATTGGGTCAGATGACAGCGGGCGGTAAATCTCCACCCTATCACCGTCAGCAAGCACGCCATCGAGACGGCATTTTTGGCTATAGATACCCACATACCACGCCTTATGATTTGGGTCTTTGTCTTGATTTTCCTTACACCATAAATTAAATTTGGCAAGGCAAGGCATCTCAAGTAGTCCACTTGATTGCAGCACTTCATAAACCGTTGTACCAAGGGCGACTTGGAGCTCCTGATAATGCTGAGCTTTAGGATTGGCATAAGCCACCGCCACTGTTATCGTAGCCATTCTAACACCCAGCTCACCAACGCCAACGCCAACGCCAGCGGTACAGCGATACGTACAAGCACACGCCAAATGTTATAACGCCCTTCGCTTTGAAAATTAAAGGTTTTACGCAAATGACTGATTTTCATGATAAAACCAGAAAATATCGCCAAAACCAGCACCGCAATTAGGCTAAGCACCACCAATAAAATCAGCATCACTTTGGCAGGAATAACGCTAAAAATAAGCAAGCCAACCACACCAATACCCACGCCCATCACCAGACCAAAACGAGCCGTGAGCTGACTGATAGCATAATAACTTAAAAAACTGGCAATCAAAATCATGCCAAGTGCCGACACCAAAAACGACGTGGGGGTAACAAAAGCACTACCTGCCAACAAAGCCAGCGAACCAAAGATGATTTGTGTAAGCCATACAGGTAGTATAAAACCCGTCAGCGATTTTTTTTGTTGGTAAATGGCGCTACTTGCCCCCACCGAACCAAACCAATACAGCCCCGTACCCACACCAACCGACAACAGAGCCAAAGATACCGCCCGACCCCACTCCGACAGCGAAGTTGCCGTCATCATAGGCACCGTAATGCCACTATCCGCCCCACCGTCAAACAAAGACACCAACGCCCCAAGCACCACAAATACCAAGCCAACAGGAAGCAGTCGCCCCTTTAGCAAGGTTAAAATTAGCACCACAATCATTAGCCCTGCACTAAGCCCCATACTTGGCACAGGAAGCTCGATTTGTGGTAGGTGTGTGGCAAATCCTGCCCCGATACGGGCGGTAATACTGGCAGTAATTAGCATGGACACCAGCACCGACAGCCCCGCAAAGATGCGCCATATGATCTTGGCATCGGCTTCACGGGTCAGCTTTTGCATGCCCTGCCACGGAGCATCACCACTTCTGGCAGACAGGGCAAATTCAGCAAACAGCACGGGCAAGCCGACCAAAGTCATGGCAACCAGCCACAACAGCCAAAAGTCCAGCTCATGAGCCATACTTGGAGCAAGTTGCCCAATAAATAACAGTGGCAAGGCGCATGCCACAAAAAACACGCCATAACGATAAAGCATAATTTACTCGTAATTTTTAAATTACTCTATTGTAACACAAGGCACAAAATTTTCGCCAATTTGACCTTTAGTAAGCCATTTTTCACACAGCAAAAACCCCCATAATGGGGGCTTTTTAACAAAGTACAAATTAGTGTACCGCAGATAAGAACTCAGACAACATTTTAATGTCTTTATCTGACAGTTTGGCAGCAACCATTTGCATCATGCCTTTTTCGCCTTTTTTGGCAGAGTCATTGGTACGCACTTGATCGCTACCCACATCATCTTCACGTCCTGCGGCACGGAACATCTTCAGTTGAGTGGCAAGATAGCTGGCATGTTGACCACCCAGACGTGGGAACGCCGCCCATTCATTACCGCCACCTTTAGGATCGTGACAACCCGCACAAGGAATCACACCGCGAGTTTTATCACCACCCAAAAACAGCTTATGAGCAGCATCATTGGTGGCTTTATTACCATAGCCTGGTAGCCAAGGGGCTTGGCTGGTGTAGTAGCCCGCCACGTCCGCTAAATCTTGCTGGGTTAGACCTTTTAACTGGGCTTCCATGATGCCGTTGCGGCGAGCCTGAGTTTTAAAGTCCACCAATTGTTTGTATAAATATTGAACACCTTGACCGCCAAGGTTGGGCTGAGAAGGTACAGCCGATACCCCGTTTGCACCATGACACGCCGCACAGTTGGCTTCTGCGATTACCTTACCTGCTTCAATGTTGTAGCTAGGAACGGTTACGGCTGCACTGGCGGTTAGACTGGCAAAACCAAATCCTGTGGCAAGGATAACTTTGGCTAAAGTGGCTTTTTTTGCAGGTTTCATAATAACAATTTCCTACTAACTACTGGGACAACTGCCCCACGTCTTGGGTTTTGTTGATGTCATCATTGTTGATTTGATATGACAAATTACTTTTTACACGTGGGCTATTATATCAAGAGTTGAGTAAATTTTCCTACAAAAATTGTGGTTTTGGTAATATTTTTTTGCAATCTGTTAAGATTAAGCAAATTTACTGCACCACTAGACCAATTTTTCGCCAAATAAAAGCCATCATCAATTTGCCATATAATTAATCAGTGCTTCAAAATCCTGATCACTACACGTTTGACAAAGCCCTTTGGCAGGCATTTGTGGCATACCTTGACGGGTGGATTTGATCAGTTGTGGCATACCTTTTTGTGATTTTAGGCGTTGCCATGTGGCTTTATCGCCTTTTTTGGGAGCGTTTAATGCGCCGCTGTCATGACAAGTAGCGCATGATTTTTGGTAAGTGCTGGCGGTATCGGCAAAGGCAGAACCCATGCCAACAAAGGCAACCAAGACTAAAACAAGATATTTTTTCATGGTTTTACTTCCATAAAAATCAAATGGTCATCTTATTATGCAAGGTTTATACTAAATTACCAGTGTTCTTTTGTAAGTGGCAAGTTGTGGCTTTGGCAAATTTTGGCTATACTATCATTACTGTTGTTTACATTTTACCCAAAGGAAACCCCATGAAAGACGAAACCCTTGCCATCCACGCAGGCTATACGCCAGAGCCCACCACCAAAGCCGTTGCTGTGCCGATTTATCAAACCACATCTTATTCCTTTGACAGCACTCAGCACGGGGCGGATTTGTTTGACCTAAAGGTACAAGGCAACATCTACACCCGTATCATGAACCCAACGACCGCCGTGCTAGAAGCTCGCATGACCGCTCTAGAAGGGGGCGTGGGGTCGCTGGCAGTGGCGTCTGGTATGTCGGCGATTACTTATGCCATACAGACCATCACTGAAGTAGGTGATAACATCGTTTCGGTCAGCCAGCTGTATGGCGGTACATACAATCTGTTCGCCCACACCCTACCCAAGCAAGGCATTGACGTACGCTTTTTTGACGGCAATGACCCTGCAACGCTCGCTGATAAGATAGACGCACGCACCAAGCTGGTCTTTGTAGAATCCATCGGCAATCCGCTTGGCAACATCATTGACCTAGAAGCCATCAGCCAAATCGCCCACGCTCATGGCGTGCCTGTGGTCGTGGACAATACGGTCGCTACCCCTGCACTGCTCAAGCCCTTTGACTACGGTGCGGACATTGTGGTACATTCACTCACCAAATACATCGGCGGACATGGCACCAGCATTGGCGGTGTGATTGTCGACAGTGGCAACTTCCCGTGGGGCGATTATCCTGACAAATTCGCATGTCTGAACACCCCTGACCCCAGTTATCATGGTGTCAACTATGTTGAAGCCTTGGGCAATCTTGCCTTTATTGCTCGTGCTCGGGTTGTGCCACTGCGTAATACGGGCGCAGCCATCAGCCCGATGAATGTATTTTTGATTTTGCAAGGGCTTGAGACGCTAAGCCTGCGCATGGAACGCCACTGCGAAAACGCCCAAAAAGTCGCCGAGTACCTACAAAATCACCCCAAAGTCAGTTGGGTAAATTATGCAGGTCTGCCCACACACCCACAGCATGAGCTTGCCAAAAAGTACGTCAAGGGCACGCCGTCTGCTATTCTTTCTTTTGGTGTCAAGGACGGCAAAGCAGGCGGTGCACGGTTTATTGACGCTTTGCAATTATTCACCCGCCTTGTCAATATCGGCGATGCCAAAAGTCTGGCTTGCCACCCTGCGACCACCACGCACCGCCAACTAAATGCCGAAGAGCTGGCTTCTGCGGGCGTGTCTGAAGACATGGTGCGCCTGTCGATTGGCATTGAGCATATTGATGACTTACTGGCGGATTTGGAGCAGGCGTTGGATAAGGTTTAATTGTTAAAGAAAATTTAAAGCGGTCGGTTCATTCAGTGCTGACCGTTTTTTTATGTTATTTAAGTTTAAAACAAGACAAGGCGACAGCTTTTGCGGTGTACAAGCAGTACACAAGAAAGCTGGCAACGCTGTATTGTTTTAAAATCAAATAGCTATATTACTGAGAAACCTAAGCAAAAACCTTTACTTCATGATAAACTTTAGACCAATAATAGCTCCATATAAGAATACCGCCATGAACGAATTTTATCTTAAACAACTTCGCCAAACCGCCTTTAGCCTATCCGCCCCAACCTTTAAACTGTGTCCGCCCGATACAGGCTTTGAAGTGGCGTTTGCAGGGCGTTCTAATGCGGGCAAATCATCCGCCATTAACGCCATTACGCACCAAAGACAGCTTGCCCGCTCGTCCAAAACCCCTGGACGCACGCAAATGATTAACTTTTTTAGCGTGGGGCGTGATGACGCTCGCATTGTGGATTTACCTGGTTATGGCTATGCGTCCGTCCCCGAAGCCATGAAAATCAAATGGCAAAAAGAGCTAGAAACTTACCTTGTCAAGCGTGAAAGTTTGGTCGGTTTGGTGCTATTGACCGACATCAGACACCCCTTAAAATACTTTGATGAACAAATGCTTCACTGGGCAAAAGACGGACAACTCCCTGTCCATGTACTACTGACCAAAGCCGACAAATTAAAACATGGGGCTGCCAAAACCGCCCTATTACAAGTCAAAAAACAGCTGGATTTGTTGGATTTGCCGTTTTCTATACAGCTGTTTAGTGCCCTAAAAAAAGACGGCTTGCATGAGCTTGCGGACGTGCTTGGCGGTTGGCTACAGTTAGATAGACCTTTGCCAAGCATTGAGCCAAAGCTGGATTTGGGCATAGAAAACGCAGGGGATACGCCATGAGTTTTGGGACGCTGTTTATTGTCGCCACGCCGATTGGTAACTTATCCGACATCAGCGAGCGGGCGATAAACACCCTAAAAACGGTGGACGTGATCGCCTGTGAAGACACCCGCACCAGTGGCAAACTGCTAAACTTTTTTAACATCACCACGCCCACACTTGCCTACCACGAACACAATGCCGACAGCCAAACCGCCAAACTCATCGCCAAACTACAACAAGGGCAAAACATCGCCCTAATCTCGGACGCAGGTACACCGCTTATCTCTGACCCTGGGTTTCGTTTGGTTAAGTCAGCTCATGAATATGGTATTACTACCGTGCCGATTGTTGGGGCGTGTGCGGCAGTTGGGGCGTTATCGGTGTCAGGTTTGCCGTCTGATAGGTTTAGCTTTATGGGTTTTTTACCTGCCAAAACACAGGGACGACAAAAGGCACTGGGCGAGCTTGTCGGTAATTCCGAAACGCTGATTTTTTACGAAGCACCACACCGCATTAGCGAATGCTTGGCGGACATGGTCGCTGTGTTTGGGGCGGATAGGGTTGCCACGCTATGCCGAGAGCTGACCAAGACCTTTGAAACAGTCAAAAAACTACCCCTTGGCAAGCTGCTTGAATTTGTCGCCAATGATCCCAACCAACAACGGGGCGAGATCGTGCTGGTGGTCGCAGGTAATACCCAGCAGCAGTCCCAAACCGATTATGATGATTGGCTACTGGCAATCGCCAAAGAACTACCGCCCAAAAAAGCGTCTGGTGTGGTCGCTGATGTGTTGGGGCTTAAAAAGAGTGAAGTGTATCAGCGACTACTTTCTTTACAACATACGGAGTAATTTATGTCCAACCTAAAAGAAACCTTAACCGAAGCCGTTAAAACCGCCATGAAAGCCCGTGACATGGACAAGGTCAAACTGCTACGCAACGTACAAGCGGTCATCAAACAAATTGAAATTGATGAACAAATCACGCTAGACGACAAAGGCGTATTGGCACTTTTGCAAAAGCAAATCAAACAGCGTAACGAATCATTGGCGATTTATCAGCAAAATGGGCGTGATGACTTAGCCCAAAAAGAACAGTTTGAAATTGATGTGATTAGCGAGTTTTTACCCGCCCAGCTGTCAGCCGATGAGCTATCCGCCATTGTACAAGCGGTCATCAGTGAGCTGGGTGCGTCAGGCATGAAAGACATGGGTAAAGTGATGAACGCCGTCAAGGACAAAACATCAGGACAAGCCGATCCTGCGGTGATCTCAGGCGTGGTAAAACAGGCGTTAACCGCTTAAACCCCAAATTACAACTGCCGTCAAATGGTTGTTTGGCGGTGGTTTTTTACTTTGAAATAAAGGTACATTATGATAAGTTTTGCTTCCGATAATTATTCGGGCATACACCCCAACATCTTAACCGCCATTAGCCATGCCAATCATGGGCACGCTCCCGCTTATGGCTATGACAGCCACAGCCAAACCTTAGAACAGCTTATCAAAGCACGCTTTGGCACACAGGCGACCTGCTACAGCGTCTTTAATGGCACAGGGGCGAACGTGATTGCCCTATCCGCCCTTACGCCACGCTTTGGGGCGGTACTGTGTGCTGATACCGCCCACATTCATAATGACGAAAGCAGTGCCCCCGAATGTATGGGTGGTGTCAAGTTACTGCCGATTGCCACCACAGACGGTAAGCTCACGCCTGAAATGATACAAAAGGAGCTACATCGCCTAGGTAATGAGCACAGTGCCCAACCTGCCGTGGTGCATCTAAGTCTTACGACCGAACTTGGGACGTGTTATGGTCTTGATGAGCTACGAGCGATTGTTAATGTAGCTCATGGATCAGGTTTGGCGGTGTATATAGACGGGGCAAGGCTTGCCAATGCTTGTGCCTATTTGGGCTGTACATTAGCGGACATTGCAAATACAGGCGTGGATATGTTAAGCCTTGGCGGTACCAAAAACGGCATGATGCTGGGCGAATGCCTTGTGGTGCTTAACCCCAAATACGACCCTGCCATAAAATACCTGCGTAAAAATCATATGCAACTGGGTTCTAAACTGCGATTTATCACTGCCCAGTTTATCGCATGGCTAGACAATGACTTATGGCTTGAGCTGGCAACCCATAGCAACGCCATGGCACAGCGTCTGTATCAAGGTCTAAAGGATTTGGACGGTGTAAGCATCACACAAGCAGTGCAGTCCAATGCGGTGTTTGTTATCTTGCCTAAAGCGGTCAAAGACGAGCTACAAGCCCATTATCATTTTTATGATTGGAATGTGGCGACAGGCGAAGTGCGACTGATGAGCAGTTTTGATACCACGCCCGAGCAAGTTGATGAATTTATAGCAATGGCAAAGCGGTTATTGGTTACGGTTTAAAATCCCTTGCCCGAATGATGTCCGTTTTTTCCTTTTCTAAGGTTGCGGTTAAAGTCGGAGCGTACTGTTTTGCAAGGGTTTGGGCTTGAGCGTTGGACTGTAATGCCCCCTGATATGCCCCTTTCCACAGCTCCACATGGCTACGGGCTTGTAGGGCTTTAATGGTGGCGGTTTGTTTTTGTGTGTCTGTGCCTTTGGTGGCTAGGGCTTCATAGGCTTGACGTAGAGCTTGCCACGCATAAAAATCTTGTGGAGCGGCAGTCGTCATCGGTGTGACAAGTGCCACAGCACGCTGAGGATTGTCCGCCCTAATCAACGCATACGCCAAATGCAGTGCCAAATCCCGACGCTCTGGATACAACGCCTGACAGCTTTGTAGGCTGGCGACCGCCCCTGCGAAGTTTTGCTCGGCGGTTTGTACATGGGCGGTGGTAATACACACCAAAGGATCGTTTTTGTCAAATTTACCCTGCTGTAGTACCTGCCACGCCTTCGCTGTTTGACTTTCGTCCGCCAGTTGGGACACCAAAGCCAGCCTTGCCCCTTGACTGCGGACGCTGGCGGTGGTCAGCTCACTGGTGGTTACTTGTTTGGTGACGTATTTAAGTCGCCAAGTCAGCTTATCAAACAGCTCTTTTTGGCTGGCTTGGCTGATGACTTGTTTGGGATATTGGCTGGCTCTGCTGGTGGCTTCGGACAGGCGTTCAGCGGTCAGTGGGTGCGACTGTACAAAACTTGGGATAAAGGCGTTTTTGCTTTGTTGTAGGTTTGCTTGCTGATTTAAACGGTTAAAAAACCTTGGCATGGCACTGGGATCATAGCCCGCCTGCATCAAAATCTGCATACCCACACGGTCGGCTTCTCGCTCATGCTCACGGCTGTTTGCCGCCATGACTTCCGCCCCTGCCGTCTGCGAACCTATCATGGCAACCGCTGCCGCATCGCCCCCTGCTGCACTTGCCAAAAGTGCCGCCACAAGCCCACCAAGCTGTAAAGCAATCAGCTTTTTTTGGTTGTCTTGACTGTGTTCATAATGACGCTGTGATAAATGTGCCACTTCATGAGCCAGCACGCTTGCCACTTCATCTATATTCTCTGATGACAGCACCGTGCCTGTATTTAGCCCAATCAGCCCCCCAGGTGTGGCAAAGGCATTGATAGAAGTATCAGCTATCACGGGCACGGCATATAAACCTTGGGTGCGTACTTTGGCATTTAATTCGCTCGTCATGCCACCGATAAGCTGATTGACCCATGGATCTTCCACCAGTGATAAACTGGCATTGACCTGACGCAGCACCCAAGCGGCAATCTCACGGTTGATGTATTGCTCATTAAACCGCTGTCCTGTGGTCACTGACAAACCGCCACTTTGTGATAAAGGATTGGCGGTTTGGGCGGTGGTAACAGACTCTTGATATAGCGGATTTTTGGCAATGGTGTTTTGATAAATCGGGGCACGAACTTCGGCCTCGGGCAGGCTTTCATAAGCCCACGCATTCACGCCCAAACCAATACCCAATAATAACGCTAAAGGCTTGATACGCATCTTATTCCCCTTTACCTTCACTGGTGTTTTGCCAAGTTTTATGCATCGGTGGCAGACGCTTTAGCAAAATAAACAAATAGACATTGATAAGTAGCAGTAGCACCGTTTCCACGCCAAAACCTAGCGATATCAGCATCGGGGCTTGTTCATAAAGACGCAATACCAAATACACGCCTGCACTTGCCAAATACACCAACGTAATCATACTTAGCATAATCAGGGCATAAGGCGACTTGCCCTGCCAAACGGCTTTGGTAAACACAAAAGCAGGCAACAAAACCAACGCTTGCCACAATATACCCAAGAGCACACCAAAAGCGATGCCTGTTTCTGTCGTCATACCAATCAGCGTAGGATATATCAATAAACGATACACCAACCACACACACCAAACCATTTTTAGTTTTTGGTGAATGGGGGCGGACGGTTTTAGCGGTTTGGGGGTTTTGGCGGTTTCGGTCATAAAATTTTGATTTTGTTAAATTGTTAAATGGCGTTAGTATAACCCAATTTTGTTGCACTTCTTACACTTTATGATATAGTTTGGCAAAAAGCACGCAAGACCACTCATCTGATACGTCTAAATTTCCTTACACACCCCCTATAGAAATCCCCCCGCAATATTTGTTACACTATGGCAAATGCTCAATACCAGTATTTACAATGCCCAAATTCCCTTTTACTGATGCCACATGGTTTATTTATGGCAAATTTCTGATTCGTCATTTTCGGGACGATGAGTGCCAACAAAAGTCCGCCAGTTTGACTTATACCACACTATTATCACTGATTCCCATCATTACCGTGATGATTGTGGTGTTTTCGGTTGTGCCTGCCTTAGCGGACGCTCGTGAACAGCTCCAAGAAGCCATTTATAACAACCTATTACCAATGTCCAAAGCAACCATCAGCGGACACATCAGTAGTTTTGCCGAAAAATCCAGCAACCTTGGGATTATTGGTATCATTGGCTTATTTGTTACCACCATCATGACACTGATCACCATCGAAGAAGCCTTTAATAAAATCTGGCGGGTGCATGAACGTGCCAGTCTTGTGGCAAGCGTGGTACGCTACTGGACGATGATTACCCTTGCCCCTGTGGTGCTGGGCGTGGCGTTTGGTGCTAGCGGGGCGATTCGTGGCATGGATTTTTTAAATCAGCAAGTGGGCGGTTATGGCATTGACTGGGCAATCACCGCCCAAGTGGTGTCCTTTATCATCATGACCGCAGGCTTTATTGGCATGTATTGGTTTATCCCCAAAGCCCAAGTCCCCGTCAAACACGCCATCATCGCAGGCGTGGTGGTGGCGGTGCTGTTTGAGACGCTTAAACAAACCTTTGGGCTTATCATGACCAACTTTACCAGTTATGAAGCCATTTATGGGGCGTTTGCGGCATTGCCTATTTTTCTTTTATGGATTTATTTGTCATGGAATGTGATTTTATTGGGTGTGGAAATCAGCTATACCTTGACCATTTTTGACCCCGATAATAAACAGCCCGCCCAGCCTGTGCTTAGTCTTTTAAGTATGCTTGATTTGACTTATCAGCGTCATAAAAGCGGACAAACCGTCAGCGAACACGAACTAAGGGCACTTTTAAAGGGGCAAGAGCTGTCAAGTTGGTACGAATACATCAACCACTTAATAGAGCATAAACTCATCACTCATACCAAAGACGACAGTTATATTTTGCGTACTGACTTAAACACCATTAACCTATGGCAGTTTTATAAAACTCTATCCTACCCACTGCCCACCCAAGACGAACTGCTACACCAAGCCCAAAGCCGTCCTAACGCTTGGACGCTGACCCTTGCCCGTCATCTAAAACAAGTGGAAGTTTTGGCTCAAGATGAGATGAATTTTAGATTAAGTTCACTGTTTGACAATGTGGTCAAAGAGCCCACGCCAACACCCAACATCACACCACCAACACTGCCCACACCCAAGCTGTTACCCACCGCACCAAACGAGCCAGCACCCAACCAAGACAAAACATCTATCCTGACAACCAAGGTCGCCCAAGTCAAAGCATGGCTAAAGCGTAAAAGCACCCCAAAAGATTAACGCGTATTGAACATTCACTACACAAACTCTAAAATTGAATAAAATAGCAAAATTCTTTGTTTTTGTGTTAAAAATGGCTAAATCTTGTTTTTCTACGTCAAAATCCTTGTTGATATTCCAATATCAACTGCGGACTTTTCCTTGAAAAACGTGCGATTTATCTCATTTTTTTTCACAAAACTGAAAGTCCAACACGCTTAAATAAAAAATGTTAAAATAGCCCAAATTTACCATTAAAACCACCATGAAACGTCTTGTTCTTATTTTTGGGGCTGTGGGGCTGGTTGGCTTGACCGCCTGCACCGATAGCCGTGATACCGCCCATAGCCAAACTTCCTATCAGACCCTAACAGGGCAAACCATGGGAACCAGCTATCACATCACTTATCAGCCTAGTGATAACAGCACCCCCGAGCAGTTACAAGCAAACATTGACAAAGCCCTGCAAGCGGTCAACCAAAGCATGTCCACTTATGATAAGGACAGCACCATTTCCAAATTTAACCGCTTGGGAGCAGGACAAAGCATCGAAATCGACCCTATGTTTGTCAAGGTGCTAACCAACAGCCAAAGCATTTATCAAGCGTCGGGTAAGGTATTTGACCCCACCGTTTATCCCTTGGTACAGCTGTGGGGCTTTGGCAGTGATTTTAGTGTAGAAAAATTACAACACACCCCAGACCCCAAAGACGTGGAGTCCGCCAAAGCCAAAGTCGGCTTGGACAAAGTGGTTTTGACCGATAATAAACTTAGCAAAAGCGTGGACGGTGTTGGCTTGGATTTTAGTGCCATCGCCAAAGGTTTTGGGGTAGATGTCATTGCAGGCGTGCTTCACGATGACCACAAGATAAATAACTACATGGTGGAGATTGGCGGAGAAGTTGCTACCCTTGGGGTCAATGCCAAGGGCAAACCGTGGACGCTTGCCGTTGACGCTCCTATCATCGGTAGCACGGTTAGCGACCGAGAGATAGCTGCCACCATCAGCGAGCCCATGGGCAAATCCTTGCATCTTGCCACATCGGGCAATTATCGCAATATGCTAGAGCTGGACGGAGTGCGTTATAGTCACACCATCAGCCCCACCACTGCCAAGCCTGTGGCAAATGGCACGGCATCGGTCAGCGTGGTACATGACAGCACGGCACTGGCGGACGGTTGGGCGACGGCTTTGTCAGCGGTTAGCCTAGATGAAGCGGTTAGCCTTGCCAATGCCCAAGGCATCAAGGCAATGTTTATCAACCCCAAGGCAGGCGGGCAAGGTTATGACATCATCAGATCAGATGCTTACCAAGTCGCCTTTGGAAAACACCAACCCTAATATTTTTATTGTAACTTAGGATAATTATGCGTTCTGTTTCTGCGGATTTTAATCAACGTTGGCTTGCCACCCCCGTCATCGTCAAACAAGCCTTTCATCAAGAATTAAGCGATATCATCGCCATGCTACAAAGCGACACCCCGTCCGCTGAGTTTAATTTTACTCATCAAAATTTTGGCGAGACGGTGGCACAGCTATTAAAAACCCATAAAGGCGAAACACCCAAAAACCAAATCACCACAGACAGCCCCACCCCAAGCCAGTCCCTGCCAGCCACTCAAGCCAGCGACACTGTCACGCCTGCCCCCATGGCGTTAAGCTCCAATGAGATTGCCATTTTAGAAGAGCGGATTTTTGAACGCCTTGCTAAAAAACTAGACGACACCCTAAGCAACTATATGGCGGACATATCCGAAGATCTGAGATCGTGGCTACAAGACAGCATCAAAAAAGAGCTGGCACACTACACCAAAAGCGACTAACCAAAACCAAGGATCAAGCCATGAATACAGCAAGCGACATCATCATCGTAGGGGCAGGGCCTGCAGGGTTGGCTTTTGCTCGTTATTTTAAGCACAGTGATTTACGCCTAACTTTGATTGAAAAATCATCACTAGACGACATCGCTAACCCCAAGTATGACGGGCGAGAAATTGCCCTAACCCATAAATCCAAAGAGATTTTACAAAACTTAGGGGCATGGCAACGCTTCCCGACCGATGAGATTTATAAATTACAAGACGCTAAAGTCTATAATGGCGATTTTAATTATGCCCTGCATTTTAAAGTACCCAGAGATATGTCGCTCTTTAGTTCTATTGATCGCTTAGGCAATCTTATCTCTAACCACAACATCCGCCAAGCCCTATACGATGAAGTCAAAGACCTGCCCAATGTTAATTTATTGACCGACACCGCCGTCAAAAGCGTGCACACCGACCAACTTGGGGCAAAAGTCACTTTGGCGGACGGTAGCACGCTTAATGGTCGGCTACTGATTGGGGCGGACAGTCGCTTGTCATTTGTGCGCCGTGAACTGGGCATTGGGGCGATGATGAATGACTTTGGGCGCACGGTCATCGTCTTTCGAGTAACACACCCCCTATCCAACGAAGCCACCGCCCAAGAGTGCTTTTTATACGGGCGTACGCTTGCCCTGTTGCCCCTGACCGACACCATGACCAACTGCGTCATCACCCTAGACAACACCCAAGCCGATACCCTGCTTAGCATGACTGCCGAAGAGCTTGCCCTAGAAGTTCAGCGCATGATGAATGATAAGCTTGGCAAACTGACCCTAGCAGGCACGGTGCACCATTATCCTTTAATGGGCGTTCATGCCAAAACCTTTGTCAGCACTCGCTCGGCACTTATTGGTGATGCGGCGGTCGGTATGCACCCTGTCACCGCTCATGGGTTTAATTTGGGATTATTAAGTGCTGATATTCTTGCCCCACTGATTTTAAACGCCCATAAACACGGCAAAGACATCGGTTCAGACGCCCTGCTTGCCCAATACAACCACCGTCATCAGCTACACACCAAAGTCATGTATCACGGCACCAACGCCATGGTAACGCTGTTTACCAATGATAAACGCCCTGTGCAGGCGCTGCGTGATGTGGCACTGCGGGTCAGCAATCATTTGCCACCTGTGAAACGCTGGATTGCAGGGCAGTTGACAGGGAAATAAGGATTAAAAAAAAGCCAAATTGTGATATTTGGCTTTTAGTTTAATCAAAAGTTTATCTCATGCCATATTCAGGCACATAACAAAATTCTAAGCCTGATGACGGATTTTGGTAGCATTCTAGCCAGTTGGGTGTACCCATTTTATCTTCATAAGATCTGAGCTCCTGCTCCGAAATCACTGTTAAGCTTTGGCTATCACGATAACGAAGGCTTGCTTTTTTGCTATTTAACGTAATGGTTTCTTCACTGATACTCATATAATTATCATCGCCAGCACGCAACGTGACATTATTAACAATGCCAACCCTACCATAACCTTGAACATCAAAATCAAGCTCAAATATAGAATAGTCATAACCACCACCCACCGCACCGCTGTAGCTACAGGCTGATTTTTGTGATAATTTATCCTTATTAAAAATATAGCAGGTGGCTTGTTTACCGTCAATTTGCTCGACAGTGGCATGGGCAAGCATTGGTACGCTTGTCATTGTCGCCAATAATAAAGGTGTGGTAATTTTAATGACTTTCATAATGTCTCCAATAGTTGAGCCTGTATATCATTTTGTTACAAATCCATCTTTGTTATAGTCACTCATTATAAACACAAAACCAAGCTTTATCAAAACAATTCCACCACTCCACCAAACCGCCCTTGCCAAACCCCGCCCACCAAGCTATCATAAACGCTTTTTCATTACAACCACAACCATCACACCATGATAACCATACTTACACAATTGACAGGAGGCATTGGGCTGTTTTTGCTGGGCATGGCACTGATGACCGACAGCCTAAAAGCCATGGCGGGCGACAGTCTGCGTCTGTGGCTGGGTCGCTTTACAGGCTCGCCCATCAAGGCGATGTTTTCAGGCATTGGTTTTACCATGCTCGTGCAGTCGTCCACCGCCACCACCTTAACCACCATCAGCTTTGTCAGTGCAGGGGTGCTGACCTTTGCACAAGCCATCGGGGTCATCATCGGGGCAAACATTGGCACGACCAGTACAGGCTGGCTGGTTGCCTTTTTGGGGCTTAAATTTTCCATCACCGCCTTTGCTTTGCCAATGATTGCTGTGGGGGCAATGATGAAAATCCTTGGCAAGGAAATGATCGCCTATGTTGGCTTATCGCTGGCAGGGTTTGGGCTGCTGTTTCTTGGCATTGATTTTTTACAACTGGCAATGGCGGACTTTGCCAAAGCGGTGGATTTAACCCAATGGTCAGATAACAGCATCGGCACACAGCTGATTTTAATCTTGGTTGGTCTTATCATGACCGTGCTGTTACAGTCGTCCACCGCTGCCGTGACCGCTACCCTTGCCGCCCTTGCCAGTGGGGCAATTGACCTACCGCAAGCCCTATCACTGGTCATCGGACAAAACATCGGCACAGTCGCCACGGCAGTTTTGGCAGCGATTGGGGCAAGCATCAGTGCCAAACGTACCGCAGCGGTTCATGTGGTGTTTAATGTGGTCTCAGCAGGGCTTGCCTTGTTTTTCTTAGCCCCTTTTACTTTATATTTGGTCAAAAATGTCTTGCTAGATGTCGATCATACGGTCATCATTGCTGCTTTTCATACCGCTTTTAGTTTGCTTGGGGCGTTGTTATTTATGCCCTTTACCGCCCAATTCCAAAAAGCCATTGAAACCCTAATCCCCCAAAAAGACATCAGCCACACCCGATTTTTGGACGAAAGTTTATTTTCTTTGCCGTCACTTGCCATCAACGCAGGCAAACTCGCCCTTTGTCAAAGCTTATCAGACATCTATAAACAAATCATACAAGCAGGCAAAGG
>RRZT011122937.1_pt1 | contig 21635 bp, 15 predicted proteins | sample 2165551 | NCBI WGS metagenome assembly RRZT01 (sample SAMN10456910, study PRJNA506462) | wastewater metagenome | biome: wastewater; feature: sludge; material: wastewater sludge; isolation source: wastewater sludge with Escherichia coli K12::gfp cells carrying plasmid... | place: USA: Moscow, Idaho... | reverse complement strand
TTACCATTGCTGGCGGTATACTTTCTGTTGCACTTGCCTTAGAGTCGCCTCCACCGGGTGTTACCCGGCACCCTGCTCTGAGGAGCTCGGACTTTCCTCAACCGGATTGCTCCGGGTGCGACTATCTGATTTACTAAATCAATATACTATACACTATCTACTCTTAAACTTCAAGTATTTTTTACTGTAGCCCTTAATAATTTATAATAAAATCCCGGGCCGTTTCAGCCACGATCATTTCCGGGCAGGCATCTCCCAGGCCCGTTGTCAGGATTTGCTGGAAGCAGTCGGTAGCCCACTTCTCAGTGCCGTAATGGCCAGCATCCAATACCCAGATATTGTTTTCCAGGGCCCGCTGGCCATCGTGGTGCTTAAGATCACCGGTGATCAGCACATCGGCCCGTTTGGCTTTGGCCAGACCGATCATATCGGCACCGGCACCGGAACAGATGGCCACCCGGCGGACGATATCCGGCACCTGGCCAGCCCCTCTTAGGGCTGGCAGACCCAGCCGTTCTTTGGTATGGACAATAAAATCGGCAGCATCCATCGGTTGACTTAAGACGCCAATCTTTCCCAAGCCGTTTTCATTGATCAACCCACCGTTTTCCAGAGCAATCACATCATAAGCCATTTCCTCATATGGGTGATTTCTTTTTAACGCCGCAAGCAGGTTCTTTAAATCACCTGCGGCCACGATCGCTTCAATCCGGTCTTCGGAAACAGAGGTCAGTTTATTGCGATCACCAATAAAGGGATTAGCGCCTTCCAGCGGACGGAAGGTACCAGTGCCGGATGAGCGGTAGGTGCAATAATCATAGTCGCCAATGGCTCCGGCGCCGTTTTCCCCCAATACCTCAATAATTTTCTGGCTGGCTTCCACCGGTGTAAAAACCACCAGTTTGTAATAAACCGTCGGATTGGAGGGATCCAGGGTTCTGATATTTTCGAGGCCAATAAGCTCAGCCAGATAATGATTTAGTCCTCTGGCCGCCTTATCCAAATTGGTATGGGCGACATAAACAGCGACATCATTTTTGATCAGCTGGGCGATAATCTGACCCTTTTCCCAGTCAGTTGATAGGGTTTTTAAACCATTAAATATAAACGGATGATGGGCAATAATCAGATCCACCTTTTTTGTGACCGCTTCTGCTACCACTTCAGCGGTGATATCCAGGGTCAGCAACACGCGATTGATCAGCTGTTGCCGGGATCCCACCTGCAGACCCACATTATCCCAATCTTCAGCCAGTTTTTCGGGAGCGTGAGCTTCAATTGTTTGGATGATTTGATTTAGTTTGACAGACATTTTTTCACCTCATTCAGTTTTTCAATAAACAAACTGCTTTCCTGAAATTGTTTCGTCGCTACCGCTGTGGTTTTTCCCTGGGTACTCCTGATAATCTGTTGCTCCAGAAAGATCTTGCGATCAATCAGTGCAATCAGCAGCGGATGCTTATAAGTGTAAAATTCAAAACCCAATTCGTATTCCAGGGGATTGGTAAAAGTCATCGCCCCCGCTTCGGCAACCATTATCTCATAAACCCGATCGCCTTCCCGGGCCAGTTCTTCTGCTATGATTCGATAACCGGATGCGGCCAGATATTTGCGCAGCACCACCTGGTTATTCATCGGTTGGAGCACCAGTTTTTTCTGCTGCCTGGCCACATCGGGCTGAGCTTCGAGCAGGTCGCGGATCAGCAGCCCCCCCATCCCAGCCATGACGACGGCGTCAACCTCCCCGGGTTTAAGCACAGAAAGACCCGAACCAAGTCGGGTCTCTATCTGTTTTTCCAATTGTTGTTCCTTGATAATTTTTTCAGCTTTTTTAAGCGGCTGCTGGTTGGTATCACTGGCGATAGCGCGGGAAACCAGTTCGTTTTCCACCAGGTAGACCGGTAGATAACCATGATCGGTACCAATATCGGCCATGGACTTTACTCCGGCCACACAGCCGGCAATTACCTCAAGCCGTGGACTTAGCTTAATCTTCATTTTAGGTTAGATAATCCTTTAATTTCTTGCTGCGGCTGGGATGTCTCAGTTTGCGTAAGGCCTTGGCTTCAATCTGCCGGATTCGTTCCCGGGTAACATTAAACTCTTTGCCCACTTCTTCGAGTGTCCGGGCCCGACCATCATCGAGACCAAAACGCAATCGCAGCACCTTTTCTTCCCGTTCGGTCAGGGTGTTCAAGACCTCAATCAGCTGTTCTTTGAGCAGTGCATAAGAGGCGGCTTCGGCTGGTGCCGGAGCATCTTCATCGGGAATGAAGTCACCCAAATGACTGTCCTCTTCTTCCCCGATGGGGGTTTCCAGAGAAACCGGATCCTGCGCAATTTTTTGAATTTCGCGAACCTTTTCTTCGGAAAAACCCATTTCTTTGCCAATTTCGGCTGGGGTCGGTTCCCGTCCATATTCCTGTAATAATTGCCGGGAAACCCGGATCAGTTTATTGATGGTCTCAACCATATGCACCGGAATCCGGATCGTTCTGGCCTGATCGGCAATCGCCCGGGTGATCGCCTGGCGAATCCACCAGGTGGCATAGGTACTGAATTTAAATCCTTTGGTATAATCGAATTTCTCAACCGCCTTGATCAAACCCAGGTTTCCTTCCTGGATCAAATCCAGAAACGACATCCCCCGTCCGACATACCGCTTGGCAATACTGACCACCAGACGGAGGTTGGCTTCGGCCAGTTCTTTTTTGGCCGAATCATCGCCAGCTTCCATCCGACGGGCTAATGCCATTTCCTCATCACCAGTCAATAAGGGGACCTTGCCAATTTCTTTGAGATATAAACGTACCGGATCATTAACGCTGACCGAGTCTGCCAGTTCCAGTTCCTTCTGATTTTCTTCCTCCAGCTCAGCAGCTTCCAGGGCTTCCAGTTCGAGGTCGGTAAAGGCGATTTCGATCCCTTCCTTTTGCAGGTACAGATAGATCGAATCAATTTCCTCCGGTTCAAGATCCGCCTTATCCAGAATTTCCTCAAAATCATGGTTATTTAAATTTCCTTTTGATTTCCCCCGCTTTAACAGCTGCTGCACCTCTGGCATCAGTTCAATAGCGACTTTTTCAATTTCAATGATGTCGTCGTCAATATCGATAATCACGTCATCGATTTTTGCTTTCTCTGATTTCATTTTAGTGCCTCCCGTTTTCTTTCATCATTTTCTTAATTTCTATCAATTGATTGGTGAGTCTGGCCACCTCATCGTCGTTTCCATTGGTTGATTCTCTCTTTATTTGTTCAGAAAGCTTATCCAGTTGAGCTTCATGATAAAAACGATTCATTATTTCCAAAGCATCTTGATAATCTGACCGGGAGACTTCGTCCTCGTTCATCATGAATTCAACTATTTTTTTAACTTCTTCTGAATCTTCAAAATGTGACATAATCTGATTGACTTCAATCCGGATCCCTGTTTTTTGCTTTTCCGAAAGCGTTCTGAGCAAATCCTGATAGAACGGATTAGTCAGATAGTCCCTCGGAAACTCGGCGATGATGTCTGGGGTTTTTAAACAATAGCGAATTGCTAATTCCTGAGCTTTTTGATATGCTCTGGGAATCTTTGGCTGGGATCCTTCTCTGGGTGCTGGTTCGCTCAGTTGGGAAGGGTAGTCGGAGCGGCTTTTTGACCGCATCACCTCACGTCGGATCACTTCCTGATTGATTCCCGTTTGGGCGGCAACCATTTTGCTGTAATAATCAATTTCTACTGATGTTTCGAGTTGCCTTAATATCTTAATTGCCTCATTGCCATAGCGGAGCCTTCCGTCCGTCTGGGACAGGTCGTTGTGGCTTTTTAATAATTCCAGTTGATACTCAACGATGGTTAGGGCCTTGGCAACAAAATCCGCAAATCCCTGCTGGCCATATTTCCGGACAAATGAATCGGGATCCTCATTGATCGGCAAGTTTAATATTTTAACATTTAAACCGGTCTTTTTCAAGATATTCATGGCTTTTTCAGTTGCCGATTTACCGGCACTGTCACCATCAAAAGCAATAATAACCTCATTGGCATAACGCTCCAGAATTTTTCCATGAAACGGCGTAAAGGCCGTCCCCAGTGCTGCCACGGTATTCCGAATCCCTTTTTCATATAAGGAGATCACATCCATATAACCTTCAACGATCAATATCTGCCCTGCATCCAAAAAATTCTTGCAATGATTCAGATTATAAAGCTCGTAACTTTTGGAAAAAATCGGAGTTTCTGGGGAATTAAGGTATTTAGGTCCGTTTTGTCCGGTTGCCATCAGGCGACCGCCAAACCCGACAATCTGGCCCCGGGGATTAACAATCGGAAACATAATCCGATCGCGGAAGCGATCATAATATCGCTTGTTTTCCGAAGCCAGAACCAGACCCGAATCCAGCATCTCCGCCATTGTGAAGCCTTTAGTCGTGAGGAAATCGGTTAATCGACTCCAGTCTTCACAGGCATAACCCAACCCAAATTCGCGGATGGTTTCCTGGCTGATTCCGCGTTGCAACAAATATTCCCGGGCTGGTCGATTTGTTTTTAACACCTTATAGTAATAATTGGCCGCTTCCCGGTGCAATTCATACAGGCGCTTCTTTTTTTCATAAGCCTGGTGGTCTTCCTGCTGGTTTTGCTTTTCCGGCAAAACCATATTCACCCGGGTGGCCAGAAACTTGAGAGCTTCCACAAAGGGCAGGTTCTCCATTTCCATTATAAAGGTAATCACATTGCCACCGGCGCCACAACCAAAACAATGATAGAGTTGTTTTTCCCGGGAAACCGTGAATGATGCTGTTTTTTCATTATGAAAAGGACATTTGCCTTTGTAAGAGTTGCCCACTCGTTTTAAGGTCATGTAACCCGAAGCGATATCGACCATATCATTTGCTTCGATGACAGATTGGATCAATTCTTCGGAGTAGTGAGTTCTCATTTGTGTTTTCCTTTTTAATAAGTCTTGACTTTTAAGGGTCTATTATCTCTATTCTAAGCAAAACTCTTTTCTCCTTGTTTTAATATCCTTTATTTATAAATTTAAACAAAAATAAAGTTTCATTAATCTTTCAAAATAACATTATTTAGTGGATAAAATATAATTATTGGGGTAATAAAAAACTAAACACAATTTTATTAGAAAGAGGTATTTTTATGGAAAAGAAAAAAATCATTGAAGTCATTCATGAAAAAGTTAAAGTTGCCAATTTTGATGATCATGGCAAAGCCGTTCTCAGCATGGATGATGTGGGTGACGGCAAGATGATTATGGATGTACTGGAAGATTTAAAATCAGATACAACCTTCGATTTTGATTTTGATCTGGACAAGATGTTATTAACCGTCCATAATCCTGAAGATGACCTGGACGGATTTATCCGCAGACATCCTTCCCCACAAAAATGTAAATAGTTATTGCCCGATTGAAAAGCTCCCCTGGACTAGTCCAGGGGAGCTTTTTTGTGATTAAACAAAGAGAAACCCCGTGGGGTTTCTCCAGTGTTTGATTAAATTACATTTCTGCTTTTTGTTTATAACCCAGGTAACGTTCCATCGCTTCTTCTTTGGCCTTATCATAAAGGGTTGCCGAAACTTCTGGGAAGGTCAGTTTTAATGAGGTGTAACGCACTTCTGAATCCAGGAATTCGGTGAATTTGTCCATATCCGGTTCTTTAGAATCAAGGATAAATGGATTTTTTCCTTCTTCTTTCAGGGTTGGGTTGAAGCGGTACAGATGCCAGTATCCAGATTCCACAGCAAACGCTTCATGGGTTTGAGTCCGGCTCATGCCGCCTTTAATACCATGATTGATACAAGGAGCGTAAGCAATGATCAATGATGGACCATCATAAGCTTCAGCTTCCTGAAGGGCTTTCATAAATTGGTTTTTGTCAGCGCCCATGGCCACCTGAGCCACATAGACGTAACCGTAGGTTGCTGCCATCATCCCAAGGTCTTTTTTCTTGATTCGTTCCCCAGCTGAGGCAAATTGTGCCACTGCCGCGGTTGGTGTTGACTTAGAAGCCTGACCACCGGTATTAGAGTAGATTTCGGTATCCAGTACGAACACGTTGATGTTTTTGCGTGAAGCTAAAACATGATCCAGTCCGCCGTAGCCGATATCGTAAGCCCAGCCGTCGCCACCAAAAATCCATTGCGATTTTTTGATCAGGTAAGCCTGATTATCAAGAATAAACTTGGCATAGGTTGCCAGTGCTTCACTTGGTGTATAAGCGGTTAAGGCTTCAACCAGTTTAGCCGAGGCAATTTTTGATGCTTCTGCGTCTTTGCGGCTGTCGATCCAGGCTTGCGCTGCTGTTTTAACCGCTTCTGAGGCATCGCCGGCGATAATTTCTTTGAGGTAATTTTCAATGGTATCGGCCATTTTTTCTGTAGCCAGCATCATCCCAAAACCATACTCGGCATTATCTTCAAATAAAGAGTTGGCCCAGGCTGGTCCTTTTCCTTCGGCATTTTTGCAGTAAGGTGTCGATGGTGAGGATGCTCCCCAGATTGATGAACAACCGGTAGCATTAGCCACCATCATGCGATCGCCAAATAATTGGGTAATGGTTTTGATATAGGGAGTTTCGCCACAGCCGGCACAGGCACCAGAGAACTCCAGCAATGGCTGGCAGAACTGGCTGCCTTTAACGGTTGCTTTGTTCATCAGGTTATCCTTGATTTTTACGGTAGTTGCATAATTCCACATTGGGATTTGTTCAGCCTGGGTATCGATTGGTTCCATTTCCAGAGCTTTGGTTTTAGCTGGGCAGGCATCCTGACAGTTACCGCAACCGGTACAGTCAAGGGTACTGACCTGGATTCGGTATTCTAAACCATCAAATTGTTTTCCAGTCGCTTTAACAGTTGTAAAGCCTGCTGGTGCCGCCGCTTTTTCACCTGCATCGACTAAAACCGGACGGATGGCCGCATGTGGGCAGACAAATGAACATTGGTTACACTGGATACAATTTTCGGGAATCCATTTTGGTACATTAACGGCGATGCCGCGTTTTTCGTAAGCTGAAGAACCAGACATAAAGGTTCCGTCTTCCACGCCGGTAAAGGTTGAAACCGGGATATCATCCCCTGCCAGCCGGTTGATTGGACGCAGCATTTTAGTAATAAATTCTGGTACATTTTCTTCGGTTGTGGTTTCAACTTTAAGGTCTTTCCATGCTGCCGGAACATCCACTTTAACCAGGGCGTCAATTCCCTGATCAACAGCCGCATTATTCATATCTACTATTTTTTGACCTTTATTTCCATAAGACTTCAAGATACCAGCCTTTGAGTAGGCAATAGCATCCTCAATTGGGATAATATCAGCCAGTTTAAAGAATGCCGATTGCATAATCATGTTGGTGCGACGACCCAAACCGATGTCTTCAGCAATTTTGGTGGCGTTGATGATATAGAAATTAATGTCGTTGTCGGCAATGTATTTCTTTAAAGATGCCGGTAATTTTTCATCCAGTTCGGCTACTTCCCAAACGGTATTGAGCAGGAAGGTGCCACCTTTTTTCAAACCTTTTAACAGGTCATATTGGTGTACGTAGGCCTGAGTTGAACAGGAAACAAAGTCTGAATTAACAATTAAGTAAGTCGACTTGATTGGTTTTTTACCAAATCGTAAATGCGATACGGTAACCCCGCCGGATTTCTTGCTATCATAGGAGAAATAACCCTGGGCGTATAAATCGGTGTGATCACCAATGATTTTAATGGCTGACTTATTGGCTCCAACGGTTCCGTCAGATCCCAGACCCCAGAATTTACAGCCCTTGGTTCCTTCGGGAACAGTATGCAGGTTTTCACCCAGTTCCAGGTTGGTGTGGGTCACATCATCGACGATCCCGATGGTGAATTTATCTTTAGGCTGAGCCAGTTTTAAATTATCGTAAACCGCTTTAATTTGAGCAGGAGTGGTGTCTTTTGAGCTGAGTCCATAGCGACCACCAACAATTAATGGTTGGAACTCTTTGCCGTAGAAAACAGTACAGATATCCTGATATAAAGGTTCGCCCAGTGAGCCAGGCTCTTTGGTACGATCCAAAACCGCAATTTTTTTAACGGTTTTTGGCAGTACATTCATTAAATATTCGGGCGCAAAAGGTCTGAATAAGCGAACTTTGATCAAGCCGATTTTTTCACCCTGAGCCAAGAGATAATCAATGGTTTCTTCAATGGTATCGGTCACCGAACCCATGGCAACGATGATATTTTCAGCATCGTCAGCACCATAGTAATCAAATAAATGGTATTCGCGACCGGTTTCAGCTGAGATTTTTTCCATATAGTCAGCCACAATCGCGGGAATATTATCATAGAATGGATTACAGGCTTCTCTGGCCTGGAAGAAAATGTCCGGATTTTGGGCCGTTCCCCGGGTGACTGGATGTTCAGGATTCAAAGCATTGTTTCTGAATTCCTGGATGGCATCAAAATCGGCCAGTTTTTTAAAGACATCATAATCGATGACTTCAATTTTTTGAATTTCGTGTGAAGTTCTGAAACCATCAAAGAAATGCATAAATGGCACCCGGCTTTTAATTGCAGCCAGATGGGCAATTGCGGCCAAGTCCATTACTTCCTGAACACCACCGGAAGCCAATAAAGCAAAACCGGTTTGACGGCAGGCCATAACATCGCCATGATCACCAAAAATGGATAGTGCCTGAGCGGCTAAGGTCCGGGCCGTAACATGAAAAACACCAGGCAACAATTCGCCGGCAATTTTATACATATTCGGGATCATTAATAAAAGTCCCTGGGAAGCAGTAAAGGTGGTGGTTAAAGCCCCAGCCGCCAAAGAACCGTGAACTGCACCGGCAGCACCGCCTTCGGATTGCATTTCGGAAACTTTTACTGTTTCACCAAAGATATTTTTTCGTCCCTGTGAAGCCCAAACATCGGCATATTCAGCCATTGGGGATGAAGGGGTAATTGGAAAAATAGCAGCAACCTCGGTGAATGCATACGCAACGTGCGCAGCCGCTGTATTTCCATCCATTGTCATCATTTTTTTAGGCATGATTTTCCTCCTTGAAATTAAAACAAAATGTTTTTATTGATGGTTTAAATAGCAAAATTTTATCTATAAAATTATATCATATTAGTTTTTGGGTGTATACACTTTAATAAGGGTAATTTTTTGCCCCGAATTTTAAACAATTTTCAACCCGCTTACCCGCAAACGATTAACGTTATACTTTTAATTATTAATATCTTTTTTATAAGGTAACATTTGTTCGTTAGAGAACTTTTATCGGGTCAAGTTATTTCTTTGTAGCTGATTAACTGAAAAGAATCGACGAGTATATTCAATACTGTTGTTTTCTGTAATCTTTACATTTATTTATTAATTTTTATTTATCTGCATTCAAACGTTTTTCGATGGCGGCAATGGTTTCATTAAGTACCTTGATCCTGGCGTAGTACTTATTCTGAGCTTCGACAATAATCCAGGGAGCATTAACGGTGGATGTCTTTAGTAACATCTCATCGACAGCGATCTTATAAACCTCCCACTTATCGCGGTTGCGCCAGTCTTCATCGGTGATTTTCCATTCCTTGTCGGGGTTTTCCTCGCGGCCGGTAAAGCGCCGCAGTTGTTCATCCTGATCGATCTGGAGCCAGAATTTAATGACAATCGCCCCCCAGTCTGAGAGTTGTTTTTCAAATTCATTGATTTCCCGATAACTGCGGTCATATTCTTCCTGGGTACAAAAGCCTTCAATCGGTTCGACCATCACCCGGCCATACCAGGTCCGATCCCAGACACCCAGATGGCCATTTTTAGGGATGTCCCGCCAGAAACGCCAGAGGTAATGGTGCTTTCTTTCAACATCGCTGGGGCTGGCGGTAGGATAAACGGTATAACCCCGGGGATCAAGGTTGCGGGTCAACCGTTTGATACAGCCGCCCTTGCCACCGGCATCCCAGCCTTCAAAGCCGATAATCAAAGGAATCCGGCGCCGATAGAGCTCAAATTGGAGCAGGCGGATTTTTTTCTGGCATTCTTTGATCTGGCTCTGATAGGCTTCTTCACTGATAACCTGATCCAGCACGATGCCATCCAGAATTTTCGATTGAAAAGGCTTATCACCCTCTCGAATCAGCGGTTTGAGTTCAACTAACGGAGCCATTTTCACTGCTTCAATAACTTTTTCCAGACGTTTTTCGAGAACACTCAAAACCTTGATCAGGGCGTAGTCTTTTTGTTCGCCTTCAATGATGACCCAGGGAGCAAAATCGTTGTCGGTCAATTCCAGACCCCGATTAACTTTTTCATAGAGCTTATCATAATGTTTGTTTTCTTTTTTATCCCGGGGTGTCACCCGCCAGGAAGTGGCATCATTGCCCAGCAATTTGTTAAAGCGGCGCTTTTGTTCTTTTTTACTGATATGAATAAAAAACTTAAAAATGATCATCCCATCTTCAGATAAGGCTTGTTCAAATTCATTGGCTTGTTTCATCAGTCCCTGCATATTCAAGGCATCGATGGAGCGGCGATAGACCAGATCGCTGTAATAGCTGCGATTAAAAATGGCAATCTGCCCTTTCTCCGGGGTCTTGGTCCAATAGCGCCATAGGAATGGCCGGAAAATCTCCTCCTCATTTTCCTGCTTTTTGAAATTGTGGACCCGGAAGGAGCGTGGGTCCATGGGCATCAGCAGTTCATTAATCAGGGTGCCCTTGCCAGCCGCATCCCAGCCTTCAAATAGAATTAAAACCGGGATCCCCATATCGTAGAGGATCCGTTGCAATTCTCCCAACCGCACCGTTAGCCGCTCTTTTTCCAAACGATAGGTTTCTTTGTCAATGGTGACACCTAAATCAATCTTCTCCAGCATAATATCCTCCTAAACCAAATAGTTTGTTTGTTTTTAAGGTACAAAAAAAGGGCGTCTTAAAAGACGCCCCTCATTAACTAAATAAATTTTGCATAAATCGTGTCCAGATCAGGGTTGGACAGGGTTTCCATCACATAATCGGCATATTCAGAACCGGTTGCCCCGGTTTCACGACCAGTCAGAACTAATTTTTTCTCATATAGTCCGCAGACATCCAGAGCTTTTTGCAACTGTTCGGCTTTTTCATTATAACCAATATGGACTAACAGCATCCCGGCGGCCCGAATAATACTACAGGGATCGGCATATTGACCACGACCCTCTTCCACCATTCGTGGCGCAGAACCATGGATAGCTTCAAACATCGCATATTGTTTGCCGATGTTGGCTGAACCGGCGGTACCGACGCCACCCTGAAACTCGGCGGCTTCATCGGTTAAGATGTCACCATAGAGATTCGGTAAGACCATCACCTTAAACTGACTGCGTCGCTTTTCATCAACCAGTTTGGCGGTCATGATATCGATATACCAGTCATCCATTTCCACGGTGGGATAATTCTTAGCAATTGCTTTAGCCGTATCTAAAAATTTACCATCGGTGGTTTTGATAACATTGGCTTTAGTGACAACGGTAACCTTATTCTTTCCCGACTTGGCGGCAAAATCAAAAGCGGCCTTGATGATTCGCTCCGAGCCTTCCTGGGTGGTGACGGTAAAATCAATGGCTAAATCATCATTGACATGGATGCCCTTGCTGCCAACGGCATAAGCCCCTTCGGTATTTTCCCGATAGAAAGTCCAGTCAATATTCTTTTCTGGTACTGAAACCGGTCGAACATTGGCAAACAGGTCCAATTCACGGCGCATGGCCACATTAGCACTTTCGATATTTGGCCAGGGATCGCCTTCCCGGGGGGTTGTCGTCGGCCCTTTCAGGATCACATCGCAGGTTTTAAGTTCTGCTAAAACGTCATCGGGAATAGCTTTACCGCAAGCGGCACGATTTTCAATGGTTAAACCGGCGATGATCTTAAAGACAATCTTACCGGTTTTAACATCGTCAGCCAGCAGAAATTCCAACACCCGTTGGGCTTCTGAGGTGATAAAGGGACCAATGCCATCACCGCCAACAATACCGATAATAATTTTTTCTTTGCTGGTAAAATCAGTAAAATCTTTTTGCACCTTCATTTTTTCGATGCGGGTTAATTGTTCTTTTATCAGCTCTCCAAAATGGGCCTTTGCTCGTTCAATTTGTTCTTCGATCAAGTTAAATCCTCCGTCAAATTTATTAGTAGGGTCATATCTAAGCGCTTAAAACCATTACGGCTAAGCTCTGGACATCATATTTTTCAGCCGTTTAATGGGCTGGGTGTTTTTAAAAACCAGTTCATTAGTTGCGACAAACTTATCCACTGCAGTGACAACCCAGCTGCCCAGATTGGCTGGTGGCAGAGGCGTCAGCGGAAACATGTGCTTGACGATCATATCGGCTTGACGTTCGTCAATGTCAAAATATTTTTCGGCATTTTCCAGAGCTGTTTTAGGATGGGAAAAGCCATGCATTTCCTTGATCCGGTTCAGACCCTTGCCTGTTTTAACCTTACCTTGCCATGATTCCAGAAAAAAATCATGGAGGGTTGCGCCCCGGGCAATGGATGCACAATCTATGCCTAAAAATCTGGCCACCCGATAGGAATAATAACCAACTGCTACTGAATGTTCATACAAACCATTGCCGTGATGATCAATTTCCCTTAATTTTTGGAATTCACTGTGTGTAATAATATCGCCAACAATGGTTTCAAACTCGTCATAATATTTTTTTGTTTCCATTGAGACCTTTCTTTTATTGTTATTTTTATTGTTATTTATTCAGCCTTGTCAAACATAAGCTGTGGATATTATAGCATAATATCTTTATTTTAAGTTAAAATAATGGCTGATGTTCTTAAAAAAAACAAAAAAAGATTCGGTTATTTTTAAAATCATGGTAAACTAAATAAAAAAGAACAGGAAGGATAAACCATGAAAATTAAAAAACTACTTATCGGAACTACGGTAGCTTTTGCGACCGGCATGGCCCTTTATCATGCTTGTGTCATCAAAAAAGAAAGAGAATTCGCAGCTGGCCTCGATAAAAGTCCTGAATCCATGGACGAATCGGTTTTATATGGCGGCAAAATGAAAGACTATCGGGACCAGACCATGCGAGATACCAAAATCGGGGCTTTCTTCGGCGGTATGCAACTTGATTTTTCTGACGTGATCACCGAAAAGGATGCTTACCGCATGGACATCAGCGTCATCAATGGCGGTCTGAATATCATCGTTCCTGAGAACTTCAAATTGAAAATTGTTGATCGCTGTAAATTGGGCGGTATTGCCGATCAGACTGTTTGCGTGGACCCAGACAATGCGGTGGCTCTTTCCGTTTTTGCCGACATTACCTGCGGTGGTTTAAATTTCGAAAATACGCCGGTCTAATCAATATAATCTGCGAGATCCCATCCCATCAAAAAAAACTGAAATCGGCCAGCGCCGATTTCAGTTTTTTTGAGTCAATCTTAAAGTTTGACCAAAAACAGTTTTTATAACCGTTCTTCGAGTTCCGCGGTTAATGCTTCATAACCTGGTTTATGCAAGAGCGCAAACATGTTCTTTTTATAGGCTTCCACCCCTGGTTGATCAAAGGGATTGACGCCCAGCAGATAACCGTTTAAGCCACAGGCTTTTTCAAAGAAATAAATCAGTTTGCCGATATGGAAGGCATCCAATTTTTTAAGGCTGATCAGACCATTGGGCACCCCGCCATCGACATGCGCCAGGAGTGTGCCCATAAAAGCTTTTTCATTGACGGCATCAATTTCCCAACCGGTCAGATAGTTTAGTCCTTCCAGATTTTTTTCATCCCGGAACACCTTAATCACCGATTGGTCGTCCTCAATGACAATCACGGTTTCAAAATGATTTTTGGGACCATCCTGAATCATCTGTCCCAGCGAATGGAGATCAGTGGAAAAATGGGCTGAGGCCGGGAAAAGGCCCTTGCCGTCTTTACCATCACTTTCGCCAAATAATTGTTTCCACCACTCGGCCAGATACTCCAGCGAGGGATCATAATCGACTAAAATCTCAATATGCTTGCCTCGGGTGTATAGCACGTTTCGATACAGGGCATACTGAAAACAGGGATTTTTTTCAAACTTCGGTTTGTTGTAATCTTCATAACCAGACTTCGCCCCATCCATCAGGACATCAATATCAATTCCCGCCGCTGCGATCGGCAGCAAACCGACGGCGGTATAAACCGAGTAACGTCCGCCAATATCATCGGGAATGACAAAGGTTTCGTAGCCTTCTTCATCGGCCATAAACTTTAAAGCACCCTTAGCTGCATCAGTAGTGACAAAGATCCGCTCTCTGGCGCCATCTTTGCCGTATTTTTCTTCCAGGAATTTCTTAAAAAAGCGAAAAGCCATCGCCGGTTCTGTGGTTGTGCCAGATTTTGAAATGACATTGACACAAACCTCCTGATCCTTAAGCAGTGCCAGCAGGTTCTCCAAATATTTGCCGCTGATATTCTGACCGGCGAAATAAATTTTGGGTGCCTTCCTCACTGATCGCGGTTCTTCATTATAAAAGGGGCTGGTCAGGGCTGAGATCACCGCTTTGGCACCCAGATATGATCCGCCGATGCCTATCACCACCAGGGCATCACAGCGATCCTGGATTTTTTGGGCTGCTTCCTTGATCCGGGCAAATTCGTCCTGATCATATTTAACCGGATAGTCAACCCACCCAAGAAAGTCGTTGCCGACCCCGGTTTTATTCATTAAATCATCATTGGCTTTAGCCAACTGGTCGAACCGACTTTCAAATTCACTGGGATCTATATTTGCATAAGAGAGATCAAAACGAATACTCATATTTAATACCTTCTTTCTTACTACGAATGAACAATATTTCATTTCAGACTATCAAAAAAGATAACCTAGTACCGACAATTGTTACATCATGTTGTACGCATCGGAGCGGACACGGCGCGCCTGTCCGATTCCGCGGCGAACAACAGATTAACAATTGGTCGGTACGGTAGTTTATCGACATCCTCGAATGAACTATTTCATTTTACTACAATATTGATTGGAGTGTCAATTGGTGTTCATCTGGCTGTCTGAAAGAAAGTTGAAATACAGCGAATCTTCTGACCAGCCTGCTCATAAGAGGTGACTTTTTTTAATTGATATGTTAAAATAAGCCAAATCATGAAAAGAAGAGGTGTAAAATGGAAACGCGAATACTGGGAAGAACCGGATTAGAAGTGTCCCTTATTGGGTTTGGTGGTATTCCAATTCAACGCTGTAGCCAATGGGAAGTCGACGAAATTGTTGAAAATCTTATTGAAGAAGGGGTTAATTTCATAGACACTGCCAGAGCTTACACCAATAGTGAAGAAATGCTTGGCGAAGCCCTGAAACAGTGGGGCCGGGAACATTTTTATCTGGCCACTAAAACCCCCAAGCTCAGCTATGATGATGTTATCGCCGATGTTAAAACCAGTCTGGCAGAATTGCAGACTGACACCATTGACTTATATCAGTTTCATAATGCCACAACCATGGCTGCCTACGAAACTATCATGGGTCCCGGTGGCGGTTATGAAGCCTTAGTTGAATGTAAAAAACAGGGTTTGATTAACCATATCGGAATCACCTCTCACTCTTATGAGGTGTTGGACCGGGCGCTCGATGAAGATAAATTCGAAACCATTCAATTTCCTTATAATATCGTCGAAAACCGTGGCGCACCGCTCTTTGAAAAAGCCAAACAAAAAAATGTCGGTGTTATTATCATGAAACCGCTGGCCGGTGGTGCCTTTATCCACGCCAACTTCGCCCTGCGCTGGGTGGCTGAGAATCCCAATATTTCGGTATTGATCCCTGGTATGGATTCGGTTAAACAAGTCCTGAAAAATACTAAAGTCGGCAACGATTTTGTACCCTTGTCCGATGATGAACGCCAAACTCTGGAAGCCGATGCCAAAGCCCTGGGCAAAACCTTCTGCCGCCGCTGCGGCTACTGTGCCCCCTGTCCCCAGGGGATTGATATTCCGATGCAGTTTATTGTCGAAGGTTATTACCGCCGTTACGATCTGGAGGAATGGGCCCTGGACCGCTACCGCAGTTTTGCCGCCAACGCCTCCGATTGCATCCAATGTGGCGAATGCGAGCCCCGCTGTCCCTACAATCTGCCGATCCGGGAGATGCTTACGAAAACCCGGGAGCTGTTTGATCCGCTGGTTTAAGGCTACTTCAAGCGGTATCACTACTGCGAATGGGCTGTGCCCTTTGATCTAAAATAAATCAAAACGTTTCTATAAAAAAAGGCCAGCGTTCCCTTCAACAATTGGGAAGCTGGCCTTTAAAACACTCCAGATTGTTTATTATTTAGTCACACAGATACATCCGGCCCAAGGCATCGGCAGCCATAATGGCGGCATAAACGGTGTCGGCATTGACATCAAATGGCATATTATGGATGGTTTCGCCAGGATCAGCCGCAGCGACGGCTACCGCCATGATTTTTTCTGGGGTTGGTTCGGTACAACCCAATTCACCAAGGGTGATCGGTAAACCAACCGACAGACAGAAATCAATGACTTCTTCGATATCGTCCAACGAGCGGTTTTCCATTACCAACTGCACCAGGGTTCCGAAGGCTACTTTCTCGCCGTGATACATGTGGTGACATTCGGGTAATACCGTTAAACCGTTATGGATGGCATGGCAGGCCGCCAGACCACCGCTTTCAAAACCAACGCCACTGAGGTAGGTATTGGCTTCAATAACATTTTCAACCGCTGGCGTACAGGTTCCCGCTTCAACTGCCAGCTTAGCCTTTAAGCCGTCTTCGATTAAAATATCATAACATAAGCTTGCCAGAGCCAGAGCTGATCGGGTCGGGTGCGCCCCTGACATGGTGGTGCCATTGGAATCCACCGTTGCCTGAGCTTCAAAATAGGTAGCCAATGCATCGCCCATCCCAGCCACAAAAAGTCTGGCTGGAGCAGTTTTGATGATGTCGGTATCCATCACCACGATTTCCGGATTCTTAGGTAATACTAAATACTCATCAAAAACACCGTCTTCGGTATAGATAACCGATAAAGCCGAACAGGGTGCATCAGTCGATGCGATCGATGGTGCAATCACAACCGGCAACTTTTCATAGTGGGCAGTTGCTTTGGCGGTATCCAGGGTTTTTCCCCCACCAATCCCAACAACGACGTCACAGCCTTCAGCTTTGACGATTGCCTGGAGCCGGGCAATTTCCACTTTTGAGCACTCTCCATTAAATTTTTCGGCTGTAAATTTAATTCCCGCTGCTTCAAAACTGGCTTTCAATTCGTCCGCTTTGGTCCGCATCATGGTTCCGCTCATTAAAACCAATGCTGATGTTCCAAATTTTCCTACATGTTCCGGTAATTTACTGACTTCTCCGGCACCTTGAACATAACGACTGGGAGACATAATTATTTTTTGCATTTTCTACCTCCGAAAATAAATTTATTTCGTTATTATTATATCAAATATTTAAAAAAATGAACTCGTTATCATCTAAAAAATACAGTCCAGCGTTGATACTATTCTCGTAAATATTTTGTTTTTTTTACAAACTCTTAATGTAATCAGTAATATTTTGTTCGTTTCTATAACTTTTTTTAATAACTAACCCTAAACAGCAAAAGAGACCAACCTGACCCAAAAGGGTCAGATGGTCTCATAAAGTTTTATCTTAGGCCATATAGAAATCCCCGTTGGGATCGACATCAATGGTAATCGCCTGTCCTTCATGAACATTACCCTTGATGATTTCTTTGCCGACCATGGTCTCGATATGCTTCTGCAAATAGCGTTTTAAGGGTCGAGCGCCATAGGCCGGGTCAAAGCCCATTTCGATAACAGCATCGATGGCCTGCTGGGTCAGGGTAACCGTGATCCGGCGTTCTTCCAGCCGCTTCTGCAAATCTTTTAAGAGCAGGGTGACAATTTTACTGATCGCTTCCTTATTAAGCGGTTTGTATAGCACGATCTCATCAATCCGGTTTAAAAATTCCGGTCGGAAATAGCTCTTTAACAATTCCATCACCGCGGCTTCGGTCTTTTCGGTGATTTCACCATCAGCATTGATCCCTTCCAGCAGATATTCGGAACCAATATTGGAAGTCATGATGATGATGGTATTTTTGAAATCGACCGTTCGTCCCTGAGAATCAGTAATCCGGCCATCATCAAGAATCTGCAGTAGGATATTGAAAACATCCTTGTGGGCTTTTTCAATTTCATCCAGCAAGATGACTGAATAGGGTTTACGGCGAACCGCTTCGGTCAGCTGTCCCCCCTCTTCATAGCCGACATAACCCGGAGGTGCGCCGATTAAGCGGGAGACCGAGAATTTTTCCATGTATTCGCTCATATCAATCCGGATCATATTTTCTTCCGTATCAAAGAGGGTAGCGGCCACCGCTTTGGCCAGCTCAGTTTTGCCCACCCCAGTGGGACCGAGGAACAGGAAACTGCCAATCGGACTGTTGGGATTTTTAATCCCAGCCCGGGAGCGGATGATGGCGTCAACCACTTTGAGAATTGGTTCCTCCTGTCCAATCACCCGTTGTTTTAAGGTGTCTTCCAGGGCCAGCAGTTTTTCTCGCTCACCGGAGACCAGCTTGCTCAAGGGGATGTTGGTCCAGTCGGAAATAATCTCAGCGATTTCTTCTTCGGTGACCTTTTCCCGTTTGAGACTATCTTGATCGCCTTTCTCATCGGCTTTTCGTTTGATCTCCTCAATTTTAGCGGTTTTTTCGGGAATTAAACCATATTCCAATTCCGACGCCTTACGGTAGTCACCTTCCCGGATCGCTTTTTCCCGTTCGTAGGTGAGCTGGTTCAGTTCTTCCTGCAGCGATTTTAGGGTATCGGCGGACTGCTTTTCATTTTCCCATTGCATACTCATGGTGTTAAAACGTTCTTTATATTCCACCAGTTCTTTCTGGAGCCGTTCCAGCCGTTCTTTGCTGAGGGTATCCTTCTCTTTTTTCAGGGCCACTTCTTCAATTTCCAACTGCATCATTTTACGGCGAACCTCGTCCATTTCTTCGGGCATCGAGTCCATTTCGGTCCGGATCTTGGCACAGGCTTCGTCAATCAGATCAATCGCCTTATCCGGCAGAAAGCGGTCGGAAATATAACGATTGGACAGGGTTGCGGCGGCTACCAGAGCGGTATCCAAAATCTGGACGCCGTGGTAACGTTCGTAAGTGTCTTTTAACCCTCTAAGAATCGAGATCGTATCTTCGACTGTCGGTTCATCAACCAGGACTGGTTGGAAACGCCGTTCCAGAGCCGGGTCTTTTTCAATGTACTGGCGGTATTCGTCCAAGGTAGTGGCACCGATACAATGGAGCTCGCCTCTTGCCAGCATCGGCTTTAACATATTGCCGGCATCCATCGCGCCTTCGGTTTTGCCAGCGCCGACAATGTTGTGAAGCTCATCAATAAACAGGACAATTTCGCCGTTGCTGTCAACCACTTCTTTCAACACCGCTTTGAGGCGTTCTTCAAATTCGCCGCGATATTTGGCCCCGGCGACCAGGGCCCCCAGATCCAGAGCGATGATCCGTTTGTCTTTCAGACCTTCGGGCACATCGCCAGCGACGATTCGCATTGCCAGCCCCTCAACGATGGCGGTTTTACCAACCCCCGGCTCGCCGATCAAAACCGGATTGTTTTTGGTTTTCCGACTTAAGATCCGGATCGCATGACGGATCTCAGCATCACGGCCGATAACCGGATCCAGTTTATTATCAATGGCATCCTGGACCAGATCATGTCCATATTGGCTGAGCGCTTCATAGGTTACTTCGGGATGATCATTGACCACCCGCTGGCCGCCGCGGACTTCTTTTAAGACATTTTCAACTTCTCTTTTGCTAATACCATAACGTTCCAGTATTTCCACAGCCTTGGACTTTTTACCGAGACTGTATAGCCCCAGCAAGATACACTCGACCGAGATATACTGATCGTCCAGTTTTTTTGCTTCTTTATAGGATTCGTTCAAAACCTTGTCGGTATCGGCGCTGATATAGACCTTGCCCTGCTCCCGACCGGGCCCGGAGACACTGGGTTTCCTGCCGATTTCCCGACGCAGTTCTTCGGCAATAGTGTGGGCGTTTTTGCCCAAGCGGTCAAAGATCCGCCCGACGACGCCATTTTCCTGAGTGATCAGCCCCATCAGCAGATGTTCCGGCTCAATTTCCATGTGGTTGTATTCTCCGGCGATCAACTCCGCCGTTTTGATTGCTTCTAATGATTTTTGGGTGAATAAATTCATATCCATAATTGTACCTCGTTTTAAATAATTAGCGCACAAGGGGACGGTTCTTTTGTGTCGTTTGATAAAGATTATGTGGTTGACACAAGAAAAACCGTCCCCTTGTGCTCCACTTACTATACTTTAATCGTGATTTCTTTTCTTGTAATCCTCCCGATAAATAGTTTCCAGGACGTCAAGCAAATCTTTTTTCTCAGCTTCATCGACTTTCGAAAAATAAACGTTCATCGCCCGGTCGATCATTTTTAAATAGCGGGTCAGATTGTCGGTGACGGTTTCGATGTCCTGAGTCAACTCGCCCTCATCTTCAAAGGCCCGGACAAATTTGTGGTTGGTCAGGTTTTCTGCCAAATCTCCATGATCCGCTCGTTGGGCTTTTTCAATGCCGGCAATCAGCTTGAAAAACTCATCAAAATGATCATTCAGATTTTCAGATTTAGTCCGCGAGCTAATTTTCAGCACCGCATATTTTCCCCGTTTGCTGCTGATAAATTCGTAACTATAGCGAACCTTGGGCCGGTACTTGTATTTCAGGCTTTTGCCAAATTGAATACTGGAATTCTTATTGATTTGACTCACCGACAGGGTGTCACTGAAATTTTCATCCAGCTGTTCCAGAATTTTCTGAATTTTCTGTTCCGGCGTTACCAGCCCGATTTTTTCGGCCAGGATGTCATTGATCAGTTGGGAGCGGTTGGTATTATTCTCGTAGGCGATTTGATCGATCTTTTCAACTATTTCATCAAACAGCATTAAACTGTATACACTTTTTATCATATCATCACTCCTTTTATATAAATTATAATCACACTCCATTATTTAGTCAATCATTTTATATATATTGCATTGCATATTATGTATTTTCTCAGATTTATTTAAGTTATTGATTTGGCCTTTTCAGTTGGCGCACAAGGGGACGGTTCTTTTGTGTCGTTTGATAAAGATTATATGGTTGACACAAGAAAAACCGTCCCCTTGTGCTTCACTTCCTTATATTGCATACCCGATTTTTGCCGAAATAATCTTCTGCCGCAACGACAAAAAAGACCTGAATGCAGTGATTGCATTCAGGTCTCTTGTTAAACTAAATTAAATGATTAAACTCTGTTTAGATTAAGAACAATGGTGCAAATACTAAAGATACGATGGTCATCAGTTTGATTAAAATATTGATGGAAGGTCCCGAAGTATCTTTGAAGGGATCACCAACGGTATCGCCAACAACAGCTGCTTTATGGGCATCGCTGCCTTTTCCGCCATGCGCGCCGCCTTCAATAAATTTCTTGGCATTATCCCAGGCACCACCAGCATTGGCCATAAAGATAGCCATTAATACCCCGGTAACCAGAGCGCCAGCTAATAGTCCGCCCAGTGCATCAGCACCCA
>RRZT010253834.1_pt1 | contig 21682 bp, 19 predicted proteins | sample 2165551 | NCBI WGS metagenome assembly RRZT01 (sample SAMN10456910, study PRJNA506462) | wastewater metagenome | biome: wastewater; feature: sludge; material: wastewater sludge; isolation source: wastewater sludge with Escherichia coli K12::gfp cells carrying plasmid... | place: USA: Moscow, Idaho... | reverse complement strand
TCCCAACGAAGTGTTTTTGCAAAGTCAATCATCCAGCTCTCCGGATTACGTTTCATTTGCGAATTAGCCATTTGCACATAATACTTTTGCGATGCATTCACAGCTACAAATGCTGTGATAAGCGAAAAAACAATTACTAATCTGAATTTCATGTGTATTTACGATTTTAAAAATTACCGGTGGCCCTTAAACAAAACAAAATTTATCCATTCAAGTAATTGAATAAATAAATTTTGTTTTGTTACATTTCTGAGGTAAAACTATTAAAGCCCACTTATTTTGTTTTTATCGATTGTAGTTGGCAAAGATACATTAATATTTTTGCCTGAAGCTTTTACTACCTCCTGCAAATCAGGGGGACAATTGAATTCTTTTAGGTCGAAATTTTTCAAATTGTTAATTTTTATTGCCGGACCAACTTCTGGAATCACAGTAATATTCTTAAATTTTATACCACTTGACTCACTTAACTCCGCTCCGTATTTTGAGGTAAAAAAACCATTTTCGACATTTATATTCGTAATATTCATTTCGGGTAATCCATTGAAAAACATGGCTCTGTTTGCATGACGCGAAACAATATTTTTAACATAGATATTTCGGAAAGCAGGTGTTTTTTCGTCAACCGGTGGTACAATCACATCAACCGGAGTTTTATCGCCATCCTCCATAGCTTCCGAAGCTGATTTTCCGCCATAATAAAGGTCGAAAAGAAAGGAATCTGTAGCTATATCGAACATATAAATACCATCAATGTAAATATTTTCAACTACACCACCTCTGCCACGTGTGCTTTTAAAGCGCAATCCAACATCGGTACCTAAAAACTGACAGTTACGCACCATCACATTTTTAACACCACCCGACATTTCGCTACCTACAACAAAACCACCGTGACCCTGAAATACCTTACAATTGTCTACAATCAAGTTTTCAGTAGGCATTGCACGCCGGCGTCCATCTTCATCCTTGCCCGATTTAATGCAAATAGCATCATCGCCTACATCAAAAGTACTATTGATAATGAGTGAATTTTTACACGATTCCAAATCAATACCATCGCCATTTTGTGAATAACCCGGATTTCGTATAAACACGCCATCCACAATCACATTTTCGCACATAAGCGGATGTACGTTCCAACTTGGTGAGTTTTCGAACAAAACTCCTTGTAACAACACGTTTTTACATTCTACTAAGCTAACCATAACCGGACGTAAGAAATCACGTACTTCCATCCATTCGGCATCCGTTTTTAAGCCTTCAGGCACATTCATATTTGCAATAGCATCTCCTTTGAGTGAACTTTCGGAAGGAAACCAATAATTGGGATTTTTCAGTACACCACCCGATTTCACAACTGATTTCCAGTGTTTTTCAGTCACTTTTTCTCTTTTAAGCGGACGCCACACATGACCTGACCCATTTATTGAACCCTCGCCGGTAATAGCTACATTCACCAAACCTTTTCCATAAATTGGCGATATACAACGTTTTGTATCCAGACCTTCGAAACTTGTCTCAATAATTGGATAAAGTTCAAAATCAGGATTAAATAGAATAAGCGCACCCTTTTCAAGGTGAAGATTGATGTTCGATTTCAGTTTAATAGGCCCTGTATACCAAACTCCGGCAGGAACGATTAACTTTCCACCACCTTTAGCCACGAGCATATCAATTGCCTTTCTGAAAGCATCGGTATTCATGGTTTCACCATCACCTACCCCACCAGCATCAGTAATACGAATTGTATTATTTTTAAAGACAGGTGCTTTGAGTGTTTTCATCTCAAACGGCAGACTTTTGAAATACGAAGCATAATTACTTTTCGCCTGCAAATTATTTGTCGTCAGAATTAATCCAACTGCAATAACCGTTCTGGTGATTATTAAAAATGTTTTATTCATTTGTAAATAATATGTTTACAACAAAAACAAGTCTGTAAATTATTAAATAAAAATATAATACATCCTTGTTTTTGTTCGTTTAAAATTTTTTATCTCCAACGTGGATCTCCGGCAGATGATTTTCCAGCAAACCCGGAATCCAAAATGCTAAAATCACCATTTGTCGGATCTGTCCATAATGAATTTGAAGTTCCCGTATATATTGTCATTTTTGATTTTAATGATGTAGTAACATCAGGCACTACCGGAATAGGGTCATCTACATAATCAGAAGTGTAATATGAACCCGAAACAGTAAGTGGTGTATTAGTTGCAAATCTAATTCCATTTGCACCTTTGCTAGTTGTACCTGTAAGTCCGAAAATAGAATTTCGAATAGTTACACCAGATGCAATTAAGGCTCCATTAAAATCAAATAAATAACGTGCTGAATTTGTATCCTGCATTCCTTTATAAATATTGCAATTTATAATTGAAACTCTATTTAAATTCGAAACAACAGTTGAAGATGCAGTTCTTAAAATCAAACTACCTTTGAAATTATTGAATGTACAATTTTCAAAGAATATATTTTTCACATCATCAGCAGTATTGATATTTACTATGGCATAAGTACTGGTGAAACCAATGTCTGAAATTGTAGTTTTTTTCACATCCAAAGTATCAATAACCTGATTTTTACCACCTTGAAGACGGAATGGTGTATTTCCAAAATTACGTAGAACACAGTTATTCAGTGATAGTTTTGACAAAGTGAATTTCAAATTATTATTAATAAAATATCCGATTTTTGTGTTTGTATTCAAATTATCGCAATAACCTGTAAAATCGATATTCTCGAAACTTAACTTATCAAATACAGAATTTTCTGTAAAACCAATCATAGAAGCAGTAGTACTTGGAGTTCCTTGAGTCATAGCTACAATTGATAATATTGATGGGCTTTCTCCTTTGATTCTGATGTTTTTATCAAACCTAATTGTATTACTTCCCGTACCAAACACTCCGCCTTTTTCAAGTACAATTACCTGTCCTGCAGAAGCATTTGTAATTGCAGCAATCAAATCACCACCAATAGGAACAAAAACATCGCCTTCGACCAATACATTAACAGTACCACGAACTATATCATTCCTTAATATCTCAATGGTATATGTTGATTTAGGCAAATTACTAATAGTCAGCTGACCATTTGCAATCTGTTCAGTTGTTAAATGTTCAACTGTTGCAGAATTATTCAGATCTGTTATTTTTATATCTGTTACATTAGCAGCAGCTGTCCAGTTTAACTGAATGGTTTCCCAGGCAATCATTTCAGATGTATATCCTTCAAAAAGGTTTTCTGCTGGTGTTTTAAAACTTATCTGATTAAATTTCGAATTTTTAGTAGTATCAGTTGAATTTGCACGTACACGTGCATGAAATGTAATTTTCCCTTCCATTTCTTGAATAAACTGATGCCCATTAGTAATAACAGTATCAATAATTGCATTACTAAAATCAAGACTATCCTTACTTATCTGAAGCGTATATGATTCTGCATTTTCAATTTCAGACCATGAAAGAGTTACTTGCGTCTTGTTAAGTTCAGCAGTAAAATTTATCGGTCTAAACAAATATGGATATTCCCAAGTATCATCATCTTTACATCCTGTAAAAACAACACTTACCATAAGAATCAGTAAGACTGATATTTTATAGAAATTTTTCTTTTTCATTTATTTAAATTATTAGTATTCTGTTTAATAAAAGGATTCAAACGAAGAGTTAAATAGTCAATTAAATTCAGAATTCAAATTTTATTGTTATAATACTTTATTCTCCGTAACCATAATCATTTACCAACAAACCGTTACTAACCAGTGTAATCTGACGCATTATTGGTAATAGCTGACGTTTATCCGGATTAGCATGATAAAGTGAATTAATAAAACCATCGCTTAGGTAATACTCATTTAACGATGATGAAGTAGCGTTGGTCCACTCTTTTTTCTGCCAGTTTCCATTTGGGTCTGTAGAAGTTTTCACCTCTGTTTCACCTCTTTGCATACCATAGATTTCAAGTATTCTTTCGCCTGTAGTAATTGTATTATCAACATTATACCTGTAGTAAATTGTTTGAGGAACATCTGCATATTCACCCTGAGCATCACGTAAATTAGCAAGTTTAATCTTCGCTAAATCAATAGCAGTTTTAAGTTCACCCCAGCGGATTAAATCGTATTTTCGGATATTCTCTCCCGCAAATTCAAATGCACGTTCTTTTTTTAAATTCTCCATAGTTAATGGTAAATCATATGCAGAAGTAGTATTTATATCAACATTAAATGCTCTTCGACGCACCTTATTGAAATACTCAGTTCCTTCAGAACCTCCTAAAAACAAATCAGCTTCGGCAAACATCAACAATACATCAGCATATCGAAGTACTATTGGAGCAACTCCATCATCAGTACCTGAAATAGGTGTTTTCATCCATTCAGCTCTCCATTTACCAATATTATAACCTGTAACTCCGCCTGAAATCGATTGTTCCATAACTCCTAATGTACTGTTTTTAGTCACTTTATATGGAACAACTGTAATATCACGTCGGGTATCAGCAGTATTAAAATCATAATATAAATACGGCAATATTTTAAACTGTCCTCCAATAGTTACTTTATTATGTACATTGTCTGCATCACGTGGTAATCCAAAGTTATAAACCATACGACCACGTAAGCCATAATTATATGGCAATTGCCAAATTGTTTCTCTGCCATGTGTTTCAACATCCTGACATTGATCATAAAAAATTTGTTTAAACGAAGAAGCTAATGAATAATTACCATCATTAATAATACTTCTACATGCTTCACGAGCAATCGTGTATAACTCTATTTGTTTTTCTGTTGTAACAGTAATTTTAATTTCCGAATCATCAGTCCCTGCAATTGGACGCATTGAATAGCCAGCTGCTGAAAGAGCAATTCGTGCTAACATTCCTCTTGCTGCATCTTTACTTAACCGTTTTGTGGTCTGTGTATAGTTTTGATTTGGTCCGTACATCAGATTAGATGCTTCTTGCAAATCAGCTATAATTTGCGTATAAATTACATCGCGATCTGTTTTTGCTACGAAAATAGTAGACTCCTCAACCGGTGCAAATCGAGCCGGAACATCTCCCCACCATTTAATTAAATCATAATAGAAAAATGCACGCATTGTCAAGGCCTCTCCTAACAGATGCCCCATATCATTGCCCGATTGCGGATTACCGTATTTTCGAATACCAGCAATGGCCAGATTAGCTCTCTCTATTCCCTGATATATGCGACTCCATGGATTTGCAGTTCCAGAATCATTATAACCATCTGCCATTGTCGTATTTGTATTGTAAAGAGCTATTAAATCGTCAGATTTGGTAGCTGATAAAATACTACCATTTGACCAACCGCTTCTGTATTCAATATCCGTATTTACTCCCATTTGTAACCATAAACGATTACGATAAGAATTATTTTGTCCGATAATATCATAAATGGCACCTATTGATTTTGATGCTGAGTCTGGATCTGAAAATATTACATCGTCGCTCACAAGCGAGTTACTTGGTACGTCAAGTAAACTTTCACATCCTGAAAAAACAACAGTAAATGCTAGAATTGCCGCTATACTTATTATATTTAATCTTTTCTTTATCATTGCTATTAAAATTTTTAAAAGGTTAAGTTCAAACCAAAATTAAATGAGCGACTTTTAGGATAAGCCGAATAATCAACGCCAGGTGTAGCCGGAGTAGCACGGCGGGAATCAACTTCAGGATCGTAACCGCTGTATTTTGTCCATATTGCTACATTATATGCACTACCATATACACGTAACTTTTGTATATAAAACTTCTTGGTTAACTTAGTTGGGAGGGTATAACCTAATGTAATATTGTTTAAGCGCAAAAACGAACCATCTTCAATAGCCCATGATGTAACAGCATATCTGCCTGTCGGAGTTGACCACATTGTGGCATTGGCATTTATAGTATTTAATACACTAGTGTCTGTCACTCGATTACCCGTAGTCCAATCAATTTGAGTATAAGCAGTTTCACCTAAATCAATCATGTTACGGTGTTTGTAATAAAGAGATGACATCTCAATTTTATTAGCATTGTAAATCTGATTTCCATAAACCCAATTAAAATTAACTGAGGCATCAAAACCGGCATAATCAGCTGTAAACGAGAAAGAACCAAAATGTTTTGGATTTGTATTACCAATTTTTGTTCTGTCAAGCTCAGTAATTTTTCCATCACCATTATTATCTGCAAGCTTCATAGCTCCAGGTCCCCAACTTAAGCCTGTTATAGAACTATTATCAACAAATGTATTACCAGCAGCATCCACATATAAACCTGTTGTAGCATCAAGAGTGTATTTTGCATCATTCATAACCCATTTTGAACCGCTCCATTTAAAATCATCAGCCGAATAGAAACCTTGGTTAACATATCCATAAATAAGACCAATTGGATTATTTGTGGATACAATAAAGCTATTTGATCCTTCGGACATACTTGTCCATCCCTCATTAAACGTATATGAACTTAAATTTCCCAAACTAACAACTTTATTCTGGTTTCCACTTATATTAAACGAAAAATTAAGATTGAATTTCTTAGTTTGTATTAAAGCTGCATTTAAAGACAACTCAATTCCTTTATTCTCCGTTGTTGCAGCATTCTGCCACTGGTACGAGTAACCAACGCCGCTTATAGGCATTTTTATTAAAACATCTTCCGTCCGATTTAAATATATATCAACAGAACCGTTAATTCTATCCTTTAAAACACCATAATCTATACCAATACCACTTGTTATTGTGGTTTCCCATTTAAGATTTGCATTTGCCATAATATCACCCGCAACGTAAATATCCGATGGAATTGAAGATGGTAAATAATTTGAATTACTAATTTTATAACTACGTACAAACGCACTATTATCGATACGATTATTACCTGATTCTCCGTAACTTGCTCTAAGTTTTAGGTTTGAAAGCCATGAGGAGGTTGATTCCATAAAGGCTTCATCATTTACACGCCAACCAGCAGATACTGAAGGAAAATAACCCCATTGATTTCCACCCGAGAATTTACTAGAACCATCAGCACGCATTGTGAAGGCTAACATATATTTATCATACATATCGTAATTAACACGTCCAAAGAATGAAATCAAACGGTCATCCATGTCTTGAAAAACAAGTGTACCATATCTGTCAGTACCTTCATTCAAATTTGCCCATGCTTGTTTTGACATATATGTTAATGGCAGTGCTTCAATGTTAGTGGTCGCAGTTTCATACGATCTATTGTAAGTTTCCTGACCCAACACTACTGAGAGATTATGATCCTCAAAAATATTGTTTTTTTTAAAATTCAATACATTTGTATTTTGAAAAGTTACAATATCACTTCCGGTCAATAATACAGCGGGTGCCAATTCATTATCTCTTTTCAAGGCTCCACCTTCACGTACATAATAGGATGAAAGTCCATAAAAACGTTTATCGTCTTTGTGTGTAGTGGTAACACCTAGTGTAGTTCTGAAAGATAAGTTTTTATTGAAATCAATACTCGCACCTCCGTTAATATTGATATCACGATTTTTCTGCAAACGGTCATTATCCGCTGTAGATTGTAATGGTGAATATAAACTTGCAGAAGCCTCAATATCATCGTCTTGCGAAACTAGATTTGTCAGTTCAATTGGCGTGAAAATTACGGCATTTTTAACGCGAGAATCAGATGTGGATTTTTCACTACCGGTAACATCATTGGCTCCTGAACCATAAATCGTCGTAAACGCCATACGTCCTGACACATCTAACTTCAACCATTTAATTGGCTTGTAATTAAGCTTCAAACTCATATTGTCACGCACATATGAAGACATAATCATAATCGCTTTATCATCAACACGATTATAATTAGCATTGAATTGTAATTTGTCTTTACCTCCGGCTATTGATAATGTATGATTTTGTGAAAAACCTACTCTACCGAAAGTTTCTTTTTGCCAATTAGTACCTTTATTATATTTATATAATTCAATATCATTATAACTACCAAAATATCGTTCGTAATCACTCGATACTGAGTTATTCCAAACTGAACGTTCGTATTGTTTTTGTGCAAATTCATATGGAGACAATACATCCAAAAACTTGCTGATTTGTTTTACTCCGGCATAACCGCTATAAGAAACTGACAACTTTCCTTTCTCTGCTTTTTTAGTTGTAATGATAATTACACCATTCGCTCCACGCGAACCATAAATAGCTGTTGATGAGGCATCTTTTAACACATCAATTGATTGAATCTCTGAAGGTGCAATGTCGCTGATGTTATCACGAGCAAATCCATCAACAATATACAATGGTGAATTACTTTGCGTAATAGAGCCTCCACCACGAACACGAATTTTAATTTCGGCATCAGGAGAACCTTCTGATGTTGTAACCTGTACTCATGTTAGTTTACCTGTTAATGCTTCGGCTACGTTCGATACAGGTAAATCTCTTAAAGCTTTCTCGCTTACTGAGGCAACTGAACCGGTTAGGTCACGTTTACGCTGAGTACCGTAGCCAATCACCACAACGTCTTCGAGCAACTGATTGTCGTCCTCAAGCACAATATTCACTACATTTCCCGTGATGGCTACTTCTTTTGTTTTCATACCAATGTACGATACTACCAGAGTTTTGGCATTTGTTGGTACAGCTAGTGTATACTGACCATCAAAATTGGTTACTGTTCCGACAGTTGTTCCTTTTACAACTACCGAAGCTGAAATAATGGTTTCGCCCGTGGCATCTTTAACAACACCGGTTATGGTCTTGGTTTGCGCATTTATCGCTCCCAATGACCCAACCAGTACTGCTAACAAAAATGCCATTTTTTTCATTTGTCTTTTGAAAAAATGTTTTTCTGTCATTTTGGTAATAAAAAATTTAGTGGTTAGAATTTTTATTTCTATGCTTACAAAGTTATTTGCTTTCGTACAACTCAATGTGCATAAATAGACTAAATGAATGGACTTTTTGACTGAAATTACATTTCAATTACAGACTCAAAACTCTATATACTTCTGGCTAACTGAAACTTGAAAAATATTTTTTTTAATCTCCTAAGTTGAAATGTTAATTCCAAAATAGAAGAAGAAATATCATAAACATTATCTTTATCAACAGTATTATCTAAAATATTAACTATTGGAGCTTTGACTATTGTAAACTGAATTAAATACAAAGCATAACATTTGCAAATAAAAAAAAGTGGAACTGCCACAGGCATATTCCACTTAATTGCTACTAATACAAAACAAAGATTTAATACTTAACTATAATTTCTCATCATTTAGGTATTGCAAAAATACTTGCTTTAGCTCTGTCCCGCAATACCTACTTTGAGGTATTTTTACACTGCTGTACAATTCGTAATCTGACATATTTTCATAACTTTTCATGACAAAACTGATTTGGCATTGTATTTGTAGTTGCATAAACAACCATTATTAATGCAACTATTATGACAACATTACATACTGACGAAGCATTTACCATATTAACCGGTAAAATATCGGGAGCTATAAACAGAACATTTCTCAGAACATTTGCAGGCGAAGGTGTGGACATTACAACTGAGCAATGGTCGGTTTTGGCATGTTTATGGAAAAAAGATGGCGTAACGCAACAAACCCTCTGCACGCTCACTGCAAAGGATAAACCTAGTATGACGCGCTTAATTGATAATCTTGAAAAACGAAATCTTGTAAAACGATTATCCGATAACGAAGACCGAAGAATAAATAACATTTATCTGACTGAGGAGGGCAATAATTTGCAAAATAAGGCCACCGAAATTGTAAATCTGATTGCAGAACGTACTCTGAAGGGAATTACAGAACAAGAGTTAAATACCAGTCGTGTGGTGTTGAAAAAAATTATGGCAAATCTTGAACAATAAAAATTTAATATATTAGTTGCACATGCAACTTTAAAAGTATAGTATTAATTAAGGTATGAAAAAAAGAGTATTGTATTTATTCACTTGTATGGCATTTTTGCAGGTGAATGCGCAAAATCCACTAACACTGGACGATTGCAGGCGTTTGGCATTAACGCACAACAAAACAATAGCCGTAGCAAATGAATCTGTAAAAGCTGCAACAGAATTAAAAAAAGCAGCCTTTACACAGTTTTTACCTAACTTTTCGGCAACAGGAGCCTACACCTGGAATCAAAAGAACATTTCGCTGTTAAGCGAGGATCAGCACTTGCCCGTAGTAAATTACAATGCCGACGGTTCAATGAACATACCCTCGTCAGTAAACAACACCTGGGTACCATCCGGAGGTACTTATGTGCCACTCGATGCATCGGGCACTCCCTTCGATCCAAACAAAAACCCTGAAAAGCTAATGTGGAAAAGCTATGCATTGCTACCCAAAGATGCCATGGAGTTCGAAATGCACAACATCTTCGCTGGTACAATCGGGTTTACGCAACCTATTTTTATGGGTGGAAAAATCAGAGAAATGTATCGGTTGGCAAAATCTAACGAAAAACTGGCTCTGGCAAGTAAAGACAGTAAAACTTACGAATTGATGACTGAAACGGACGAAGCATACTGGCGCGTAGTTTCAATAAAAAACAAGTATAACCTGGCAAAAGAATACCGAAACTTGCTGGCTAAAATGGATTCTGATTTAACAATCATGTTCGAAACCGGTGTAGCCACAAAATCGGATCAACTGAAGGTAAAAGTGAAACTAAACGAGGCTGAAGTTATGCTGATTAAAGCCGAAAACGGATATAAATTATCGAGAATGGCACTTAATCAGTTATGCGGATTACCTATAGATGAACCTACCGAGCTTGCCGACAATAATCTGGAAAATGAAATAGATGCTCCCAAATTAATACCAATGGACCAGGCAATTAATAATCGGCCGGAAATTAAGCAACTTGAACAAATGCAAAACATGGCAGCTTCTAACAAAAACTTGATGGTTTCACGATTCTTACCCACAGTAGCGCTTACGGGCAATTACCTGATATCCAACCCAAATGTATACAATGGGTATGAGAATAAGTTTGGTGGGATGTTTAATGTGGCAGTTGTAGCTCATGTGCCCCTATTTCATTTTGGCGAAAAAATACACACGCTGAATGCTGCCAAAGCCCAGCAACGTATTGCTGAAATGAAAATGGACGAAGCCAGAGAAAAAATTGAACTTCAAATTAATCAGGATGCTTTCAAATCGTCGGAGAGCTTTAAAAAACGGACTGCTACGCGTAAAAATGTAGAAAATGCAGTTGAGAATCTTCAAAATGCCACTACCGGATTCAATGAAGGAGTAATTACATCAACAGACTTACTTGGAGCTCAAACTGCCTGGATATCGGCGAAATCGGAAGATATTGATGCAGCAATTGAAGCCAAGCTCAGTGCACTTTATCTGGAAAAATCAATGGGAATTATGAATATCCCAACTATAGAATCAGCTCAAAACAAATCAAAAAAATAAATACCCTATTATTTCATTATTAAATAGAAAAACGTATGAAAAAAGAAAATAATGACCTTCGAATTGGCTTAATAGCGCTTGCATCTGTACTTGTTGTAATATTTATAGTTGGAATTTATGTATTCAGACCCGATGATGAAATAATTCAGGGCGAAGCTGTAGCATCGGAAGTACGTATTTCGGGAAAAGTGCCGGGACGTATTCATCGCTTTTTGGCCGATGAAGGTAGTACGGTGCATGCCGGCGATACACTGGTAATTATCAGCAGTCCTGAGTTAAACGCCAAACTCGATCAGGCGAATGCTGCCGAACAAGCAGCAAGTGCTCAAAATATGAAAGCTATTAAAGGTGCCCGAAAAGAACAAATTGCCGGTGCTTACGAAATGTGGCAAAAAGCAAATGTGGGGTTGGATATTGCCAAAAAATCGTTCGACAGAGTTCAAAAGTTATACGATAAAGGTGTAGTCAGTGCGCAAAAACGCGATGAAGCGGAAGCTCAATACAAAGCTGCTTTGGCTACAGCCAATGCCGCAAAAACACAATACGATATGGCCATGAACGGTGCCGAAAACGAAGATAAACTGGCCGCAAAAGCTCTTGTTGAGCGTGCTAAAGGCGCTGTACTCGAAGTTGAATCGTACTTACTCGAAACAACTCTTACATCGCCTATAGATGGCGAAATTAGTGAAATTTATCCCAAAACCGGCGAGTTAATCGGCACTGGTGCACCTATCATGAGCGTGGTAAACATGAACGACATTTGGTTTACGTTTAATGTGCGCGAAAATCTACTTCCTGCAATGAAAAAAGGAACTGAATTGGAAGTTGAAATACCTGCGTTAGCAAATCAGAAAGTGAAAGTTAAAGTTACGTATATCAAGGCTCTTGCCTCCTATGCCACCTGGAAAGCCACTAAAACATCCGGCGAATTTGATGTAAAAACCTTTGAAGTACGTGCACGCCCTACGTCAAAAGTGCAGGATTTACGTCCGGGCATGACAGCGTTAATTATAAATCCTGAAAACTAAGCAACGAAGGTACTTTCAACTATAAAAACCTTTCACATGTTATTCAAAAACTTTATTTATAACGTTGCAAATACTCTTAACCGCGAATTCAGGCGAATTCGGACCGATAGAACCTACCTGATAGGCTCTGTAGGTGTTATGGCGTTTTGCTTCATATTTTTCCTGACATTTTTCGAAGAAGGCCAACCGCAAAACATTCCCGTGGCTGTTGTTGATAATGATCAATCGTCCTTATCAAGACAGTATGTGCGCAACCTGAAGCTGATGCAACATGTTTCGGTACACGAAGGTTACCTTAACTACTCAGAAGCTCACAAAGCCATGCAAAGCGGCGATGTGTATGCAATTGTGGTAGTGAATGATGGTTTTGCCGCCGAAACATTATCGGGCCGGCAGCCTACAATTCATTACTACGTAAACGATGCATTTTTAGTAGCCGGTTCGCTGGTTTTAAAAGATATATCGTACATTACCGAGCTAACCAATGGTGGTGTTAAACAAAAAACATTGCAAGCGCGTGGTTACGATAATCAAACTATAAGCGGAATAATCCAACCCATTGTACTTGATGCACATCTGCTGGCAAATCCGTGGGCAAACTATGGTGTATACCTGCTCAACAATTTGCTTCCGGGAGTATTGCAAATTATGGTTTTAATGTTAACAGTTTATAGTATTGGTACCGAATTAAAGTTACGTACTTCGGCCGAATGGCTGGCTACTGCCAACAATTCGATGCCGGCAGCCCTTTTAGGTAAAGTGCTGCCCTATACCCTTTTGTTTACCATACTTGGATTTATTTCGAACATCCTGTTATACCAACTGATGGATTTTCCGTTACACAATTCAATCACACGTATGTTTTTAGCTTCATTTCTGATGGTCATATCCTATCAGGCTATTGCTGTAATGATCTGTGGAATTGTTCCGGTTTTGCGCGACAGCGTAACTCTGGCTGCTCTTTACGGACTTTTCGGGTTGACATTTGCCGGTTTTACATTTGCGATTGAGCAAATGCCTTACTATCTGCAAATTTTCAGTTATTTTTTCCCCATAAGGTATTATTTTTTAATTTATGTCAGACAGGCTTTGTACGGATTATCTGTCGATTATTCATTCTGGCACTATGTAGCGTTTACTGCATTTTTACTGCTGCCGCTGCTTACTGCCAAACGTTTGAAAAATGCCGCCATACTCCAGAATTATCCGGTTAAATAAATATAACCCTTATGCTAATTATTAACAACATCTATTTATGAAAACAGGTAAAAGCCAGTTTTTAAACAACATATATGCTTTTTTTCACATCTATGCCGAGGAAATTAAAGCAATATTCAGGGACAGAGGCGTCACCATTCTGGTGCTACTTGCAACTACCGCTTATCCGCTGGTATATTGTTCGTTTTACAAAAACGAAACTCTGATCGACGTTTCAATAGCAGTAGTCGATGAATCGCACAGCGCTTTATCTGCCGAATTAATTCGCGATTTTGATGCCACCCGCGATGTAAAAGTAGCTTACAGAAGTACCGATATGGCTTCGGCACGCGAATTGTTTAACACGGGCAAAGTGCATGGAATACTCCATATACCCGCCGACTACAGTAAGCAACTCAATCAGGGACGACAGGCACACGTATCAGCCTATATCGATATGAGCACCTTCCTGTATTACAGAGCCATGTTACTGGCCAGCAATTATGTAATCCAGAACACAAACAAGGAAATACAAATCAACCGCTTATCGGCTATGGGGTTAAGCTCGCAGGAAACTGCTGCTGTCATCAGTCCGGTTAAATACCAAAGCAATATAATTTACAACAAAGGAATGGGATTCTCCAGCTTTTTAATGCCGGCTATTCTGATTCTGATTATTCATCAGACTTTGATTTTTGCAATAGGTATGGCTGCCGGTACAGCGCGCGAAGAAAACCGGCACCATGAGTTTGTGAGTGCACACACACACCGTGGCAAGGTAATACGGGTAATCACCGGTAAAAGTATGGCTTATTTTTCGTTGTACATGGCTTTATCGGTATACATTTTAGGCATAGTTCCCCGGATTTTTAACCTGCCACATATTGGCAATCCGTGGGTAATTCTGGAAATGGTTATTCCGTTTTTGCTTGCTACTATTTTCTTTGCAATGACGGTTTCAGTTACCGTTAAATCGCGAGAAGTGCAAATGGTTTTGTTCCTTTTCTTCTCGCTGGTTTTATTATTTATCAGTGGAATATCATGGCCATCGTCCAACATTCATGGTTTCTGGAAAGTTTTCAGTTATTTATTTCCTTCCACTTTTGGCGTACAGGCATTTGTCAAAGCCAATTCAATGGGTGCCACATCGTCCGAAATTGAATTTGAAGTTATTGCTTTGTGGATTCAAACAGCCATCTACCTGTCCACCGCTATTTTAGTGTATTACCGGCAAATTCGAAAATCTGACCATAAGCTACCGGAAAATCAGTAAAACATTTTTCGATGGCCACCAAATTTAACAAAACGGCAACGGCTCGTATCACTCCTGCGTGAGAAAATACGAGTACGTTGTCTTTTTTTTCGGCTTTTAGTTGTTCCAGAAACAGTTTTACACGCGCCACCTGAGCTGCAAACGACTCACCATTGGTAGGACATTCGTTTATCCAGTCGGCATACCATCTCTGCAAATGCGGATCCGTAATTTCGTCCCAGCGCGTTCCTTCCCAGTCGCCAAAGTTAAGTTCCAACAGGCGTGCATCTGTTTGAGAGTTATCATATCCGCAGTAAGCAGCCAATTTCCGGCATCGCGTTAGCGGACTGCTGTAAACATGTTCAAAAGTGCGGTTGATAAGCATTTCTTTCACCTGCTGAGCTTCGGTTTCAAAGCTATCGGCCACTTCCACATCCGATAATCCATAGCATACATCTGCCGTACACTTCACCGAAGTATGTCGAACTATTGTAATTTTCATAGCATTTTCGTTATTATAATTACCGATGTCAGATAAAACCCCAACTCCACCAACAATGCTGTTGCTCCACAAGTATCGCCGGTATAGCCTTTAATGCGCTTTTTAAGGGTATACGTCACACAAAGCATAATTACAATACCCGCTATTATTGCCGGTAAAAATTTCAAACCCAAAAAACACACGGGCATTAATCCAAAAAACGCACTAATTACAAACTGCCACCACTTCAGGTTTAAATACGATATTTTTGTTTTGCTCTCTTCATCGGGTCGGGCATAGGGCAAAATGTTCATCATAATAGTGGCAGCAAACTTCGAAAACGGATCGGCAGCAAAAATCACCAGGGGCAGCATATGCTCAGGGATGGATTGCAGCGTTGCTATAAGTAATACAAAATAAAAAATCAGACCTACCAGCGCAAAACTACCTGTATGGCTGTCTTTCATAATTCTTAAAATAGCTTCTTTCGATTTTCCACCTCCAAAACCATCCAGAAAATCGCCCAAACCATCTTCGTGCAAAGCGCCAGTAACTAAAATCCGTGTCAGCAACGCCAGTATTACCGCAACCATAGGCGGAAACACTGCTGAAAATGCCAACCAGGCAGCTACGGTAATACCCGAAGTTATCCAGCCCGTGAATGGCCAGAAATAAATCATACGTGTATAGTTTTCGGGGGGTACATTGTATATTTTCCAAACCGGAATGCGGGTAAAAAACACAATGGCAGCTGCCAGATCTTTCAAAATCATATTTATTCGAAGTATTTGGTTACTTTGGCATGTTTAAAGGTACTCATTTCGTTGATCATACGCACTGCCGAGTCCACAAGCGGATACGCACACAAAGCACCTGTTCCCTCGCCTAAGCGCAAGTCGAAAAACAACAAAGGTTTGGCATTCAGATAATCCAGTACCAGTTTATGCCCCGCTTCGTCGCCCTGATGTGCAAAAATAAAGTATTCGTACACCTCAGGGTAAAGTTTGGTAGCTGCCAGAGCACAATTGGTCATAATAAAACCATCAATGAGAATGGTCATTTTCAGTTCGGCAGCGCGCAACATAGCTCCTACAGCCATCACCATTTCGTAACCACCAAAATAACACAAAATATCCTCAACCGAACCATCGCCACTATAATTATCCATGGTTTTTTTCAGAATACTATATTTGCGTTGCACACCTTCTGAGTCGAAACCACTGCCCGCTCCCACGCATTGCTGCAAGTCAATACCTGTAAGGTAAGTCATCCACATCGACGACGACGAAGTATTGCCAATACCCATTTCGCCAAAACTTATTACATTACAGCCTTCGCTGTAACAGTCGTCCACCACCGAAGCTCCACGTTCCAGACACAGTTCATATTCATCGCGCGTCATAGCAGCCTCGTGCATATAGTTACGCGTACCTTTACGCACCTTCAGGTCAATAAGCGTTGGCAATCCCTCAAAATCGTAATTAATGCCGCTATCCACCACCTTTAATTGAATGTTGTGCTGACGGGCCAGGAAGTTGATCCCAGCACCACCTTCCATAAAGTTAAAAATCATTTGCGGAGTCACTTCGGCCGGCGAATAGCTCACACCTTCGGCAGTAATGCCATGGTCGCCGCCAAAAATAATGTGATACGGATTTACGAACTTCGGGTCGAGCGTTTGCTGAATAGTACCAATCTGTATGGCCATCTCCTCTAACCTACCCAACGAACCTTTTGGCTTGGTAAGGTTATCAATTTTTTCCTGCAAAAATGGCACTATACGTTTCGCCGGCGCCTGAATTTGAAAAGTTTTTTGAGACATATTGCTATAATTTTTTTAATAGATTATTTAATTTTCACCGAAATACCCGACACCATCAGAATCACCTCATCGGCACGGGCAGCTATCAACTGATTGAACCAACCAATGAGGTCGGTAAACCGACGTTGCAAATCATTTACCGACGTACCTCCCAGACCTATCTCGTTCGTAACAAAAATAAAAGTAGCCTCCTGGCTCACAAACGCGTCGAACCGCGTTTTCAACTCTTCCAGCGACACATCAACATCACCATCATTCTTACTGAAAAAATTAGTTGCCCATAGCGTCACACAATCCAGCAACACTACCCGCCCGTTCACATCCACCTTATCCACATCAAACTGTTCCTCAATATTCGTCCACTCCGCTCCCCTATCGCGTTTATGCCGCTCAATGCGTTCGCGATGCTCCTCGTCCCACACTGCCGATGTAGCCAGATAAACCGGATTTTCGCTCAGCTCCAAAGCCAGCCTTTGTGCAAAACTGCTCTTCCCCGAACGCTGTCCACCTGTTACGACAATTATTTTTTTCATATTATTCATTTTTTACAATTTCAAAAACAATCCATTTTGGGCGCCCCCCTTCGGGTCGGGCTTTCGCTGCTGCCCTCCGCTACGCTTCGTGCATACGCTCTATCCCTGGCGCAACCTGCAAATTTGCCTCATTCCATCATCCCGATAACCCGCTCTATGTTCGCATGCCGGCGTACATGTTCGGCCAGTTTATCAAACTGCTCTTCTCTGAATTGCCTGTAATCAAATTCTGTTGTTACATTCTCTTTCAAAAAAGGTTCCAGCAATTTGTCCACCACCGTTTTATTATCCAGAATACCGTGAATATACGTACCTATACAGTTCGCTATTCTGCAACCATCCTCACTACCATCCATCAGTTTATTCAACGCCGGCTTTTCATCCAAAAACTCCGTTCGTCCATTGTGTATTTCGTACCCTACGCATTCATCCGCGGCTCCGCCGAACGTAAAATGTACCTGACGCGTAATTTTTTCGCCTTCAAGCACCGTTTTCAGAGGCAAAAGTCCCAAACCGGGGAGCTGTTTCAGGTCGCTTTCCACACCCTCAGGGTCGTGTAACTCCTCACCCAGCATTTGATAACCCCCACATATACCCAACACCATTTTACCCGCAGCATGCGCTTTAATTATTGCCTGTGCTATTCCGTTATTACGCAATACCTGCATATCGTGCAGCGTATTTTTAGTACCCGGAATAATAATTATATCCGCTTCGCTTATTTCCGATGGTTGATTGCTATAGTACAAATGGATACGCGTATCATGTTCAAGTGCATTAAAATCAGTAAAGTTGGCCATGTGTTGCAATAAAACTACAGCCACATTCACTTTACCCAACTGTGCAAAACGGTTCTTTGTATGCAGCATTACCGAGTCTTCTTCCTCCACGTATATATCCTTAAAATAAGGCACTACACCCACTACAGGTACTCCACACAATTCCTCCATCATCTTTATACCCGGTTCGAACAAACGGATATCGCCCCTGAACTTATTTATCAATATCCCTTTCAGCAATTTCCGTTCTTCTTCTTTCAGCAACATTACCGAGCCATATACCGATGCAAAAACTCCTCCACGGTCAATATCGGCCACCAATATTACCGCAGCATCTGCATGCATGGCCATGGGCATGTTTACCAAATCCACTTCGCGCAGGTTTATTTCGCTTATACTGCCTGCTCCTTCCATTATTATGGGGTTAAAGCGTTGTGCCAAACGGTCAAAAGCCCCGCATACTTCCCTGCGCAGCTCCATTCGGTTACCCGACGAGAAATAATCAATGGCATGTTGGTTGCCAATGTTTTTACCGTGCAGCACTACCTGGCAAATAGTGTCGGCCGATGGTTTTAGTAATAAGGGATTCATATCAGTATGACATGCCACGCCTGCTGCTTCGGCCTGCACCGCCTGTGCGCGACCAATTTCAAGTCCTTCGGGTGTTGCATACGAGTTGAGCGCCATATTTTGTGCTTTGAATGGCGCTGGTGTGTATCCTTCCTGCTTTAATATCCTGCAAAAAGCAGTTGCAATCACACTTTTACCTACATCGCTCCCTGTTCCTACAAACATCAGAGGTTTTAATTTCTTCATCTCTATATTAATAATTATCAATCATCAGTTTTGGAGAACTTTTTCGTGCCTTCATTTGAGGTTTACTTTTCAATGCCTGCCCTTGCCTGCACTCCCTGCTGGTAATAGTGTTTTATTTCTTTCATCTCCGTAACCAAATCGGCATAATCAATAATTTCCTGGCAGGCATACCTACCCGTAATTATCACTTCGGTGGATGGATGTCGTTTATCAACTACTTCAATAAGCCTTTGTATGCTAAACAGTTTGTAATAAAGCGCTATATTCGCCTCATCGAGAATAACCACCTGATGTTGTCCGGCTAAAATAATCAGTTCTATTTCATTGAGTCCGGCAATGGCCATTTCCACATCGTGCTGTTTGGGCTTATTAAAAATAAAGCAACCGGCCCCGTATTGATGAATAGTAATATCCGGAAGAAATTTTGCGATGGATTCTAATTCAGAATAATGTGTTCCTTTGGCAAATTGCCCGATAAACACTTTCTTACCAGCCCCTACGGCACGCAGGGCCAGTCCCATGGCAGCGGTGGTTTTCCCTTTTCCGTTGCCGGTGTACACATGTACATAACTTTTTACTGACGACATAAATGAATAACTATTTGATAAATTGAACCAAATAGCTTCCGAAAACAAAACCAACAAAGGCAAATTTCTGCTGAGATATTTTGCTGTTGTCGCATCGCCTTTTCCTCGAAAGCTGCTGAAAATTATAAAATCTGGCAGGTCTTCTGACTTACTCCCGTAGTTGAACGCCTTCCCGGATACAGTTTGCAGTCGGCAGTTGGTAATTAGCAGTTATAAAACTGTTCACTATTTTACTGCTTACTGTGAAAAACCAGTGGCAAAAGTGTTGTTCAATACGTTTTCCTCTTTCTCCCTCTCCTCATGGAGAGGGTTGGGGTGAGGTTGAGCTTACAGCAGCGGGACTGTTCAGGATTTTCACCTGATTCCCTTTTAATCCGGCATCTGAAAAGATGCCCGGAACCAAAATCGTTGCAAAAGTAGGGAAAAATAAAGTTCTGGCAAAGAATATTTAATAAAAGAATTGGCCACAGGAATCGCCCGTGGCCAATGAATTAAAACTATTTTTTAAATACCTGATTCAAAAAATCAATGCAGTACTTCATGGTTGGTTCAAACCACGGATGGTACAACCAAAATGTGTGAGGTGAGTTTTCGATGGGACGATATTCGCTATAAATGCCATTCTGCGACATCAATGCCCGCATTTCGTACATCCCGGCCGTAAAACGCGGTTCAGTGCCCTGTATAAACAACACAGGCACCGAATTCTTACTTACCCAATACGCAGGCGAAGCCTCCTTCCATACGCCAGGTTTTTCTTCGAATGTACCTCCGAGCCAGGCTACATCGGGCGAATCGGGCTTGCGTTTGAGGTTTAATGAGCCGGGAGCCATAAAATTCACAACACCATCCACATCCAACACGGCATGCACTGTAGCCATGCCTTTTGCGCCACCTATGCTGCCTTCCAAATGCGAAACACCGTTGGTCATGCCCACAAGAGTGGCTAATTGTCCACCGGCTGAATTTCCTTCAATGGCTATACGTGTAGTATCCACATTCCATTTTTCGGCATTTGCCTTTATCCAGCGGATGGCCGATTTAATATCGAACACAGCCTGCGGATACGGTGCTTCAAGCGACAACCTGTACTCAACCGGTATAGCCACAAAACCATTTTCGGCCAGTCGGATAGCCATAGCATGTTCCATAGTTTTATTGCCCGAGCGCCACCCGCCACCATGCACCATTACCACGGCCGGATACAGGCCTTTAGCCTTCGGACGAAAAATATCCAAATGCAGTTTCCGCTCTCCAAAAGGCGTATTTGTAAGCCTTGCATATTCAACATTGTACACCGCGCTTATTTTCTCCGACACCACAGCAGCTACAATTTTCGCATCGGGATAACGCTTACTTATATTTTTCCAGGCTCTTTCAACAGTATAACTTGAATCGACCGGAAAAGATTGGGAGAATACTGCAATTGTTAACGTAACGAACAATATAAGTATCAAATTTTTGAACATCAGATTATTTATTTTTTAACACAAATATACAAATAAAACATTACAATCCGAATCCCATAGCCCGCAGAATTTCCGCTCTGGGCTGTGGTTACGGATTGTAATTTTACCAATACCTCTATCGAGCACATTTATTTTTGAGAAAAGCCATACCCATTAGTAAGTCCTGAATTAAGTAATACTGAATAGGTAAACGGAACCATATAGACAGGTGGATTTTTGGCGGCATAATCGTTGTCAGT